>Ga0157373_10003804_pt1 | contig 11413 bp, 8 predicted proteins | sample C65metaG_FD_113460 | JGI IMG/M metagenome (GOLD analysis project Ga0157373, IMG submission 113460) | Corn rhizosphere microbial communities from Kellogg Biological Station, Michigan, USA - C6-5 metaG | ecosystem: Host-associated > Plants > Roots > Rhizosphere > Soil | place: USA: Michigan...
TTAGGGTCGCAGATAAACTCCCTTGAACGCGGATAACGAACGCGGATAACCTGCAGTGTTTTCTGTTGGCGTTCAGCCGCCGGCGTTCAATTCGGGTTCAATTTGTGGGCACCACACGGTTCGCGCTTAAAAGACTAGGAGATAAGGAATAGGAGATGCGGAAAGGGTTTACCAGGAAACCACAAGCGGACGAGCCCGCGACCCGAGTCAAGAACTACATAACGCCGAGCGGGCTGCAGCGCCTCAAAGATGAGCACCAGTTTCTGCTCAGCAGGGAGCGCCCCGCCGTGGTGGAGGTGGTGGCGTGGGCTGCCGGGAACGGAGATCGCAGTGAAAACGCCGACTATCAGTACGGCAAGCGGCGGTTGCGGCAGATCGATGGGCGGATTCGCTTTCTCACGAAGCGAATCGAAGCCGCGGAAGTGGTGGACCCGGAAGCTCCGAGAGCGGGGCAGGCGGCGACGAAAGCATTCTTCGGAGCGACCGTCCGCTATGCCGATGCCGCGGGGGTATCGCGAGTGGTGAGTATCGTGGGCACCGACGAGGTCGATCTCAACCGCAACCACATCAGTTGGGTGTCACCTTTGGGGCGCGCGTTGATGAAGTCGGCAGCGGGGGACAGCGTAGTTCTCCAGGCGCCGAACGGTCCAGAATACCTGACCGTGTTGGAAGTGAATTACGAGCGCATTTCTGTGGAACCGTTCCATGAACCAGCCGGATCCGAGTCCTCGGCAAAGCGACTTCCTCGCCGAGGCTAATTTATGTGACGCAGGTTCGCGAGGCGGCACGTGAAAGCTAGCCGAAGCGGAGATGAGGCTAGCTCACAACGTGTTTAGCTTGAGCTTCGGCGAGGCTATCGAAGAACCGAAAAAATTGCTCGATATGGGCGATTTTCAAGGCTTCATGAACACGGTCATTTACACCCACCAGAGACACGCCATTTTCGTCTCTCTGGTGCCTGACATAGGTCCCGACCAGCGCACCGATTCCCGCTGAGTCAACATAAGGAACGCCGGTCAGGTCGAGTATCAAGTTGTGCGACCGGTCGACCCGCACTCTAGATTGGAATTCGGGCAGCGTGGTGAGAATGAGCGGCCCGCTAAGACGAAGGATATGCGGTCCATTCTGGGGATCCGACACTTCATCGATCACGAGGGATCTGGGCTGCATCGGCTGCATGCTAGCATATGTGACCCAGGCGAAGCCAGCTTTCGGAGTTTGCGGGGATGCTTGTCGGTCGCCCATTCAAGCCCGGGTTTTGGTTTGAGTGGGAGAAGAATGAATCGAGTGGAGGAAGCTTTCAAATTCCCCACACAACGAAAACCGCGTTGTGTGGGCCACCTGCGAACTTCCCGGAGATTCCGCGGCTGCTCTTCTACGCCACCGTCGACGGTTCTTCCACTAGACTAAGGTCGATGCCCGTTTCCATCTCACATTTGCGGCGGTGGGTTGCGGCGGCGCTGATTCTGATCTGCGCGATCATCGCCGGGGTGTACTTCTACGCGCATAAGCGGGTGCAGAATGCGCTCAAGCAGGTTCCGGAAAAGATCGGTCTTGAAATCCAGCAGAGCGCAAATGGGTTCACCATCTCAAAATCCGAGCAGGGAAGGACGCTGTTCAAACTGCAGGCGAGCAAAGCCATTCAGTTCAAGTCGGGTGGAAAAGCTGAGTTGCACGATGTGGCAATTACGGTTTACGGCAGTGATTCCTCGCGCTTCGATCAGATTTACGGAAAAGACTTCGAGTACGATCCCAAGTCGGGCGACGTGACCAGCAAGAGCGAAGTGCAAATTGATTTGCAGGCAAATCCGCAGGGAATTTCAAGTTCCGACCAGACGCCTCCAAAAGAGTTGAAAAACCCGCTACATCTGAGAACGACGAATCTTGTGTTTAACAAGAACACTGGGGATGCTTCGACACCGGAGGAACTGGATTTCAGCGTTCCCCAAGCCAGCGGTTCGGCGGTGGGCGCGAAATACACGGCGAAGGAAGGCGTGCTGACGCTGCAGTCGCAGGTAAAAATTGCGGTAAGCGGACCGGGCCAGGGCAGAATTTTTGCCGAGCAGGCGACACTGAGAAAAAATCCCCGGGAAATTGTCTTGCGCGCAGCCCGAGCCGAGTCGCTGGAGCGGCGCGGCCAGGCCGATGAACTCACACTGTTCTTACGCCAGGACAATTCGCTCGATCGGGCGCTGGGAGAAGGTCACGTGCGGATTGAATCGCTGGGGAACACTCCGACGCCAGTTAAGGCAACGAAAGCTCCTCCCGGGCCGACCACAATTACCGCCGAAGAATGTGAAATCGCGATGAAGCCGGAGAATCTGATTAAGAATGCGGTGTTCTCCGGTAACGTGCACTTGATCAATGAAAGTCCGCAGGCGGCGGAGGCCTGGGCAGGGCGCGCGAATGTGAGTTTTGCCGGACGGCACGCAATAGCGAAGGTACACGCGGATGAGCAAGTCAGGCTGAGGCAGTCGCACGGCGCGACCGAGACGCGGGACACGCACCGGCCGCTCCAGAGAGAAAATTCGCAAGACGTAGAAATCACTTCGCCCGTGATGGATTTTTTTGTAGCCGGAGGTAATCGGCTGAGCCGGGCTGAGACATTTGGTGCGCCGCAAGTTGCATTGCTTCCCGCCGATCCACAGAGCGGCCAGACGCACATAACTGCTGACAAGTTCACAGCGATGTTCGACGGGTCAGGGCAACTTTCGCAAGTGCATGGCGAAGCACACGCCCGGGTGGACACAACCAGTCCGCCGCAGAAGGGAATTGCGCAGCCGGACCGCGTCAGCACCAGCGACAGCATTGACGGATTTTTTCGTCCCGGAAGCGGTATTGAAACCATGGTGCAGCAAGGGCACTTCACCTACCGCTCAGGAACGCAGGAGGCGTTTGCCGACAAGGCGAAATACACTCCTGCGGACCAACTCGTGGCACTGAGTGGATCGCCCCGGGTCGTGGACGCGGGAATGGAAACTACGGCTCGCAATGTCAGGCTGAATCGAGCGTCGGGAGAAGCCTATGCGGAAGGGAACGTAAAAACCACATACAGCGACCTGAAGCCACAACCCAGCGGGGCGTTGCTGGCGTCATCGGATCCAATTCATGTGACGGCGCAAAGCATGATCGCGCAGAGTAATCCGCAAACTGCGACTTACAAGGGCAACGCCCGGCTGTGGCAGAACGCGAATGTGGTTGACGCGCCTACGATTGATTTCCAGAAAGACCAGCGCACCGTGGTAGCGAATTCAGACCCGGCGCACAAGGTTTCGACGACTCTGATTGGAACCGATAAGCGAGGCAAGGCCACGCCTGTCAATGTAACGGCAGCGCGTCTGACGTATCGTGACTCAGAGCGCAAAGCGCATTACGAAGGCGGCGTTACCGTTCGGAGTACCGACTTGACGATCACGGCGAGCCAGATGGATGTATTTCTGGTCCCTGCAGGTGGGGCGCCCGCAGCTCCTCAAGCGAATGCTCCTGCCAAGCTGGAAAAAATAGTCGCTTCCGGCTCCGTCCTTATTACTGAACCAAACCGGCGCGCGACCGGCGACCAGCTCACCTATATAGCATCGGATGACAAGTTCGTGCTAACCGGCGGACCTCCTAGCATTTTTGATGCCGAACATGGCAAGATTACTGGGGTTTCGTTGACTTTGTTTAGGCACGATGATAGGGTCGTCGTTGAGGGGGACAGCAGGTCGCCTGCCGTCACCCAGACGCGAATGGAACGTTAAATGCAAACGCTGGCCGCCGAAGATATTTGTAAGGCTTATCGCGGCCGCAGAGTTGTAAATGGCGTCAGCCTTCGCGTGGATCAGGGCGAAGTTGTTGGATTGCTTGGGCCTAACGGCGCTGGCAAGACCACCAGCTTCTACATGATCGTTGGCCTGATACCCCCGGATGCAGGCCGGGTCCTCATAAACGAGGACGAGATCACCGATGTGCCCATGTATCGGCGGGCGCGGCAGTTCGGGATCAGCTATCTCCCCCAAGAGGCATCGGTGTTCCGTAAGCTCACGGTCGAGGAGAACATCCTCGCTGTGCTCGAGGCGCAGCCTGTGTCGTGGCATGAACGCCGCGAGACGATGGAGCAACTGATCGATCAGTTGGGGTTAGAGCATATAAGGCAGAACCGGGGATACGCGCTTTCTGGCGGTGAGCGGAGAAGGGTTGAGATCGCAAGGGCGTTAAGCATCAATCCCAAGTTCATTCTACTGGATGAACCGTTTTCGGGGATTGATCCCATTGCGGTACTGGATTTGCAAAAAATAATCAGCAACATGAAGGCGGCTGGGATCGGCGTGCTGATTACCGATCACAATGTTCGAGAGACGCTTTCGGTGACTGATCGGGCTTACATCATTAATGAAGGCAAGATTTTCCGGCATGGAACGCCGGAGCAGCTCGGAAGCGATTCAGAAGTGCGAAGAGTTTATCTGGGAGAGAGTTTTTCGTTGGTATGAACGGCAGTTGTGCGTGACCAGTGGCCAGTTTTCCGATTGGACCACTTTACTGACAACTGACGACTGAACACTGATATGGTGCTACTCCAACCAAGGCTGAATCTGAAAGTCTCGCAGAGGCAGATTCTTACGCCCGGCCTCGTGCAGATGGTGAGTGTGCTTGCGCTCAACAAAATTGAGCTCAAAGACATGATCAATGCCGAGATGGTGGAGAACCCTGTCCTTGAAGAGCTCGAAGATTCAGTCCCTCTGCTCGACGATGTTGGTCGCAAGCAGGAAGAACGCGAGCGCGAGACTGTCACCGAGGAATCCGCTCCCACGCCCGAGAAGAAAGATTCGTTTGAGGAGATAGACTTCGGGTCGTTCTTTAAAGATTACCTTGATCCTGGCTTCCGCAGCCCCGGAGAGTTTGAAGAGATCGAGCGGCCTTCGTTTGAGAACTTCCTGTCCAAGCCCAGCACGTTAACTGATCACCTGAATTGGCAGTTGGGATCGATTCCGACCACGCCAGCAGTGCGTGAAGCGGCCGAAGTAGTGATTGGCAATCTGAACGAAGACGGGTATCTGATCGCCAGCGATGAGGAGTTGCTGGGCATAGTGCCGGCGGCAGCGCCTGAGGTCGATGCGGCGAAATCCGAGAGCGTGGTGCAGGAAGCGGTGGCACTGGGGCTGGATTCGGTGGATCTGAATGCGGCTGACGTCGGCATGCTGGCCGATGAAACGATTGCGCCTTTGGATCTTGGCCTGGGCGCGTCGAATGGGAACGGATTCTCTGTGGTGCCGGGGCTAATTTCGCCGTCGGCTGAACCGGCGGCTGCGTTGGCTGTGCCAAAAAACGAGGAGTCTGCGCCGAAGAATGGCACGCAGCCAACTTTCCAGCCGAATTTCAATCGCGAAGAACTGCACGATGCGATCGAAGTCATTCGGCAACTGGATCCGCCGGGAGTGGCGTGCCGGGATTTGAGGGAATGCCTGCTCTATCAGTTGCGTTATCACCAGGCGCAGCTGGGAAAAAATGGCAATGGCACGGCCCAGGTATTAGCCGACGCGATTGTCATCGTTGATCAGCACCTGCGGGCGTTGCAGAACAAGCAGCACCGTGAAATAGGGCGCGCGATGTCACGGCCAATTGAGGCGGTGCAGGCGGCGCTTGATTATATTCGGACTCTCGATCCGCGCCCTGGACTCCGCTACAACAAGACCCAACCGCGGCTGATTGAGCCGGACGTGGCTTTTGTGAAGCACGGGGATGAGTGGGTCGTCATGATGAATGACGATGATGTGCCCACCCTGCGCTTGAATCCGGCTTACAAGAAGCTTCTGGTCAAGGACGGAAACGACCGGGATACGCGAAATTACGTTAAAGAACGGTTCAAGAGTGCAGTCCAGCTGATCAAGAATATTGAGCAACGCAAGCAGACGATTATCAAGGTCTGTTACACCATCGTTGCACGCCAGGGCGATTTCCTGGAGAAGGGCATCGACGAACTCAAGCCGATGATGATCAAGGAAGTGGCGGAAGAGATCGGCGTCCATCCTTCGACCGTGAGCCGCGCGGTGGCCAACAAATATGCGCACACGCCACAGGGAGTTTTCGAGCTGCGCTACTTCTTCAGCGAGAGCGTGAATGGGCCGGAGGGCGGAAACACGTCGCTGCTGATCCTGAAGCGGCGAGTGAAGAAGTTGATTGACGATGAAGATCCCGCCAAGCCACTTACCGACGAACAGATCACCCGCATTCTGCAATCGCAGGGAATTCAGGTCACCCGGCGGACGGTCGCGAAATATCGCGAAGACATGCGGATTCCGAGTACGCACCAGAGACGGGTGAAGAAGTAAGGCCTGGTTTTCTGATTCCTGCCAACAAGAGCTTTTAACCGCGAAGGACGCCGAGTGGGCAGAGTATCAGGATGACTGATTGATCATTTGTTTTTTGGCGCCTTTCGGCAATTCCTTCTGTTCTCTGTCCATCACGGAGTATTCTCCTGGATACTCACCCTTACTTCGCCGCCGCTGACTTTTTCTCGACTGCCTCATAGGCTGTCGGATTCATGCAAACTTCATACAACACTTGTTCCGTCCACTGCGAGAGGTTGAAATTGGCGGTCTCGACCAGCGGAATGCGGCTGGCACGCACGACGATGCGGCGGAAGATATCTGATCCCACTGGCACCAGAGAAGAATAGAATGACGTTTCTTCGCTGCCCCAGAGCCGGGGAAATTCGAGCTCGCATTCGGTCAGCGAGATTTCTTCACGTAACCTGGCAAATGCCGCCGGACTGATCCGGATACCGCTCAGGTTGTAACGCATCGGCTCTGTACCGAGTTTTTCGCTGCTCTGAAACTCATAGACATTGAAAGGGACCAGCATGCCTTCCATGGCCTTGCGCATGCGTTTGTCGCAAGAGGAGAGGCGGTCGCTTTCATTGAGCGCGTCGGAGATCATGATGCGGTGTTCGCCGTCGAGCAGATACATGGGCACAGAGTTCTGATACGAGATGCCAATGCCGAGTTCGAGGGCCGGTAGTGCGGCGCGCTGCAGCAGGTGATTGTAGCCGCCGACCAATTCCATCATTTCACGGGCGAGGACGCAGGCGCGCGCTACCGCCAGCGCGGGTTCGCCTTCATGTTCGAGGATCGCCAAGATGATGGCATCGCCTTCAACGAATACTTTGGTGGCGTGGTATTTGGCCAGAAGCTTGTTCACCGGTTCGTAGAAGTTCAGGCTGAAGTACGAAGCCGGGTTCATATCTCGATCCAGCAACGAACGAGTTACGCGCGATGAATCGCGAATGTCGGCTTTTAGGATGACGTGTCGTACGACCGGCTTTTCCTCACCTTGCGCAGCAGCTTCAGCCGCGAGCGAAAAGTCATAAAGAGTGCCATTGAGCCGGGAAAGCTCGGACAGTTTGGGGCTGCTGATCAGGTTGATTTTTTCGATGGCGCGGTTCAGCAAGTCGAGGCGGCGCAGGTCGCGGTAGTAAAGGAGAAAATCCCGGAGAAAGCGGGCGGCGAACTTGGCCCGCTGTGAGCTGCCAGCCTGGCTGACGCGCGCCGCGGCTGATGTTAGCTGATCAAGCGACAATTTTCCGTGCTCCTCGATCAACTTCTCGACGCGATCGCGCTCCTTGCGATAAACCAGTGCGTACTTGAGTTGCTGCGGGTCCATGAGAGGAGTGAATTCTTTGAACAGCGGGAGAACTTCATAAGCGGCGACCGCGAGACTGAGGAGCGTTTCGCGATCCAGCAGGTCGATCCAAACCTGCAGGCGACTTTTATATTCTCGCTCCGACGGCTCGCCGGTGCCAACCAGTTCATGTGCGTTTTCGGGCGCACTCAGCCAGCCGTCGATCGCATTAGAGCCGCAATTCGCGGCTTCGGGGGAAACCGCACGAAGGAACTCGTACACCAGCGCGCGGACGTTGCCGATGGAATCCGGATCATTGTCGAAGCCGCCAATCAGAACATAGTGTTGCGCCTGTAGATAAGAATCGCGGCCTTCTTCGAGAAAGATGAGCTGATTCAAGAACACCTGGTAATCGGTGTTTTGGCTTTCTCCAAACAAGGAACGCCGTGTCGCGGCCAGGGTTTCGCGCTCGACCTCACGCAGGATGCGAAAGAGTTCTTCGCCAACCTGGCGCAGAATATTTTTCTTCGCAATTTGAAAAGCGGCCACGGTTTCTCGGTACTCGAGGGCTTTTTGTTGGCGGACACCCTCGTAGGACTTCAGAGTTCCACGGCAACGGTTCAAGACATGGGCGAACTGGGTATTAAGTTCGGCGCGCAGAAACTTTATTACTGCTGCCCTGGCGAGCACGTCAATGGCGAGATTGCCCTTCGCCTTGGCTTGATTGAGCGCCGATTTATGCAGTTCGAGAAGAAGCGGCTTCAGGTCGGGGTTCTTCTTTGAAAACGAGGGTAGGAATTTCGAAAGTCCAGCGCGAGCGCTGTTCCCACTTCCTCCGACTTCGGCTGAAAGGATGATCTCAACGTTGCCGAACTTGGCAATCAGATTAGCGATCTGCGCTCGCGTCGATTCGCAGAACGAGGGGCTCAGCCATACGTCGTGGCGGACATTGTCGATGCCCAGTTGCAGGCCATCAAGATTCAGCGCAGGCGAATAGGTGGCCAGCCGCGGCGGCGGAACTTCGGCCGGAGTTCCGAGTTTGAAGATAGGAATGCGTGGCACGGATGTGTTGAGCCCGGACCCGACTCGGCGCGGGGGACAGCCATTTCCGCTTGAAATCTGGCGCCGAGCCGACCGGTAAATTGAGGGTACTACGGGTATACGTCAGGGCAATGTTACGCAAGTTATACGGCTAAGGGGGTGTACGACTGGACATGTACAAGCGCATCAAATTTTTAGGAACAAGCCTTTGCGATACAGTAGCGCCATCGCAACCCAGCACAGCCCGACATACACGATCGCATACAGCAATGAGGCGTTGGCGGGATTCAGAAGCGGGGCGAATACCCGGGCATAAACATAGTCTTGAAGGTTCATGGTCCCGAAGTTCGCGGTGTGGATGCGAACGCTGTCCGCGGTGGCCGATAGCGCTTCGGCAAAGCAGTATGCCGCGATAGCGTTCTTGCCGAATACCAAGATCGGCTTCGTCCAGCCCGCCCGGTACTGCTTTATATCAACCAGCCAATAGAACAGAGTGAGAAAAACGAGCGCCAGACCGGTGGTGAAGAGTACGAACGAACTGGTCCAAAGTTTTTTGTTGATGGGAAACCAGAGATGCCAGGTGCGTCCAGCGATGATTGCGCAAACGCCGACTGCGACCATTGCCAGCACTTTCACTTTGGCAGAACGCGCCGTGCGCAACCACTTGCCGGTAAGTAGACCCGCCAAGCAAGAGGCGACGGCGGGAATCGTACTCAGGACGCCTTCAGGGTCGCGAGTCTTTTCGTAAAGATGGCCCATCAGCAACTTGCGGTCGAGCCAGGCGACGATGTTGCGGTCGGGATCAAGTAGCGGAATGTCGTGCGTAGGAATCCCAAAGCCCGGCACAGGCACGAATCGCATCAGGATCCAATAACCCAAGAGGCAGGTAAGCGCAACCGCCAGTTGAGTACGCCAGTCCGTCCATAGTTCAAGAATGGCCGTAATCACGTAGCAGATCGCGATGCGCTGCAGCACGCCGTAGATGCGAAGATGCGAGTTGAAGTGATCGGGAAATCCGTGGAGGACTACACCGATCGCGAACAGGGCAAGTCCTCGCCACAAGACATGTTTGAAGAGATGCGGCCGCGAATCGCCGCGGCGCAGGCGCGAACTGAATGAAAAAGCCATCGCCACGCCAACAATGAAAACGAAGAAGGGAAACACCAGGTCAGTTGGCGTCCAGCCATTCCAGTGGGCGTGCTCCAGAGGCCAGTACGAGGACGAGCCATCGCCGGGGTTGTTCACCAGAATCATTGCGGCAATCGTGATTCCGCGAAACAGGTCGAGAGACATCAACCTCGTGGTCTCAGGGGATTGTGAGACGGTGGTTGTAGTTGCAGCCGGGGCGATTGTTGTAGCTGTAGGCATGAGTAGTTTCAAGCCAGCTGCGAATTTTAGCACTTACTGCTCGGGGATGATTGTCCAATTTATCCGACGCCAGGCGCCGGTGTGGGGTCCGCCCGTTGTCCTTACGGCGCCTCAATCAATTCCATTTTACCGTCGCGGGTGCGATGCAGGACCATCACCTTGCCTTTGGGGTCGCGGAAAACGAAGACGTCGCGATCGCGGAAGTGAGCTTCTTTGATGGCCTCTTCGAGAGTCATGGGACGCATGGCGACGGCCTGATCAGTGCGCACCAGGTGCACTTCGGTCGATTTCGCGACCGCGGGAAACTTGTGTACTACCATCTCGACCGGTTCCGGATCAGGGGTTGGCGCCGCAGCTTGACTGGAAGCTTCGGGTTTAGCTTTGCCATTCCACTTACCGTGACTGCGTCGTTTTTTAGTGATGATGCGGGTCTTGTTGCGTACCGCTTGTTTTTCAAGGTGCTCGAGGGCTTCACCGATGGCGGCATTCATGTCGCCGGCTTGAGCTAGTCCGACCAGCGGTCCGATGCGCGAGTTGACGGTGATCTCCGCCTTGTGACGGCGTTTTTCGACAGCCAGAATTACCTTGGCGTCAAATTTATTGCGAAGGATCTTGCGGATTTTGGCGAGGCCGGCTTCAACTTCTTTGCGATTGGCGGAAGTAACTTCGTAGTGCCTGCCAGTATATTCCACATCCATGAGTCCCCTCCCTGGTAGGTGCGGCACTGCTGGTGATGCGAAATCAGCAACCCTAAACTACTGACCAGCGCGCAGGGGCGAGATGAGCAAGCTGCTAACCCGCCGTTTGCCTTCTGATTTTTCGATATTGAAACCAAGATCCATGGAATTTTCGGAGCTGGATGCACCTGCAAGAATTCCCGCCAGTGCGTGATACGACCTTCCGAGCTCGCTGGTTTCATGGTAAGCAACGGGGCTGCCTTTATCTATGGCCGGACCGGCGGAATGAAAACTGTTGGGCAGCTTCCATAAAAGTTTGCAATTGGTGACCTTCTGAATATCTTCGTCGTCGAAGCCGGGAATTTTCTTGAACCGGTTCACGACCAGGCGCACGCGATCGCGCCCGCTGCCTTGTTCCAGAAAAGCGTGCATGCGACCGGCGCTCCACAAGGAAACCACATCGGCCTGGGTCACCAGCAGCACGGCATTGGCAAGATCGGCGATCATTCGGAACAACGAATCCGTGCGGTTCGAGCAATCAATAATCACATACTCGAAGTGCGAAACCAGGAGATCGAAGAGCCTCGCAAGTTCAGCGGCAGAGGGGGTGAGTTGCAGTGGCTGCTGCGTTCCCGCGAGCAGATGCAACCCGCCTTTACACTCGGTGACAAAGCTCTGCAAAAGCGCCGAATCCATGCGATGCAGGTTTTGCAGCGCGTCAGATATTCCAA
>Ga0157373_10003806_pt1 | contig 11409 bp, 8 predicted proteins | sample C65metaG_FD_113460 | JGI IMG/M metagenome (GOLD analysis project Ga0157373, IMG submission 113460) | Corn rhizosphere microbial communities from Kellogg Biological Station, Michigan, USA - C6-5 metaG | ecosystem: Host-associated > Plants > Roots > Rhizosphere > Soil | place: USA: Michigan...
AAAATGCGTTCAGCCATACGATTTCAAATTAAGCAGCAACGGGTAATGTGAATGTGAAAGTCGAGCCACGATCGGGTTCAGACCGGGCACTTATCTGGCCGCCATTTGCTTCAACTAGCAAACGCGAGATCGCAAGGCCCAACCCGGCGCCGCCGGTCGCCGCGCCCGGCACTTGCACAAACTTTTCGAAGATATGTGGGAGATACTCGGACGGAATCCCGGTTCCCGTGTCAGTCACCGAGACGGCGACGAAATTCCCACGCGGTTCCGCGCTGATCTTGATCTCGCCCTGTTTTGTGTAACGGATCGCATTGCCAACCAGGTTCGACACGACTCGTTCGATCTGTAAACGATCAACCATGACCTTCGGAAGATTGAGAGGCGCATCAATGGTGAATTCGAGTCCTTGCGACTCGACTTGCGCGCGCAATTCTTCGGCCGCGTGATTGATGAGCGCACTGGTCCTGATCGGTTGAAGTGCCGGTTTACTTTCGCCCGCTTCAATCTTCGAGAAATCGAGCAGATCGCGCATCAACTTGTCCAGACGCTCGCAGTCTTCCCGACATGCGCTCAGCACTTCAACCTGTTTGTCCGTCAGATCGCCTGCAGCTCTTTCAAGGAGTAAGTGCACGCCCATCTGCACGCTTGTTAACGGCGTGCGCAACTCGTGCGAAGCAGTCGCGATGAATTCAGATTTCAGACGATCGATTTCGCGGAGGTGAGTGACGTCTTCGAGCAGCGTGACGGCGCCGAGCAAGTGATTTCCGTTGGCGCGCATCGGCGTTGTTCGCAGCCGGAACGCGCGTTCCAATCCGTCGACAGCAAGCGGCAGGACAGAAGACATTTCTTCTCCCGCTACCGGCTGTTGCGACTCCAGCGCTTCGGAAACTGCGCTTGCGATGCGCTGATCGCGAGAGACTTCGCCCACGTGCTTGCCCGTGTTCTCTTTTTCGGAGCCGAAGATCTCTTCCGCTGCGTGGTTCAGTTTCGTTACGCAACCTTCTGCATCGGTGACGATTACGGGGTCGTAAAGAGAATCGATCGCGGCTTCTGTTGTTTGCTGGGCCACCAATAGCCTGCCCATGTCGGAGTTGCGCAGTTGGCGAATGCGCTCTGCCATCCGGTTGTATTCAGCGGCTAGCACGCCGACTTCATCACTCGAATTGACCGCAACCTTCGCATTGAGATCACCGCCAGCGATTTTGGAGGTTGTTTCAGTAAGCTGGCGTAGTGGTTCGACGATTCGGCGTGCAAGGAAGAAGGCGAGGCCCAATCCGGCGACGACGAGCACACCAGCGATCAGCAGCGTGCGATAAAACCAGAGCTGCGCAACACCCGCCGCTGCTTCCGACTTGGCCACCATTGCACGCTGGTTCAGTTGCAGAAGATGCTCACAGTCGGCGCGTAGTGTGTTGAACTGTGGTTCGAGTTGGCTGAAGTATTCGTCAGGTGCACTTGTGGTTTTTGTGATGAAGATGTCAAAGCGCTGGTAATAGATTTCGCCGTCGCGACGGATCGAATCGATCGCGTCAGGCTCACCGATTTCAGTGATGTTGTTCGCTGCTTTCTGAAAGTTGACGTCGAACCGCGCGCGATGTTCGCGGAGTTGGACCAGGGCTTTTTCACGCGCGCCGAGAAGTGCAAAAAGAGCCGCGGAATCTTGCCGTTCGAGACTCTCTTTCATCTCCTGCGCGGCGACAACGGAATCGTAATTCTCCGAGATGATGCGGCGCGACACTTTTCCCATGTCGTGCAAGCGCCACGCACTCCACGCGCCCAGCAAAAACAACGCGGCGATGAAGATTGCGTATCCCGAGATCAGCTTGGCCCTCAAACTCATGTTCGCAAACGGCGCAAAAACTCAGTCTGTCAATTCACGTTCTCCATTCGGAGGTAGTTTGAGTGGAACTACCTGTACGGTCGCGTCGCGCACCTCATCAAGAAAGCGATTGATCACGGAACCGTGCAACAAAATGTCCCAGCGCGAGCGCGACGTTTGGCCGAAGATGACGTGAGTGATTCCTTCCTGGCGCGCAAACTCAATCAACGCATCTGCAACCGAACGTGCTTTCAACTTCACGACGCGCGCGCCGAGCTCTTTTGCAAACTGAATGTTCTCCTGTAACGCCGCGTAATCTCCGGGCTTGATCCGGCCCATCTCTTCGCGCGGAGTTTCGACGTAAACCGCGTACCAATCGGAAGCTAAACGTCCTGCGATGCGAGACCCGGTGCGCAATAGTTTCTTGGCACTCCCGCGCGAAGCGATGGCTACCATCACTTTCTCCGGAATGACCGCGTGGTCCAGTCCCTCGCGTGCTCGATAATCGTGCGCCTTGGTCGCCTGGTCCTGTGCCACTTGTCGCAACGCCAGCTCTCTCAGTGCTGACAAGTTTCCTTTGCGAAAGAAGTTGTTGAGCGACTGTTCGATCTTCTCGACACCGTAGATCTTCCCCTGGCGCAGCCTGGTCCGGAGTGTGTCGACCGAAACGTCGACATTCACGACTTCATCTGCACGACGGAAAAAGTGGTCGGGCACGGTTTCGCGCACACGCACTCCCGTGGTGCGTGCGACAGCATCGTTCAATGACTCGATGTGCTGAATATTGACGGCGGTGATGACAGATATTCCGTTGTTCAGTAGCTCGAGAACGTCTTCATAGCGTTTGCGATTTTTCGAACCGGGCACATCCGTGTGTGCAAGCTCGTCAACAATCGCGACTTGTGGACAGCGAGCGAGTACGGCCGCGAGATCCATCTCTTCGAGCGTGACGCCCCGATACTCAACCTTGCGCATGGGTACTTGCTCTAAACTCTCCGCCAGTGCTGCGGTCTCAGCGCGCCCGTGGGTTTCCAGGAGGGCGATGACGATGTCCACGCCCTGACGCCGCAATGCATGCGCGTCTTCGAGCATCTGCCACGTTTTGCCAACACCTGGAGCAGCGCCGATATAGACGCGCAGCGTAGCCTTGTTGCCGCCTTTGAGTTTAGCGAGCAGCTCTTCAGGTGTTGGTTTTCTTAGCTCAGCAACCATTAGCTATCGTTTCATCGGCCTCTTGCTGTCCAAATCGAGATTCAGCTCCAACACGTTCACGCGCGGCTCGCCAAGAAACCCGAACTGGCGTCCCTCCGTATGGGCCGCAACGATCTTTCGTAACTCCGTTTCATCCATTCCGCGTTCACGCGCGACACGTGGTAACTGAAACTCCGCCGCCGCGGGCGAAATATGTGGATCGAGTCCTGATGCCGAGGTGGTGACGAGATCGACTGGCGCCGGTTTTTCTCGATTCTCGGCCCGCAGTTTTTCAACGTCGCTCTTCACGCGATCGATCAACTTCCGATTCGTTGGCCCAAGATTCGATCCCGAAGAGGCGCCCGCGTCGTAACCAACAGGACCGGCGGCTGACGGCCGCGATCGAAAATATCCTGGCGATGAAAATGGTTGGCCAATCAACCGCGAGCCGATGACTGTTCCGTCTGAACCTCTGATCAGTTGACCGTTTGCGTTGTCGGGGAAGATCACTTGCGCGAGACCCGTCACCACGAGCGGATAGATCAAGCCAAGGAGAACCGTTGTGACGATCGTCATCAATACTGCTGTGATTAAGTTCTTATTCATAGAATTCGACGGAGGGGCGGCCACGGAGTGCCGCCCCTACAGTTATGCCAGACCAAGGGCGTGAACGATCACGTCGATGATCTTGATTCCAATAAACGGGACGATGATTCCGCCCATTCCATAAATCAGCAGGTTGCGCCGCAAGAGCGAAGCAGCGCTCATCGGCCGGTACTTCACACCTCTCAGCGCCAGCGGAATGAGCGCAATGATGATTACGGCATTGAAGATGACGGCCGACAGAATCGCCGACTGCGGCGTGCGCAGGCCCATGATGTTGAGCGTGTTCAAGACTGGAAACGCAGCCGCAAACATCGCCGGAATGATTGCGAAATACTTGGCGACGTCGTTGGCGATCGAGAACGTCGTCAAAGCGCCGCGAGTCATCAACAACTGCTTCCCAATTTCGACAATCTCGATCAGCTTCGTCGGATTCGAATCGAGATCGACCATGTTACCGGCCTCTTTCGCTGCCTGCGTTCCGGTATTCATCGCCACGCCGACGTCGGCCTGGGCCAGCGCAGGAGCGTCGTTCGTTCCATCGCCAGTCATTGCGACCAGTTTTCCGCCCTCCTGCTCGCGTTTGATCAGCGCCATCTTGTCTTCCGGAGTTGCTTCGGCGAGGAAGTCGTCGACACCAGCTTCGCGAGCGATTGTCGCGGCGGTAAGTGGATTGTCGCCGGTGATCATCACAGTACGAATTCCCATCTGGCGCATGTGATGGAACCGTTCGACCATTCCACCCTTGATGATGTCTTTCAGTTCGATCACGCCGAGCGGCAAGCGATCTTCCGCAACGACCAGAGGCGTTCCGCCTGCGCGCGAGATTCGCTCGACAATCGCATTCAGATCATTTGTTACATGGCTGCCGTTTGAACCGAGATACTTTTGGATTGCATCAGCAGCGCCTTTGCGCACTTCACGTCCATCGAAGTCAACTCCCGACATACGTGTTTGCGCGGTGAAGGGAATGAACTCAGCTTCGTGCGGCGCTAACGTCAATCCACGCAGACCGTATTTCTCTTTCGCCAGCACGACTATGGAACGTCCTTCGGGTGTTTCGTCGGCGAGCGATGAGAGTTGTGCGGCTTCTGCCAACTCTGTTTCGTCAACGCCGGGCAACGGCACAAACGCTGTCGCCTGGCGGTTGCCCAGTGTGATCGTCCCCGTTTTATCGAGCAGCAGCGTGTTCACGTCCCCCGCGGCTTCGACTGCGCGTCCGGACATCGCAAGCACGTTGTGTTGAATCAGTCGGTCCATGCCTGCGATTCCGATCGCAGAAAGGAGTCCGCCGATAGTCGTCGGTATCAAACAAACAAGCAGAGAAACGAGCACAAAGATTGTTTGTGGCGCGCTCGAGTAAATAGCGAACGGCTGAAGCGTGACGACGGCGAGGAGAAAGATGATCGTGAGCCCGGCGAGCAGAATGTTCAGCGCGATCTCGTTCGGTGTCTTTTGTCTTTCAGCGCCTTCGACTAGCGCGATCATGCGATCGATAAACGTCTCCCCGGGGTTAGACGTTATCCGGACCTTGATTTGATCCGAGAGCACGCGCGTACCACCCGTTACGGCCGATCGGTCACCTCCAGCCTCCCGAATTACGGGCGCACTCTCTCCGGTAATCGCCGACTCATCGACGGACGCAATTCCTTCGACGATTTCACCGTCGCCCGGAATAAACTCTCCGGCAGAGACGATCACAAGGTCGTCTTTGCGAAGTTGCGGCGCCGGCACGTCTTCGATCTGCGAACCCGAGACCATGCGATGTGCGATAGTTTCTGTCTTTGCTTTGCGTAGATTGTCAGCTTGCGCTTTGCCACGTCCTTCGGCCATCGCTTCGGCGAAGTTTGCAAACAGGACCGTGAACCAGAGCCAGAGTGTGATCTGTAACTCAAAGCTCGTGTTCGTTATGCCGGGAAGGGGAGCGATGATGCCGCGGATCAATTGCAGAGTTGCCAAAACGCTGCCGACTTCCACCACAAACATGACGGGATTGCCCATCATCTTGCGCGGGCTCAGCTTTACGAACGAATCGAGAATTGCGCGTTTGACTATCGCCGCATTCCAGATTGCTTTTTTCCTGTTATCACTCATCGTCGTTAACTAAAACGTAGTGCCCGAGTTCATCAGCAAGTGCTCGACAACCGGTCCAAGACTCAATGCAGGGAAGAACGTTAACGCGCCGACGATCACGATCACGCTCACGAGCAGCGTTGTGAACAGCGGTGTCGTCACCGGAAACGTTCCGAGGGACGGTGGCGCCACTTTTTTCCTGGCAAGATTGCCGGCGACTGCCAGCATCGGAATGATCATCATGAATCGACCGATCAGCATCGCCATTCCGAGCGTCGTGTTGTACCAAAGCGTATTTGCGGAGATTCCGGCGAACGCCGAACCGTTGTTGCCTGTGCCCGATGTGAACGCGTAAAGAATTTCCGAAAGGCCGTGTGGGCCGGCATTGTTCAGTTGTGACATGCCAAACCCAGGCGAGATTGAAGAGATGCCCGCCAAGATCAGGATGACGAGTGGAAAGATCAGCGCATACAACATCGCCATCTTCACGTCGTAAGATTCGATCTTCTTACCGAGATATTCCGGTGTACGGCCAACCATCAGTCCGGCGATAAAAACTGAGAGGATGACGAAGATCAGAATTCCGTACATACCTGCGCCGACACCGCCGAAGATCACTTCACCGAGCATGATGTTGGCAAGCGGTACCAGACCGCCGAGCGGAGTGAAGCTATCGTGCATGCCGTTGACCGCGCCACAGGAAGCATCAGTCGTAATGGTGGCCCAAAGAGCAGTGTTCGCGAGACCAAAGCGAACTTCTTTGCCTTCCATGTTGCCGCCTGACTGCATTGCGGTGGTTTGTTGGTCCACCCCGGCGAGCAGTGGATTGCCCTTCGCTTCTGCCCAGTACGAAACCAGAATGCCCACCAGAAAGAACACCGACATCGCAGCAAAAACGGCCCAACCGTGTTTCTGCGCACCAGTCATTTTTCCAAGTGTGTACGTCAGTCCGGCCGAGACGATGAAGATCGCCAGCATCTCGATCAGGTTTGTAAACGGTGTCGGATTCTCGAATGGGTGTGCACTGTTTACGTTGAAGAAACCGCCACCGTTTGTTCCCCACTCCTTGATGATCTCCTGCGACGCTACTGGTCCTTGAGCAATGATCTGCTCGGTCACGGGTTGTCGGTTGTCGAGGAGTTGTGCCCGGTCGTAAGGTCGCAGGTTTTGTGGGACACCATCGGCGACAAGGACCAGCGCACCGACGAGACAAAACGGCAGACAGACCCAAAGCGTGGCGCGCGTCATGTCAACCCAGAAGTTTCCAATCGTCTGCGCTTCGCGACGCGCAATGCCGCGAATGAAAGCAACTGCGAGAGAAATACCCACGGCGGCAGAAACGAAGTTGTGATACGCGAGCCCGGCCATCTGCGTGAAGTAACTCATCGTCACTTCAGGCACATAAGACTGCCAGTTCGTATTCGTTGTGAATGAGGCTGCGGTATTGAATGAGGAACCGACAAACGCAGTGGAATCTACACCGGGCAGTTGCTGCGGATTGAACGGCAGCACTCCCTGAAGCCGCTGGATCAGATAAAGAACGATCATCGATACGCCGCTGAACAGCAACATCGCGACGGCGTATTCGGTCCATTTCATTTCACGTGCTTCGTCAACGCGCGTGAGCTTGTAGATCAAGCGCTCGAGGGGTCGCAAAACCGGATCGAGAAAAGTTTTTTCACGATTGAAGACGTGGGCCATGAATACACCCATCGGCTTCGTCACGAGCAGGATGATCGCGAAGAATAAAAGAATCTGTAACCAGCCGTTTACCGTCATCGCTAAAACTTCTCCGGGCGCAGCAGTGCGTACGCAAGATAGATAAGCAGGAGCGCCGCCGCTGCCAACCCGATGATTGATTCAAGGTTCATCTCAACGACTCATTGCAACTTTTCGCACCCGCGAACGTAAGCGAGTGCGACGAGAAAAAATAAGACCGTCAATACAATGAAGATCAGATCCACCACTTAAACTTTCTCCTTGCGTTCGCGACGCAACTCACGCCACACCATAAACCGCGCCAAGAAAAGCGAGCCGAGCATCCGCAGATCTGCGAGCCACGTCATCAACAGGCTTGTGCGCCGCGGCAACCGTTCTCCTTTGCGTTGGACCACGTATGTCACCACGCACCCTTCTTTCTTCCCATCCACCACACCAGACCAAAGCTCGCGGTGTTCTGTTCTTTCTTCAGGATTCCGGGCTGTTCTGTTAGGAAAAATGGCTGGTTGGAAAAGTCGCGACGGTATTCGACGCGTCCGAGAAATCCGTCGGCAAACTTATATTCCGCTGTGATCGTGTGTTCCTTTAGGTCCTGGTTGATGCCACTAAACAGGCCACCTGCGGGAGATGCTTTTTCTGCCAGGTATTCGAGGCGACTGGCGATCGCAAACTTCGCTGTCCACTGGTAGCGCGCGTATCCAACGCCGCCCCACACAGTCGCCGGTGGACTATCACGGAAAACTCGGCCAACGACGTAGTCTCCCTCGACTGCGAGAGTCAACTTATCGGTGACGTTGAAAGTGTGATAGGTGTCGAGTACGTGGAACCGTCCGGATGGAACCGGACGGATCACATCAATCGATAACCCTGGCTGCGATGCGACGGGCGCGAATGTCGGATTCAGCGCAGGATTTCGATCGCGCTGTTCCTGCCCGTTGTAATAGTTGAACTGCGACTTGATACGCGGCGTGGGCTTCCACGTTATTAACAGCGCTTGCGATTTGAACCCGTTGAAGTCTTCCGCCTGTTGCACGCCATTGACCAGCCAGTGCGTGAGCGTCAGTTTGTCATTCAACGCGTACGTCGATCGAAAACCGAAGTGATAAAAGGGTAGGAAATTGAAAAAGTACGCGCGTGAGTAGTTGAAGTTGTCTTTTGTATAGTTTGTCTCGTAACCAAGACTCCCGGCGTACTTACCAAAGTCGACTGTCAGGCCATTGCCGACGTCGAAGATGTAAGTGCCGTAAGCTTGCCAGAGTGGACGATAGACTTGCGGTCGCGGCTCGTTCGCGGCGTTACCCTGTACAGTCTCGGTCGCCTGGCCGTATTGAAGATCCAGTCTCAGGCCATAACGCTTGCCCTTCTCGAGATTCGGGGCATTCTCAATGATCAGAGCAGCCTGATTGAGACTGAAGCTGTTGCTCGACACGTCATACGCGCGCAGCAGGTTGATGCCGCCTAAGGGATGATTGAAGTTGTAGCCGTAATAGCCGTCGATGATGACGTTGAAAGTCGTGTCGCGCAGGAAGTTGAGCGACTCGCGATCAGTGTCGTCGATTTGAGGGGTGACTGAGGTCCCTGGCTGCGGAACAGGTGCATTCGACAACCGCGCTTCAACTTCGGCGAGGCGCTTTTCTAACTGTTCGACTCGCTCGAGTAGCAATCGTTCTCGATCGGTTATCGCTGGTTGCTGTGCGTTGGCGATCGAGGAGCTTCCGAAGAGAAGGACCAGCAGCAGTATCAAAGCGCATCTCGCGTTCACGACGAAGAAGATTACGAGGAACGTGATAAAGAAGGTGTAAAGAGTGCATAAAAAGATCGTAAGGGCGAGGTGACGACAAAACCGTTAACAGGATTGCGGGATGTAGAAAAGATTTACAGGATTAAGACGCGACGGGACCCGGATCGAAGCGGTAGCCGATCCAGGGTTCGGTGATGATGTAGCGCGGGGAGGCGGCGTCAGATTCGATCTTTTTGCGGAGGTTGCCGACGAAGACGCGCAGGTATTCGTTTTGTTCGACGTAGTTGCCGCCCCAGATCGCGGAGAGCAGCGTACGATGCGTCAGAACTTTTCCCGCGTGCTTGAGGAAGTAGATGAGCAGATCAAATTCCTTCGGCGTTAGATGTATTTCGTTCGATTTTACTTTCACTTCGCGCGACTCCAGATCGACGTGAAAGTCACCGAGATCGAGTGTTGTCTGCGTGGCTTCGTTGATCGGCGTCGCGGCAGCGCGGCGCAGCGACGCGCGAACACGCGCCAGCAGTTCGTCAATCCCGAACGGCTTAGTGACGAAATCGTCTGCTCCAGTGTCGAGTGCTTCGACTTTGATCTTTTCTTCGTCTTTCGCGGAGAGAACAATGATCGGCACCTGCGAGATCTCTCGCAACTGTTTGCAAAGCTGGATCCCGTCGACATTCGGCATCGCCAAATCCGTAATCACCAAATCAGGATGCCAGTCAGTAAACGTTTCAAAACCTGCCAACCCATCGGCGGCGACGCGCACGTCGTAACCGTGCGACTTCAGCCCCGTGCGCAGCACGCGCGTCAGTTGCGGCTCATCGTCGACGACCAGTATGCGCGGTCTATTATTCACGACGCCTCACCCGCCGGTTCGTCATCGCCAATCGGCAACGTGAACACAACGCGTGTCCCTTTGCCGTCCTTTGCCGACTCGATCCAGATCTTTCCATCGTGCGCTTCCACAATTCCTTTTGCGATCGCGAGCCCCATGCCGGTTCCCGAAGGTTGATGACCCGTGACATCGCCGTTGCGAGTTGCGCGGAAGAACTTATCAAACACGCGCGCGCGCAGTTCCGGCGCGACGCCGGCGCCCTCATCCGCAACACTCATCTTGATCATCGACTCACTCTCGCGCTCGGCTCCAATATTAATAACCGATCCACGGGGCGAATACTTTGCCGCATTGTCGACGAGCGTGTAGACCACTTCACTCACCGCATTCGCATCAACGCGCACCACCGGCAACTCGTTCTCGATCGTGGTCCTCACGATGTGTTTGTCAGTCAGCAGCTTCGCACGCGTCAACGCCGTCGAAATAATCTCGTCGACCACGCCCCATCTCCGCCGCAAGCGCAGTTCACCTGCTTCAATCCGTGCCAAATCGATCAAATCGCCGATAAAGCGATTCAATCTATCACTCTCTTCATTGATGACGTCGAGCATCTCGAGCCGCGACTCATCGTCCAACACCAGCGGACCATCCTGATCGGTTGGCTTTCTCACTTCATCAAGCAACGTCGTTATCGAGGCTTTGATCGAAGTGAGCGGCGTGCGCAGATCGTGCGTTACCGCATCCAGAAGCGCAGATTTCAACTTCTCGCTCTGTCTGAGAGCCTCGGCATGACTTGCACGATCGAAAGCATCCTGAAGCTGCTTGTACAGGTTCTCAATTTCACGACGGCCACTCTCCGCTTCTTCTGCGCGCTCTTTCGCACGCGCTGACAGTTGGCCCACGGCCAGAGCAGTGGTGAAAAACACGATCAGTGCGACCCAGTTTTGCGGATTCGCGACGTTGAGCGTGTGCAGCGGCGGCAGAAAGAAAAAGTTGAAACACAAGACGCCGAGCACGGAAGCCACCAGCGCTGGTCCACTACCCCAGAACAGTGCACTGAAGAGGACGACGATCAGGAAACCAAGCGCAACCGTCGTGGAATTTATTTGCTCGTGAAACGGGCCAAGCGCAAGCGTCACCAGCGCGGTACCAAGAACGGCGCCGAGGTAGCCCGCCCATCTCGAATGTAACGCGTTTGGTTTCACCGCGTGTATTGTAATTGATTTCTCTCCGTGTCTCTGTGTCTCTGTGGTTAAAACCACTATTAACCACAGAGACACAGACACACGGAGTTAAAGCTCAATCTGTTCACCCATCTCAACCACGCGGTCCGGTGGCAGACAAAAATATGCAGTTGCACTCGTCGCATTGTGCGCAACCACCGCGAACAAGTGCTCGCGCCAGAGCGCCATGCCGGGCCGTTTGGCCGGC
>Ga0157373_10003808_pt1 | contig 11406 bp, 9 predicted proteins | sample C65metaG_FD_113460 | JGI IMG/M metagenome (GOLD analysis project Ga0157373, IMG submission 113460) | Corn rhizosphere microbial communities from Kellogg Biological Station, Michigan, USA - C6-5 metaG | ecosystem: Host-associated > Plants > Roots > Rhizosphere > Soil | place: USA: Michigan...
AACAGGATGGTGACAGCCAGCCCGATAGGTTGACGATATTTGCTCACCAATTCGCGTACGCGCGGCCGGGCAGGGGGAGCCGGAGGCATCTCTGGTACGGCTTCATTGGTGTCGGATGGGTTGGCGCGCATCAATCACTCCTTGGATCGTGCGCGACAGGATGGGGGTATACAGCCAAGTTACCAATCCCTATGCAAAAAATAATTCAGGATGTTAGCGCTTGAACGTCTAACGGGCGAATACGGCAGATACGTTCCGTGACCATTGAGTCTAGGTTCAGATACTCGGCAGCGTATCGGCCACGGACACAAAAACTATCGCGGTCGGCAACATACGGTAACAAGCCACCCAGGCCAAATGAATCCGGCAACGACTTGTGACAAGTCTTTAGCCAAGCTGTTCGGCACTTTTCGTCAAGGCAAAAAAAAGGCCACTCTTTCGAGTAGCCTTTTTTCAGACGTTTGGTTGCGGGAGCCGGATTTGAACCGACGACCTTCGGGTTATGAGCCCGACGAGCTACCAGGCTGCTCCATCCCGCGTCTGTGAGGCGGCATTCTACAGCCGAACGGCAATGTGTCAACCTTTAAACCGCAGGATCGACAAAATAACCGCATTCTTGCTGTTGGCACGCCTAAGTTGAAGTCGGACAAGGCTTTTATCGCGACGGCACCGCGGGGCAGGGCGCCATCATTGATGAAAGATATTTCATTCATGTGACGTCGCATGTTTTTCACACGCACACAAAAAAGCCACTCGATTGAGTGGCTTCTTCGATGTTGGTTGCGGGAGCCGGATTTGAACCGACGACCTTCGGGTTATGAGCCCGACGAGCTACCAGACTGCTCCATCCCGCGTCTGTGTGGCGGCATTCTACAGAGGAACGGCGGGGTGTCAAGCGTAACGAAGAAAAAAGTGCTTTTTCTTCAAATGCTTAGCTGCCTTCAATCTTCCGCGATGCCCGCCGGAGCCTGCCGTACGGGCGTATCAGGGCAATTGACGTTGCGCGGTGATCAGTACCTCCTCGGGCGCTATGAGTGTCAGACGCTTGCGCGAATGAGATACTGCTCAACCGTTTTCCTACGACTCATGTCATGCCGCAGCGCAAAATCATCCATATCGACTGTGACTGCTTCTATGCCGCCATCGAAATGCGCGACGACCCCGACCTGGCCGGCAAGCCATTGGCCGTGGGTGGTTCGGCGGATCGGCGTGGGGTCATCGCGACCTGCAATTACGAGGCGCGGGCCTATGGCGTGCGTTCTGCGATGTCTTCGCGCCATGCCTTGACCCTCTGCCCGGACCTGACCATCGTCAAGCCGCGCATGGATGCCTATAAAGAAGCCTCGAAGGAAATCCATACGATCTTTCGCGACTACACCGATCTGATCGAGCCGTTGTCGCTGGATGAGGCTTATCTGGATGTGTCCGAGTGCTCTCATTTTGCCGGCAGTGCCACGCGAATCGCTCAGGACATCCGCCGGCGAGTGTCCAATCAGCTGCATATCACGGTGTCGGCGGGCGTAGCGCCCAACAAGTTTCTGGCCAAGATCGCCAGTGACTGGCGCAAACCCAACGGGCTGTTCGTCATTACGCCTGATCAGGTCGAGGATTTCGTTGCCGAGCTTCCCGTTTCCAAGCTTCATGGCGTCGGCAAGGTAACGGCCGACAAGCTGGGGCGGTCGGGCATTGTCAGTTGTGCTGATTTGCGCCATTGGAGCAAGTTGGCGCTGGTGCGCGAATTCGGCTCATTCGGTGAGCGTTTGTGGAATCTGGCCCATGGGATCGATGAGCGACCCGTGCAGAACGACAGCCGTCGTCAGTCGGTCAGTGTGGAAAATACCTACGACACTGATCTGCCGGATCTGGCGAGTTGCCTGGAAAAACTCCCGGCGCTACTGGAAAACCTCAACGGGCGCATTGCGCGCATCGACACCCAGTACCGGCCCGGCAAACCTTTCGTCAAAGTGAAGTTTCATGACTTTACCCAGACGACGCTGGAGCAGGCGGGGGCGGGGAGGGATCTGGAGAGTTACGAGCAGTTGCTGACCCAGGCATTCGCACGCGGCGCAAAGCCGGTGCGATTGCTGGGGATTGGCGTACGGTTGCATGACTTGCGCGGCGCCCATGAACAGCTGCAACTGTTCACCTGACGCCGGCTGATCATTCGCTGCCGGCGGGGACTGCCACCAGTCGCCCCGCGTCCTTGGCCAAGGCGCGCAAGAATTCGTGCTGCAGCTGTGGATCGTTGCGGGTCATTTCGATCAGCGACTGTTCGAGATCGCTGGCCTGTTCTTCCAGGCCCAGTTCCGAAAGGCGTTTGACCCGGTGAACCCACTGGCCCACTTCGTCGTCTTCAAGGTCGTCGTAAATCAGGCCATGGGCTTCGAGCAGCTTGCCGCGCAGCGTTTTGCTGAGAGGCAGGTTGGCACTGGCCTGTACGTTGGTCTGTTCGTCGACCACCTTGAGGTTCAACTGGGTGATGCGGCTCAGGTCCTGTTCAGCGAACGGGCTGTCGAGCAGGTTGATGCGCAGCACGCCATTGCGATCGGTGTTGAGCTCGTTGGTGTCCTTGCCGGACTTGATTTCCACCGGGCTCTCGCTCCAGGGCAGGCTGGTGTGCTCGACGCGGTGATCACGCTGGACTTCGTCAATGCCCGCCAGGTTTTGCTGGGCCCGACCATGGGACGGCGCGTTCATGAACGGGTTGATACCGGCAATGCCGTAGCTGAGCCAGTCCTTGGTCACGCTGTCCGGCAGGCTGCCGAACGTCAGGACGTTGACCACATTCGCGCCCACGCCCGCGACGATGGCCACGGCGCCCAGCGGGATTTCGTAGATTTCCCGCCAGGGTTGGTAGGGGGTGTAGCGGTCGTAATGACGGGTGACATCGTATTCGGTAATGTCGAAGGTTTTCAGCTCGTGAATGCGCACACGACGCTGAGGCAATTCGAGGGTCTTGGGTTCGCCGACGTCGATCTGAAAGCTGTGATCGAGGAGTTTGCGGTCGATCCGCTCTTCGTGTTCGCTGCGTTGAGACAGATGATTGGCGCAACCACTGACGAGCAGACTGCCGCACAACGCGGCACCCGCGAGGCTTGAGGAACTTCGCTTGAACATGAGATCTCTTGGTGCAGAAAAGGCTGGACGATACCGGCGGCTAAAAGGCGCGCCCGCCTGAAGCGGGCGCGCCATGGACTCAGCGCTTGATCCGGCCCTTGATGAAGGACAGCACGTCGGCAACCGGCAAGGCCTGAGCTTCGGACTCGGTACGGCTCTTGTATTCCAGATTGCCTTCCGCCAGACCGCGGTCGCTGACCACGATGCGGTGCGGGATGCCGATCAGTTCCATGTCCGCGAACTTGATGCCCGGGCTGGTTTTCTTGTCACGGTCATCCAGCAGCACGTCGAAACCTGCAGCGGTCAGCTCGGTGTACAGCTTGTCGGTCGCTTCGCGAACGGCTTCGGTTTCGTAGCGCAGCGGCACAAGGGCGATCTGATACGGCGCCAGTGCGTCGCTCCAGATGATGCCGTTGTCGTCGTAGTTCTGCTCGATGGCAGCAGCGACCACGCGGGACACGCCAATGCCGTAGCAACCCATGGTCAGGGTCACTGGCTTGCCGTTCTCGCCCAGCACCTGGCATTTCATTGCGTCGCTGTACTTGGTGCCCAGCTGGAAGATGTGGCCGACTTCGATGCCGCGCTTGATGATCAGGATGCCCTGACCGTCCGGGCTTGGATCGCCTTCGACGACGTTGCGCAGGTCAGCCACTTCGGGAACCGGCAGGTCGCGCTCCCAGTTCACGCCGAAATAGTGCTTGTCGTCGATGTTGGCGCCGATGCCGAAGTCGCTCATCAGTTCGACCGAGCGGTCGATGATGCACGGCAGTGGCAGGTTCAGCGGGCCGAGGGAGCCGGCGCCTGCGCCGATGGCGTCGCGCAATTCGGCTTCGCTGGCCATGACCAGCGGGCTTGCCACCAGCGGATGGTTCGACGCCTTGATTTCGTTGAGTTCGTGGTCGCCACGGATGATCAGCGCGATCAGCTTGCCTTCTTCGGCGGCATGAACCACCAGCGTTTTGACCGTTTTCTCGATCGGCAGACCAAACTGCTCGACCAGTGCGGCGATGGTTTTCGCATTCGGGGTGTCGACCAGGCGCAACTCTTCGGTCGCGGCGCCACGTGATTTCTCGCGTGGGATGGCCTCGGCTTTTTCGATGTTGGCGGCGTAGTCGGACGTATCGCTGAACACGATATCGTCTTCGCCGGATTCGGCCAGTACGTGGAACTCATGGGAGCCCGCGCCACCGATCGAACCGTTGTCAGCCACCACAGGGCGGAAGTTCAGGCCCAGGCGGGTGAAGACGTTGCAGTACGCCTGGTGCATGCGGTCGTAGGTTTCCTGCAGGGAATCCTGGGTCGCATGGAACGAGTAGGCGTCCTTCATGATGAATTCGCGACCGCGCATCAGGCCGAAGCGTGGGCGGATCTCGTCACGGAATTTGGTCTGGATCTGGTACATGTTGATTGGCAGCTGTTTATAGCTGCTCAGTTCGTTACGGGCCAGATCGGTGATGACTTCTTCGTGGGTCGGGCCGGCGCAGAAGTCACGATCGTGACGGTCTTTGAGGCGCAACAGCTCAGGGCCGTATTGCTCCCAGCGACCGGATTCCTGCCACAATTCGGCTGGCTGAATGCCTGGCATCAGGACTTCCAGTGCACCGGCAGCGTCCATTTCTTCGCGAACGACCGCTTCGACCTTGCGCAGAACACGCAGGCCCATGGGCAGCCAGGTGTAGAGACCGGAGGCGAGCTTGCGGATCATGCCAGCGCGAAGCATCAGCTGATGGCTGATAACCACCGCGTCGTTTGGCGTTTCTTTTTGTGTGGCGAGCAAATATTGACTGGTACGCATGGTCGGCCGTTGTCGGTTGCTGTGACTGGGAAATGACCTGGCATTGTACGGGGGTGATACGGTCGCGTACAGGGCGCCTGGCCTCTGGAGGCGGTCGGATTGGCCTTCTTGCAGGCATGAAAAAGCCCGGCACAAGGCCGGGCTTTTCTTTAACGAGTGTCAGACAGCGCGATTACAGAACCGAAATCGGGTAGTCGACGATCAGACGGAACTCGTTGACATCGCCTTCGCCCTCGTCAGCGTTGGCACGGTGCCAGGCTTGACGAATACGGAACGACAGGTCTTTGGCAGGACCGGTCTGAACGACGTATTTGGCTTCAAGGTTGGTCTCGTGATGGCTGCCGTCCTTGCCGTACAGCGGCGAGAAGGTGCCGTCATCGTTCAGCGTGTGGTACGCAGTGTTCGCAGGCGTGTTGGTGCCGTCGATATTGGTACCGCTGATGTAACGGGTCATGAAGCTCAGGCCTGGAACGCCGTAAGGCGCCATGTTCAGGTCGTAGCGAGCTTGCCAGGAGCGTTCGCCCGGGGCGTTGAAGTCGGAGTATTGGACCGAGTTCGCCAGGAAGATCGAGTCGCCACCGCGGTTGTTGTCGCCGATACCGATGTAGTCGAATGGCGTGTCACCGTTAACCTTCTGGAAAGCCAGGGTCAAGGTGTGTGCGGCCAGGAACGAGTAGGCTGCCGACAGCGAGTAGGCGGTGTTGTCGATGTCGCCTGCTTTTTTGCTGCCAGTGTCTTTGGTGTTGTAGATGTTGAAGTCGAACGCCAGAGACTGGTCATCGGTCAACGGCAGTGCGTAGTTCACGTTACCGTAGTACTGGTTCCAGACGTCTTCCAGCTTGGAGTAGTAGAAGCCTACGCCCAGGTTGTCGGTGATGGAGTATTTGCCGCCAACGTAGTCTGCGGTTTTGGCCTGAACGCCTGCATAGGTCGCCCAGATGGAGCCGTCACGGTTGGTTTCGTCCTGGCTGGTGCCGGAGTAGAAGTGGCCGCCTTCAACGTCCAGACCTTTGATCTCGCTGCTCTGCAGAGTGATACCGCTGGCCGTTTGTGGCAACAGACGGGAACCGCCTACAGCGAAGACCGGGTTCTGCGGCTGCATGTCACCGACTTTCAGCTCGGTTTTCGAGATGCGGAATTTAACGGCTGCACCGGCTTTGCCGAAGCTGTCGTGGTTATCGCCATCGCTGTCGGTCGACAGGTTACCGGAACCGGAGTAGTGGTTTTGGCCGTCCAGCTTGAAGCCGGCGTAACCGAATGCATCGATACCCACACCGATCAGACCCTGGGTGTAACCGGAGCTGTAGTTGCCCCAGAAACCTTGGGTCCAGTCTTTGTCGTCTACGCCACCGTTTTTCTTGTCACGGTTGTAGTAGTAGTTGCGGGCTTTGACGTCCAGCTTGCTACCTTCAACAAAACCAGTTGCGTCGGCCTGGTCGCTTACGAATGCCGCAGCCGATGCCAATTGGGTACTGGCTGCAGTAACTGCCAGTGCGATTGCGCTCCACTTCATCACTCTCATCGTGACTTTGCTCCTTTGGTTTTAAGAAGAGTACCGCCGTCCACCTGTTTTTTTATCTGAACGGCTCTTTCTTTTTGGTGTCGGCGAAACTTATAGCACGCAGACATTATTGGCGATAGTTACAAACCTATCCTTTCAATTTCTTTACGGCCGTGTCGCAAATCAGCTCTGTCCATGTCGCTACTGAACAGCTCCATATCTTGAAACGTGCAACTACCGCAGTACTTTTCGACCGTTTGATGCCTGTCCGCAGTGACCGACATCCCACCGTTTCGAATGCCCCCAGGAGCCTGCTCGCCATTCTTCTTTTTGACTGCCACGTCAGGTCAACGACCTGGGCTTTTCAGTCTTGTGTGTGACAAAGCAACAACCGTGCACAAAGTTCCCATGCAGATGAAAAAAATGTCGAAACGCCTGTAAATACTTTCAGATAGCGGCGTAAGACCATGTTTTTAAAGGATAAAAAAATATTGAAAAAAGCCGTTGTGATGCAGTGAAGGCTCAGGTTACCGCCCAAAAATGTCACTGGCGTTACCTGTTACCGCGTGCAAGTGGGTAAAACGCGGATAGGTGAGGCAGAGTGAGGGGTAAGAGTGAGTCGTTTTGGTGCATCTGCGCGCGAATTCGCCTGAATTTAGTACGTGCGTCCATGACTCGATAGAGGGGCTGACCCTGAAGTCAACGTTACGCTTCAGTCGACAGATTCAACGCCTTGATTGGAAAGGGCTCAAGCAGGGGATCAAGCCTGATCTGCCTTGCATGCGTGCAGACTACTCGTGCGTCATGTCAGTGCGCAGGACTGACAGATGAGCCTTGCAGGTGCGCGAGGGGTGCGAGCTGGCTTGCTGACTCAGGAGCAACAGCGTTCCCGCAAAATGGGCCGAATCGCGCCCCTTGCGTGATTCACCGCGTATTCCCGAGTATCCTGCCGAGAATCAGACAAATGTTTCGCAAGCCTGGCGGCTGCGAAACTTAACCCGGCGATCAGGAGTTATTGCGTGTTCGTTTTGGATCAGCGTTTGTTGCAGGACACCTTGCCCGTGGGAGACTTTCCACTGAGCCGATTATTGTTGTCGAATGACGCTCAGTACCCCTGGTTTATTCTGGTGCCTCGACGGGCGGATATAAGTGAGATATTCCAGCTGTCCGAAGCCGAGCAGTTACAGCTGTGGAAAGAAACCACACAGTTGTCCCGCACCCTGCAGCAACTGTTCGACGCCGATAAAATGAACGTTGCGGCGCTGGGCAATGTGGTGAGCCAGCTACATATGCACGTCATTGTTCGTCACAGGGGGGACCCGGCATGGCCAGCTCCGGTCTGGGGTAAGCATCCTGCTGTGCCGTACACCTCCGAGCAGGCGGCAGCCATCATCGGCCGTTTGAAAGCAGCGCTGGCCAGCGATCCGACGTTTGTCGAGGTAAGCCCATGAATCTTGAAGAGCGGGTGATGGAGCTGGAGAGTCGTCAGGCTTTTCAGGACGACACGATTCAGGCCCTTAATGATGTGCTGGTGACCCAGCAACGAGCCCTGGACCGGATGCAACTGCAGATGGCGGCATTGATCAAGCGTCAGGAGGAAATGGGGGGGCAGGGGGAGTTCGAAGAAGATGCCCCTCCGCCTCATTATTAAAGGCATAAAAAAAACCGCGCCCTTGAGCGCGGTTTTTTTTCGGGGGCAGGTCAGCGACGCGGCAGCGCAGCAATCACGTCCTCGGCCTGCAGGCCTTTGTCACGGTTCATGACCGAGAATTCGACACGTTGGCCTTCCACCAGCACGCGGTGGCCTTCGCCGCGAATGGCACGGAAATGCACAAAGATGTCATCGCCCGAATCTCGAGAAATGAAACCGAAGCCCTTGGAGGTGTTGAACCACTTCACGGTGCCGGTATCGCGTTGGCCCACTTCATGGGGTTGCAGCGAGGGCGAAGGTGAAGATCTGTAGAAGCTGACGCCAAGATGAACGGCAACAGCGACCAGCAACGCCAGCAGGCTGACCAGCACAGCAGGTTGGCCTGCGATGGTTTCCAGCGGGACGAGCAGGGTCAGGACTTGAAGCACGACGGCCAGGACCAGCAGAGCGCTGACCAGATTTTGCAGTTGATGACGCGGACCTTTGTTCCAGTAAGGAATGACCGGGGCGATGATCAGGTTGATCAGACCGAACAGTGCCAGATACAGCGCATCCGGTTGGGACAGGTAAGAAGACAGCGCTTCACTACGCAGGCTGGGGATGAATGACAGCAGCAGGGCAGCTGCGCCCGTTAGCAGGTGGACTATTTTCAACATTTCGATGACTCACATTAAGATGGATCACAAGGAAATAGCGGATGACGAACGGTACGCTTCGAAAAAAAGGAAGGCGTGAGGCACGCACGTCGATTCAGCCTATGCGCTACAGTCTTTCGACATTTCAGTAACGACACTTCTGTATTTAACAGCAAAGCGCAGGGCTACTCAAATCAAGCGCTTAGCGGGTCTGATCGCGGGAGATGGTGGCGATTTGTTTCTTGTTCGCTGCCCATGTGCAGGGCGTGTTCCAGAGCCGTCGATGGTCTGCTCGCATTTTTTTCAGCGAAGATGGACTTTCAGTCTCCGATACGTGGTCTGCTGTTACTCGCCGCTCGCGGGGTAAACGCAGTCGGGTGGGGATTACAGACGTTTCCTCATACCCAGAGATGGCTGCGACGCCTGTGCGGTCTTGCTAGAGTGGCTGCCAGTTGCTCGGAAAATCCATCATTTAGAGGACGAAGTATGGCTATCGATATCGGCATCAGTGAAGAGGATCGCAAGTCCATCGTGGAAGGGCTTTCCCGCCTGTTGGCAGATACCTATGTGTTGTACCTGAAAACCCACAATTTCCACTGGAACGTGACGGGGCCGATGTTCCGTACGCTGCACCTGATGTTCGAGGAACAGTACAACGAGCTGGCGCTGGCGGTGGATCTGATTGCCGAGCGGATTCGTGCACTGGGCTTCCCGGCGCCAGGCACCTATTCGACCTACGCCCGCCTATCTTCTATTAAAGAGGAGGAGGGCGTGCCGGCCGCTGAAGACATGATTCGTTCTCTGGTCAGTGGTCAGGAAGCCGTAACGCGTACCGCCCGCGGCATTTTCCCGTTGCTGGACAAGGTCAGTGACGAGCCGACCGCCGACCTTCTGACTCAGCGCATGCAGGTCCATGAAAAGACCGCGTGGATGCTGCGCGCGATGCTGGAAGGCAAGTAATCGGCCAGAGTGAGCGGCGCTACGGGTCGCTCACTCTCCGCTAACCCATTTAAGAATACTTTTTGATGCTGCAAGCTGTGCGCTTGTGCAGCTGAAACGTTAAACCTTCGGTAATTGTCAGATTATCTAACGAATGTCTGGATTGGCGTTTCTTGTGTGTTTTTTTTCAATAAAATACATATGTACTACCCGCGTAATACCTTCTGAGTTTTTCAAACTTTCCTCTCGAAATTCGCCCTGTTTTTGTGGTGATGTCCTACATGTCATGAGTGCTGCTTCTGCTGGCTAAGCCCCTTGTGAATAGGGCTTGATAGGCATGTCGTTTATTTGATTTCAAATGTTTCTATCGTCATGTTCTATCAGTGCTCAGGAGGATTCATGAGTCAGGATGCCGCACGGGAGGTCAGGGATGCGCACCGATGTTTCAATGCTCACAATGACGTGTTCGTCGAGAACTTCAACATGGGGCTGGCGCAACCTCAATCGCGTTCAGTCAGGTTAAACGGGCTGGCAACATGCCTGCGTTTGGAGGGGGTGTACTGGAACATTCTTTCTGAAATTGCCAGCAGCAACAGTTGTTCGATCAATGCGGTCTTGTCCTACGTCGACAGGGAGGTTCACTTGCGATACGGAGGTGTGAAGAACTTTAGCGGTCTGATTCGCGTCGTCTGCGTTACCCACCTGTTGAAGCCTGAAGGCTTCCAGTTGTCGGCTGTCTGATCCCGGCAAGGCCCCTATTCCAGCGGGTGCGCCCAGGGCGGGCCCGCTTTCGACGACGGTCGCCTGCCTGCGACAGCCCCTGCGGCAGGCGACTTCTTGGCCCGCAGCGGCCAGCGCGGCTGCACAGCCTCGATTAACCCTATATAATCCCCCGCCTTACTCTGGAAGGCAGGCTGACCGTCGGGTTGAACTGCATGCCACGGCTCCTGCACCATTGCGCACTGGCGACGGGCGAGAGCTCCACCGAATTCCGAATGACGAGAAGTGAATACACGATCATGATGCGCAGCCATTATTGCGGCCAACTGAACGAGAGCCTGGAAGGCCAGGAAATTACCCTTTGCGGTTGGGTCCACCGCCGTCGCGACCACGGAGGGGTGATTTTCCTCGATATCCGCGATCGTGAGGGTCTGGCTCAAGTGGTTTTCGATCCCGATCGCGCTGACACATTCGCCATTGCTGACCGCGTGCGCAGCGAATACGTCGTCAAGCTGACCGGCAAGGTCCGCGCTCGTCCTGCCGGCGCCGTCAACCCGAACATGGCCTCCGGTGCCATCGAAGTGCTGGGTTACGAGCTGGAAGTGCTGAACGAGTCGGAAACCCCGCCGTTCCCGCTCAACGAATACTCCGACGTCGGCGAAGAGACTCGCCTGCGTTATCGCTTCATCGACCTGCGTCGTCCGGAAATGGCCGAGAAGCTGCGTCTGCGTTCGCGCATGACCACCAGCATCCGCCGCTTCCTCGACGAGAACGGCTTCCTCGACGTCGAAACGCCGATCCTGACCCGTGCCACCCCGGAAGGTGCGCGTGACTATCTGGTGCCGAGCCGCACCCACGCCGGTTCGTTCTTCGCCCTGCCGCAATCGCCGCAGCTGTTCAAGCAGCTGCTGATGGTGGCCGGCTTCGACCGTTACTACCAGATCGCCAAGTGCTTCCGTGACGAAGACCTGCGTGCCGACCGTCAGCCGGAATTCACCCAGATCGACATCGAGACCAGCTTCCTCGATGAAAAAGACATCATGGGCCT
>Ga0157373_10003809_pt1 | contig 11405 bp, 12 predicted proteins | sample C65metaG_FD_113460 | JGI IMG/M metagenome (GOLD analysis project Ga0157373, IMG submission 113460) | Corn rhizosphere microbial communities from Kellogg Biological Station, Michigan, USA - C6-5 metaG | ecosystem: Host-associated > Plants > Roots > Rhizosphere > Soil | place: USA: Michigan...
ACAAACAATTGATCGTTTTTACGGATCGATAAACCACATATGATAGCCAATACCTATCAAACGAGAATCATCGATCGGTACAAGTGATTTGCTTAAGTTTTGAACTCGTTCAAAAATGCCTCGTAAAAGCAGTTACCAATCAGCTAGTTATGACTCGCATAACGTCAAAGGTATATAAAATGGACACAGCGGCTTTGAATGGTCAGAAAGTACGTAAACCTTCGTTCTTTCGTTCTATCAGGTTATGGATTGTTGTACTGGTGATTGTCTGGATACTGACTGATTCAAACCCCAAGGACACTGCAGGGTTCCTGTTCATGTGGACATTACCTGCCTTCTTCTTACTCCTTACGGCATATGTGTCATACACACATAAAAGGGCAAACGCTTCCACTGTCGACCTGCTGAACGTCAATGACAATGGATTGTGGAGCCATGAATTTCAGAACACCAAAATGACCATTGATACGAATCGTGAGTTGTTAACTCTCGAGGCAGGTAAGCGTAAAAAGGCTTACAAGTTTAGTGACGTCAAAGGCTGGCGATACCACCTGGCTAATGGAGGGGAAATCGTAGCTCTTGATTTAGTCGGTATGGCGGGGGCTAAAGGTCACAACAACCTTACTCGCCTTAAAAACTTTGAGAACTCTGGATTCTTTATCCAAGTGAGAGACATTGAATGCCCGGAGTGGCAGATCAAATTTCACCCTCGTAAAGGCCGGTTTCACCATGAACGAGGGATCCGGGATACAGAAATGCAGTTGAAGCAGTGGTGTGAGATTTTTGACCAGATACTGAATCAGCCAGCCGGAACCCAATAAAATCTCAAAAAGGAATTAAGAATGAATAAAATAACAGATGTTTTAGCATTCTCTTTAATCACATGTGTTTTAAGTAGTTGTTCGTCAACAGCAGGTAATCAATCAATTAGAAATGAGTCGCAACAAAGTATTACGTCAAAGATCATTGAAGGTAAAACTACCGAAGCAGAGGTGCTTTCAATCTATGGAGAACCAACAAGTAAAACCCATGTAGATAGCAATAATGAAAGGTGGCTTTACTCGTTAGTAAACTCAAAAATGACAGCAGCAACTTATATCCCTATTGTTGGATTATTTTCGAGCGGAACAGGAATGAAGACTAAATCATTGAGCATAATTTTTGAAAATGGGAAGGTGGCAACATGGTCCTTATCAGAAGGGAACGATTTTACAAAAAACAGTTTATAGAAAATCATGGATTGAAAGAATCACCTCATTAAGTTTTATGAGGTGACTACTTTCAAATAAGATAAGTATCAAGCATTATCTTTTAAATCATTAGGTGACATTGATATTTCGAATAAATTTTTATAACTGCTATCACTACAAATGACATCATCACTCACTGACTCATATTTTTTAATTAGTGAGTCTTCACCCCATAATTTAAGTAATTGAATAAAGTTTTCATAAGCTTCGGGGTCTTGTCTTATTGAATATCTGATCATGAAAAATGCTCTTTTTTCAATTCTTTTGACAGCACCACTGAAACAGTCTTTCATCATTTTACTATCCAAATCACCTCTGAGAATTCCCACTGCAACAAATTCATAAAAATTAAGGAGATAAGATAAACCTTTAACTCCTTCAATGTGTTTAAAGTATGATTTAGCGTCGTTGATATTCCTAAACTTAGGTTTAATGACACTTTCATTTCCAAAAACTTTACCAGCCCATTGCGGGTGTACAGTTATACCTAGACTGAAAGCAGCTACAGCGTTGTCATTTTTTCTCATATAGAGCTCACTATATCTCTGGGCCATGATGAGATTTAGTGTGTGACTCTTCCTTTGAGCTGATCTATTTATTGTTGATTGTGTCCACCATCCGACACACAAGAGCAACGCGCTTATTATCATAGATAGTGTTGATTGAGTTTGCGTCTGGGAGGATATTTTCATCACCAAGTAATAGTAACCTGATAATGCTACAAACATAGATATGCTTATATAAAAAATTGATCTTTTAACTTCTTTGTATCTATGGGAAACTACTAAATAAAATGAATAACAAAAAAGCAAAATAAGGCAAACATAAAACCAATCTCTTCTGTTTAACGACCTAACCTCGAACTTATAGGTTTGGAAAATGAATATGAAAACAACACATAAACTAATGATAATAAATATAAGCAAATACAATACAGAGGCGAGAGTTACTGTTTTATTTTTGTGCATATTCCCTTTCCACATAAAAAAAAGAGCAGTGTAAACTGCTCTTCAGTTTGAAAATTTCGGTAAGACTTATTCGAAATAAGCGTTATCTATGTGTTTACGTTTAATCATACTATTACTCCCATTCGTTAATAAATTTACCACAAAAATAATATAGCAGCAATAACTGTAAATTTCAAGTTAATTTAATAAAATTAATAATGCTATTGATAGAGATTGAATATAAAGTTATATACGCCTCCCTTTTTTCTTTTTTGTTTCAACCAATTGATCTAAAAGTATCGTCTTTTCGTACTTTACACGTTCCTCACGATACACTTCCTCGGCTTCCTCTTCATTGTCGATTGCATAGTGGATCAAAAAGCGGAAGAAAAAAGTGATGTCATGTTCATACCCAAGTGTATCAATTACCCGCTGAGAACTCCCTTTCAGCGCGTTCGAAAGCATTGAGATAATCGTGAAGCGATCAATCAAATGATCATTAGCTTGTGTGAGATAGTATTTAATGTAGTAGCCAACGCAAAAGAGCCAGATATAGCGAATGATTTTCTCTTGCTGAAAACCTGATTGTTTAAGTCTTTCAATAAAGAGTTGTAGCAGAAGAAGTAGCTTCTCCTCCTTTGATAGAGTAGTAAAATTTTTCATAGTTGCATCCTTGCAAAAAATGTCATCCTGACAAAAATAACATTAATCATAAAAGCAGCTATAGTCAATGACGGTTATTAATGAACTCATTTTTTATTTAATAAATCGTCAAGGCTAACTTTTTTGCCATATGCAGCCATTTGTAGCTGATTAATCATAATTAAGAGATTTTTATTTCTTGATATAAGCTCTTTATTCTCACTTTCAAGCTTATTAATTCTTTCAGCCGCAGATTTTAGAGTCAGTGGTATCTTCATGGAGCTGAAGCGATCCTTGCCTTTACTTTTAGCTTTATTAAATGCAATAGTAATATCGCTATGCCTTGATAAAGCTTGTCTGGATATGGTTCGGCCTAATACAGCCTCAATCTTTAAACATAAAGACTGCCATGTAATAGCGGAACAATCGCTCCAGTTGTTAATATTATCAAGAATCAAATCTATGTCATTGCCATCTAATTTATTTGCCATTTCCATTTCCCTCAAATTTATTTAGTAGTAATTCTATTTTCTGCATCACGGAGTTAATAATTTCATTTACATTCTGACTACTGTTTTCCTTATCTACTAATTCAGTTTTTAACAACTCTACTTTAATAGCCTCAGTGCGTGCCTTAAGACTATTTAAGCGTTTTTGCTTTTGATCATTATCAGCCTCAATGTCTTTTTTTAAATTTACTCTTCGATCATTCTCTCTTTTATCTTCACTCGACATATGATCGTAATATTCATTCTGGTCAACATTCCTTCTTCCTGACCAAAAAGATATTTCTAAATCAGATAAATATTCTTCATGTGCTAACGTATTCAGAAGGTGACGTAACTGGTGTGAATGGAATTTCAAGCTTTTATCACTTGGGAGCAAATGAGCATGTCGCTGATATATATTTTTTGTGGTGTCATTTTTTCTAAAAGAGAAATCAGCAAAAAAGGTCTTACTTGAAAGAAGTTCACATTTAAAAATATCTGTTCCTTTTCTTAAATGTAACTGATCTTTATATAATACAAGGAGTGCTTCGCTTTCACATATAGAGTCATTAACTTTCCAATTACTTTTATCTTTAATTGAACCAGATAAAACAGTCCAAAGCTTTCTAGCCTCGATCCCACCTTTTGAAATGATATTAATTATCTTCCGGCTTACATTATTAATATTATTAACCCCCTCAAAATTTATTAATGAAAGGACTTTTTCTCTAGGGATTTTTTCACCTGGCTTCACGTTAAGGTTATCGTAAAACTCTATCTCTCCTTGTGTAACTAATTGAGCTAAATTTCTTGCTCCTTTAGATAGCTCTCTTAAATTTAAGATCGCCCTTCTTGCCAAGCTTTGCATTGATTTAGGAACCCACTTAATGTGGCTCCCATAACCTTTCCTCCCTACATATGATATTCCATAAATAAAATTTCCGTTAGAATCTGTTGATTTCACTTCACAGTCATATTTTAAGTTTAAAACTTCTGAAAGCCGTGTTGGAGCGCACAATAATAAAGCTATGATTGAGGTTGTTAATATATCCCTTTCACTTATATTTTTGGAATTAAAAACAGAGCCAAAGAAATCAACGAGTTCCTGGTCTGGCAATTTACTGGTGTCATTTTTAATTGGTTTTTTGTGAGAGGTCTTATCTGGAATGCAGTTAAGTATTTTATTATCAATCATTCCTTTCTCAGTCAAAAATAATATTACCTTATAAAAGTTACTAACCATTCTTCCTTCGGTGTTGTATGCGTATTTGTCACTTGTTCTACGATAAAATAAATCAATTGCTGCATAGTTTAAATTTTCTATTCTTTCCTCTATGCACAACTCTCTCAATACACAATTAATCATTTTAAATACGTCTAAAACAGCTAATGACTGGTATAAATTTGGATAAGTTGAGTGATAGATATAAGCTTTAGAAAACTCACTCAGGGAATAACTCATAGGTTCCTTTCCATTCGAGGTAGAGATATTTTCAAAAGAAACTCCACGCCCCCATGTACCTAGATCCCAACTGAAATTTTCGTTTTTGGCAAACTCTTCTTTTATCGAAAAAACAAACTCCTCTGTTAATGAAATACTTTTAACTAAATACATGTACTATTCTCCTCTCGTAATAAAGCAACTTTGATATCTCTTTTTGTTTTTTTAATTAGTTTATCAACTTCAATAAATAGATCGTTGTCATAATAATCTTTAGTGAACTTCCGCAGTTCGTTTAACAAGTCAAAAAACTTACGCAAACTCTCTTGATTATTTCCCTCTTTTAAAACAAATTTTAAAGCGATAGGGAAAATTTTATCATCGATATACTTATCTATTCGATATGCATTTTCCTTATTACTCATTGCATATGAAATAACAGATTTCGTGTTTGTATGATCAAGCATTTTAGATATGACCGAAATGTCATACCCCTTGTTTCCAACTCGAGTAGCCAATGTAACTCGCATTTTTCTAGAGTTTATATTTTTATTGATTAAGCTTTCCTTTTTTTCAATTATACTATAAACATATTTAATTCTCTGCGTGACTTTCTTCGACGTTAAGTGTGCATTCATAGCATTACTGGAAAATAAATCACCCATATCAAAAGCACTATTAAAGAAATGGTTGTTTATTATTAGTGGAATACTGTCAGACTTTTTCTTATCGAGTTCAAGCCCGTACTCTTCTTTAAGAGCTTGTTGATACATACACCTTAAACTGTTTAATTCTACATACAAATAATCAGATATATTTATTACGTCAAAATCCTCACGAAACCTCATTTTTTGTTTCATGCGAGGTACCCGTAAACATGCAACACTATTATTTTTGTACAAATCGCCACATTTAAGTAATGCCAATTGCTGTGGTCTTGTTCCTGTATAGGTCATGAGTAGGAATATACAATAATCTATAGCAGTGATCTTTTCATTGGTATAAAGCTCACTTACTTTTTTCAATATATACTGGACCTCTTGCTTCTCAAATGGGGCTGAGTGATAATCAATTTCTTCATGACTTTTATTTCTGTTCGGTATAAACAACTTCCATTTACTCACTGTCTCTTTTAATTTTGTTGTATCTATATCTCGATTTACCGTTGTATATAAATTTATGAAATATTTGATACTCTGTACATGGGTATAACTTGAGCAATTAAAGGTATTATAAAACCTATTTAAAGTCGTAGTATTAAAATCGTTAAGATAGCCCTCGGAAAAATTAGCGAGTTTAGTTAAAGCATAATAGTACTTACGAGTCGTAGCCGAACTGAGAGTGGTAAAGCAGTAAGCAAGCGTATTTTTAATACGTTCAAAAAAGGACGTTTCGAAATGAAGACTTAACTTATTAATGTTTAATTTTATGTCTTTACTTAGAATCCAGTTTTCCCGTTCACAGTCTACTTCACAATCGCTATCTTTTACTTTTAAGACCAAGTGCTTTTCTATAATCTGCATTTTCATATGACTTCACCTCCGTTAAGTTTCCATTTTCATCATCCAATTCTTTAAAAGCTTTTGTGGCTTTATCGTAAATATATTTCTTGTTGTAAATTAGTGCAGTTGATGATTTTATTTTCCAGCCCATTCTTACATGCCTTATTTTTTCCAACTCAAAGTACTTATCTAATCCACTCGCCTCTTCAAATTTTCTGTTATACTCATGATTCCATGTATGCCTTAATGCATGCATTGTAAAACTCCCCAGGGAGGTATTATTATGAACTTTCGGGTTCTTTATTTTACAAGCTATTTTATAATAAGCACTATAAGTCATAGGAGCACCCTGGTGAGGACCTGACTTATGGGTAATGAAAATGTATCCATTGTCTTTTTCCATACTATATTTTGGCCTTATCACATTTATGTACATATCAATTAATCTTGTTAAGCTCAAACTGATTGGTATTTCCCTTTCTTCTGTTTTTACACATAGAGGTATACTTCTTGTGTCCTCAGGTGCATTGTATCTTCTAACAATATCCAAATATTTTTTTTCATAATAAAAGTCACCTATTTTAAGATTTAATAATTCTCCACTCCTCATGCCTGTTTCATGTAAGATTTTAATTATCAACTCATTTCTTAACCTGTTATTTATTTCAAATGGATTGTCATTATTTTTTGAACTCGTAATGTGCATAAGATCCTCTACTGCTTCTTCATCTAACGCTTTAAAGCTGTCTACTTTACCAACATAGCCTTTTTGAACTTGCTTGGGTTTAAAATACTTAAAACTCTGTGATAATGACTCTGTTATATTTTTTGTTTTTATGAAACTATCCGAATAGAAAGATGAGTAAACCCATACTAAATACTTTTCAATGACTGATAGTTTAAAACTTATGTTATCATTCTCTGATTTAATTTTTTTCTTGATACTTTCAATTTTCAATATCTTCTTTTCATTAAAAAAGCATGTTAACGAATATAATTCACTGAAGCTTAGAAGAGCGCTGCTTTGCATTCTCTCACTAAGATTTATATTTGCACTATCAATATATTCTTTAAACTTCATTAGCGCATATGCATATCTTATTATAGTATTCACCTCTTTTTTGTTTATGGTTCTTATAAACTCCAGATAAATATTTTCATAATAAAGTGGTAACCCTGATTCCCTTTCCACTATCATACAAAGCCGTTCCCCACTCTCCTTTCTTATTTTCTGCAATAAACATCTTCCCTTCATTTCTTTCTCCTTAAATTTGTTAATTTAATAAATCATATTTTTTATAAGTTACAAGACCCAAATATAAAATATTTATGCATTGATAGGCCGCGAATTTTCACCTTAAGGTGAAAATAAAGCCCCTTATATTTACCTACTCATAGTAAACCATTGAATAACAATGATTTTCACAAGAATGTGTAAACATAATTGTTTTTTATTTTTGTAAACTTAAATCGTAATTTTTTCTAAATTTTTACTCTCTTGTTTTTGTTAGTGGTATAATATTAACACCTTAAATTAGCTCTATATCTAATATGAAAAAGTTTATTGCCATCACTGTTGGAACTGTTGCATTCATTGGATCTTGCTTGGGTATTTATCGAGCTTTTTTCCCTCTACCCTCAGACACGCAAAGACATGAAATAATTATTGGCAGCTGGAATACTAAATATTCTTATTCAGGCAATGGTGTTACCTTTAGTCTAAGTGGTGTTGATACATACTTCTCAAATGGGAAATATAATTTTCATGGTTATACTACGATTTCAGGAGGAACTGGAGAGGAATCATTCTCTTTAACTTCGTTAACAGACGCAGCTGGAACATGGGATATATATGATAAGGAACTTATTATTTCGCAGAATGACATTAAATCTTTGCCAACAAAGTTTTTTATGAATGGTAAGGATTTAGATCCTAAATACGTTGAAAGGGCCACAAGCCTTGAATTACCGAGAATTGGAAGTGATATGGCTAATGGGAAAAGTCAGTCTTATAAGATATTATCTTACAATGACCGCGCAATCGAACTGGAAGTGATTAACCCTTATGGTGAAAACTTCAAGACAACTATAACTCGGAAGTAGCGATTTTTAAGTAACGTTCAATAATGTTTCGGATTGGCTTTTAAATCTAGAAGGTAATCTATATCTTTGATTAAAGCCAATCCATAGCTCCCTTTCTGAATTGGCAATAATTAGAATTTAGATCAAAAAATCTTCCAACTTTTTTCCAGATTCAATGGCTGCAGCAATTGCTTTCGGAGTACGTCCTTGTCCCGTCCAGCCCTTCTCGTCACCATTCTCATCGATAAATTTATACTTTGCAGGTCGAGTAATACGGGTGTTTTTTTGTTTAGCAGGGGCAGCATTGAAGTTTGCAAGTAGTTCATTAGGGTCGATACCATCTGCAAGAAGTTGTTCACGAATAGCTGCGAGTTTAACCTGCTTCTCTTCACGTTCTTTCTTTCCAGACTCTTCTTCCTGGCGTCGGTCTTCAACGATTGACGTCATTTTTTCAAGAAGTTCTTCAAGTACCTCAAAAGAGGTTCCTCGCGCTTGCGCTCGTAAAGTACGAAGATTACTGAACACCTTAAATCCTTCACTCATTCAGAAATTTCCTTATCAAAAGTTATGAATTAATATAAATACGATACCTAATGATTTTAGACTAAGAATCCTGATATTAATCCCGAAAAAGAAAATTCACGTAAGAAATAAAAGCTTCACAGCCTCATTCATTAAACCTAACACTACCTTAACACTTTGCGTAACTCATGTTTTTGCTGTAGTGCAACTGAGCTCATTATCATTTCATTCAAAATCTCAATGTAGGCCGAATGCCAGTTATTTCTTTCTTCTGAATTAATCCAATCTTCTAACAGTGCTTGTTCTACAGAAATCCATATCAATTCAAAATTATGGTTTTTTAAATAGATTTTGAAAGCTTCATCCGTGACCCTAAGAGCATGATCAATGAGTCCTTTGCTACCCGCTTTCCAGAATGGTTGTGGGCAGGTTAAATCTGAAAGCATGGTAAATGTTAGCCCTCTCACCTGAGCGGCCTGCATAGTGCTTTTTACTCTGTGACCGTTTCGCCAAGCCCGAAGATCACCGAGAAGATAATTTATTCGCTGATTACGAGCTTTGCTGTCTGAAGACTGATACTGGACATATGGTGGGCCATCGCCGTTCTGACGGTATCGCGCAAGAGTTTTAACGCTAACTCCCAGATAGAGCGCGGCTAGTTCAACCCCAACAGTAGCATCGTCCGGCATGTCTCCAAACAGATTCCAGACTTCTGACATTTCTCTTAAAGTCTCAATAGCACTCATGCTTGCTTCCCAGAATTATCAGGCAGTGGTGGGTACTTTGCTGACGCCAGCAAACTATTATATAACGCAGGTGTAGTTAACAGTATGTGTAGCTCAATTCGCTGCAGTGCTTCGTACACACGATTTATGTCGGGTTCGGCATACCTTTCGGTTGGATCAGTCGTGTTACGATGGTTTAAAAGCTTTTTTACCACGGCATAGGATACGAGTTCTTCGGCTATTCGCCCAAAAGTCCTTCTGAGATCATGAGTGCCCAGCTTCACGATTCCTGCTTCAACGCAAAGATACTCCCTAAGTGTTTTACTGTCGCTATAGTGACCACTTTGGCTTCGCGGAGATCTTGCTGGGAAAACCCACCGCCTACGTTCTGCCTTTGTTTCCTCTGCAAATACTATGTCTCTTCTGTCTTCTAAAATGCACTTTACCGCATCGCAAATAGGAAGCTCATGATTCGTCCTGTTCTTTGTATCGAAGAAAAAGATTTTTCTGTTAGCTAAGTCGACATAGCTCGCGGTTTTTGCCTCCTCTTCTGAAAGCTCCTCTCTCCAGCAGAGTGAGGCTGTTTCTTCCTTTCTGGTTCCTAACAACACCGTCAGCAAGAGATAATCACAACCAAGTCGATTGAAGCTTCTTTTACTGTGCAAAGCTTCCAGGAACTTACCCAAGGTGTCTTTAGCTGAAAGTGGGTTTCTCACCCCCTTGGATTGATAGCTTTCTTCCAGTTCCGACCGACTACGGTATTTCTTTTGTACCCTGAGTACAGTGAATGGGTTGTAAGTAAGAACGGGGAGTCGTTGATGGCTCTGGGCATTCATTGCTTCTACGTCGATAGCATGCTGTACAGCGACGTTAGCCCACCGGAAAGTTTGCTCAGCAGTCGTTCTCGTTTTTGACGCTATTTCGTCAAACTTTTTAAGGATAGCGTTGCCTGTGAGGTCACGTACCCGATATCTTTCCCATTCTTTGAGCTTTTGCTCGGCTTTATCCAAAACACGAATAGAATTGGGTTTTGCTGGTTTACTACGTCCCAACAGGTGCTGCTTATATTGAGCAAAAATTTCACTAAGCGTCAGTTCAGCAATATCCGCTTCGCGCTTAACTACGTTCGGATTCCTTTGTGTAGTCTTCATTGATTGCGCATAGGTTCTGGCAACTTCACGCGCCTGATCAATCGAAGCAAAATCCGATACATTGCCTATCGTTGCTCTAATGACTTGTGAAGGCGACTTGCCTGCAGAAGGACTCCTGCCTCCACCAGAGACTCTTCTTTGAATGATATAGGTTTTCTTTGTTGCACTAACCTTAACGCCAAAGCCTACGGGTGAATCACGGTGGCTGTCAGTGATAAGATACGGCTTACCAGAAAGGTTAGGCACATACACAACTCGTCCGTCTGAATCAAACTCGGGTTTCGTTTCTATCGACAACTTGTTGATTATTAATGATTGATTCAGAGTCATCTTCACAGTTGTTGCCTCATGTATACCAGAAGAGCCGGGTTGTATTCTCGATAGTAGCTAGAATACCTCAGGCATACAAATTTTCGGATTTAGATAGGTTTATCAGGGTTTCAAATGGGGCCACTTGAGTACTTCTAAAACCATAAAAACGAGTTAATTCAAAATGAAAGAGTCTACAGATAAGGACTTTTCCACCCATACGCCCATGATGCAGCAGTACCTGCGCCTCAAGGCAGAGCATCCTGACATTCTGCTGTTTTACCGTATGGGTGACTTCTACGAGCTGTTTTATGACGACGCAAAGCGCGCCTCTCAGCTGCTGGAG
>Ga0157373_10003812_pt1 | contig 11402 bp, 10 predicted proteins | sample C65metaG_FD_113460 | JGI IMG/M metagenome (GOLD analysis project Ga0157373, IMG submission 113460) | Corn rhizosphere microbial communities from Kellogg Biological Station, Michigan, USA - C6-5 metaG | ecosystem: Host-associated > Plants > Roots > Rhizosphere > Soil | place: USA: Michigan...
GAGAAATTGCCGAGCATTTCGAAGAACGTATGGTGACGGGCCGTATAACCGACATTGTCCAGGTCGTTATGCTTGCCACCGGCGCGCACGCATTTCTGCGCCGAGGCAGCGGTGGAATAAGGACGGCTTTCGAGACCGGTGAAGACGTTCTTGAACTGCACCATGCCAGCATTGGTGAACATCAGCGTCGGATCGTTGCGCGGCACCAGCGGGCTGGAGGGCACAATCTCGTGTCCGTTCTTCTTGAAGTAGTCGAGAAAGGTCGACCGAATTTCATTCACACCGCTCATGCCCACACACCGCTCACAGCTGGAGTCCATCACCGCCATCCCGAATGATGGCTATCTTGCAAAATCAAAGGCTTTTATCGTCCGCATCCTGCCCTGTCCAGCCATGGAGGCGCACCAAGGCGTCTAGGCAAAGAAAAAGGGCCACGCGAGGAAAATCGCGCGACCCTTTTGATCCATACCAGCTCATGCCGGCAAAGCCACCGGACGCGAACGCCCGGACCTTCGAATGCATCAGCCCTCGTCGGGACCGTCGTCGCTTTCGCCGGCTTCCGGGCCGCCATTCTGCAGGAACCGATCGGCGATCAGACCAGCGTTCTGGCGCAGCGCCAGTTCGATCTCGCTTGCCATTTCCGGATTGTCGCGCAGGAAGGTCTTGGCATTTTCACGCCCCTGCCCCAAACGCTGGCTATTATAGGAGAACCATGCACCGGATTTCTCGACGATACCGGCTTTCACGCCGAGATCGACAAGCTCGCCGGTCTTGGAAACGCCTTCGCCATACATGATGTCGAATTCCACCTGCTTGAAAGGCGGTGCCATCTTGTTCTTGACGACCTTGACGCGGGTCTGGTTGCCGACAACCTCTTCACGCTCCTTGACGGCGCCGATACGGCGAATGTCGAGACGCACCGAGGCGTAGAATTTAAGCGCATTACCGCCCGTCGTCGTTTCCGGCGAACCGAACATGACACCGATCTTCATGCGGATCTGGTTGATGAAGATCACCATGCACTTCGACTTGGAGATCGAGGCGGTCAGCTTGCGCAGCGCCTGGCTCATCAGACGTGCCTGAAGGCCCGGCAGGCTGTCGCCCATCTCACCTTCGATTTCGGCACGCGGCGTCAGCGCCGCAACCGAGTCCACCACCAGAATGTCGACGGCACCGGAGCGCACCAGCGTATCGGTGATTTCAAGCGCCTGCTCGCCCGTATCCGGCTGCGAGATCAGAAGGTTCTGCAAATCCACACCGAGCTTGCGGGCATAGACCGGATCGAGCGCGTGCTCGGCATCCACGAAGGCGCAGATGCCGCCCTTCTTCTGGGCTTGCGCGATCGTCTGCAACGCAAGCGTCGTCTTACCGGAGCTTTCCGGGCCGTAAATCTCAACGATACGCCCCTTCGGCAAACCGCCGATACCGAGCGCTATATCCAGGCTGAGAGAACCCGTCGAAATGGTCTCTACTTCAACCACGTTTTCATTGGAACCGAGCTTCATGATCGATCCCTTGCCGAACGACCGTTCGATCTGGGAGAGCGCCGCTTCCAGTGCCTTGCTTTTATCCACCGATTTATCCTCTACGAGACGCAAAGAATTTTGTGCCATCCGATCCACCTTTAGGTTATTGAAGCCGCACAGGCAATGAAGCAGTATGGAAATAGGATGTACTCTATTTGTTCTCATATCGCAAGGCGCAGCCAGCATATTGAAAACAAATAGCGATAAGTGGTTTGTTCTGCTTTCGTTTTTCCGTGTCCGGCCTATCGCTGCGAACCGGATGTGAAGGGGAACAAACAGAAGATTGGGACGAATCGTCCACCTTTTCCATCCGCGAAAGAGGGAAACACAAGCGTGAAGAAAATACTCGTTCTGGGCGGCGCGCATATAGACAGGCGCGGCATGATCGAGACTGAAACGGCGCCCGGCGCCAGCAATCCTGGCTCATGGATGGAAGAGGCTGGCGGCGGCGGTTTCAACGCGGCGCGCAATCTTTCCCGGCTCGGTTTTGCCGTCCGTATCATCGCACCGCGCGGCGGTGACGTGACCGGCGAAGCGGTGGCCGAGGCAGCAAGGCAGGCGGGCGTGGAAGATACGCCCTTCGTTTTCCTCGATCGCCGCACGCCAAGCTACACCGCCATTCTGGAGCGCGACGGCAATCTTGTCATCGCACTCGCGGATATGGACCTCTACAAGCTGTTTTCGCCGCGCCGACTCAAAGTTCGCGCGGTGCGTGAAGCGATTACCGCGAGCGACCTTCTGCTTTGCGATGCCAATCTGCCGGAGGATACGTTGAAGGCGCTCGGTCTCATTGCCCGCGCCTGCCAAAAGCCGCTCGCGGCCATCGCCATTTCGCCCGCCAAGGCGGTGAAGCTGAAGGACATGCTCGCCGATATCGACATTCTCTTCATGAACGAGGCAGAGGCGCGCGCGCTGACGGGACAGACGGCAGACAATGTTCGCGACTGGCCGGACATTCTCCGCAGGGCAGGCCTTGCCGGCGGCGTCATCACCCGTGGCGCAAGCGAAGTGGTAGCCTTCAACGCGACGCAAACCGCAAGCCTCCACCCACCCATCATCCGCGAGGTGAAAGACGTAACCGGCGCCGGAGACGCCATGGCGTCAGGTTATCTCGCGGCGATTACGGAGGGCAAAGCCATCACTGAGGCCCTGCGACTGGGTGCCGCGGCGGCCGCCATCACCGTGCAATCGCCTTTCGCCACCGCCCAAGACCTGTCAAAAGACAGTGTCGAGACCATGTTGGGGCTTGTCCCCAAGGCCGAAATGCTGGCATGAACCCGTTTTTTTATAGTCTGGAACAAACAGAATGACCCGCCCCATCTCCCCGCTCCTGCCCATCGTCTATTCGCAAGAGGTTGCCGCTGCCAAACAGCGCGGCGCGCCGATCGTCGCGCTGGAATCGACCATCATCACCCACGGCATGCCCTATCCCGGCAATATCGAGATGGCTGAAGGCGTCGAACAGATCATCCGCGATCAGGGAGCCGTTCCGGCAACCATCGCCGTCATTCACGGTACGCTGCATATCGGCCTCGAGAAGGAGCAGCTCGAAGCGCTTGCCCAGACCACCGACGCCATGAAGGTCTCGCGCGCAGATATTGCCTTTGCGATTGCCGAGCGCCGCACCGGTGCCACGACAGTGGCAGCCACCATGATTGCCGCTGCCCGCGCCGGCATCCGCGTTTTCGCCACCGGCGGCATCGGCGGTGTACACAAGGGCGCGGAGGAGACCTTCGATATTTCCGCCGATCTGACCGAGCTTGCCAAAACCGGCGTGATCGTCGTCTGCGCCGGCGCCAAGGCCATTCTTGACATCCCGAAGACGCTGGAAGTTCTCGAAACCAACGGCGTGCCTGTCGTGACTTTCGGTTCGGAAGAGTTCCCGGCTTTCTGGTCGCGTTCTTCGGGCCTTCCCAGCCCGCTGTCGCTCAACAGCCCTGCAGCCATCGCCAATTTCCAGACGACCCGCGAACAGCTCGGCATCGATGGCGGTATGCTGATTGCCAATCCCGTGCCGGAAGAGGACGAAATTCCGCGCGAGGAGATGGAAATCTATATCAATCGCGCCATTTCCCACGCCGAGCGCGAGGAGATCACCGGCAAGGCCGTCACGCCCTTCCTGCTCGGCGATATCTTCCGCCTGACCGACGGCCGCAGCCTCGCGACCAATATCGCGCTGGTACGCAACAATGCCCAGCTCGCAGCAGAGATTGCTGTGGCGCTTAACTAAGCGTTAGAGGCTGGATTATCCTCAAATTTGAGGATGATGGCAGGGTGAGAAGCATCCCAGTCATGCCGGACTTGATTACGCTGGACCCCGGATCTGGTCCGGAGTTACGGATAATGTGTCGGCCTAGGAACTTTGCTACCAATAAAAAAGCCCGGAAAGCTTTGCGCTTTCCGGGCTTTCATTTTTCAGTTCCTGAACCTTATCAGTTCTGGGCGACCGGTCTTACCAGCGGTGTCACGCGGCGGATGGTGACGCGGCGGTTCTGCTGTTCCGGGCCGAGTGTCTGAACCTTCAGGTAACGCTCGCCGTAGCCTTGAGTCGCCAGGTTTTCCGGCGGAATGCCGTAAACATCGGTCAGGACATTGGCGACGGAAGCGGCACGCTCGTCGGAAAGAACGAGGTTGCTTTCATCCGAACCAACGGCATCTGTGTGGCCTTCGATCAGGAAGGTTTCCGCCGGGTTCTTTGCCAGCGCCTTGTTGATCGCATCCGCTACTTTCCGCAGCGAACGGGCCTGCGCCATCGGAATGTCAGCGCTTCCAGTGGCAAATGTGATCGTATCGAGGTCGATACGGCGCACCTTGTCGCGGATACGGGCCGAATAACGCACTTCATCCAGCGAGTAGACACGCTCCACCGGCTCGACCGGCGGCTGCTCCAGGAAGCGGTAATAATCGCGGTCCGGATCGCTCGACGTGTCGATGATGTAGTCACGAACCGGAATGCGCAGACGCATCGGCGGCAGGTCGAGGCCGGGATCGCGATAGACATATTCACGGTCCGGTTCGTCCATCAGCTCCGGTGCATAGAACAGCACATATTCCCGGCCACGGTCATCGATGCGCGAACGCTGGATGACGTCGCCATAGCGGTTGCGGATCGTCACCACCTGCGTGCCGTCGCGACGCTCGACGGTCTCGCGGACACGTCCGCCGGGCAGGCGCTCGTAATAGGGCTCGCCGCCATCGCGGATGAAGCGCTGATTGTCGTCGCCGCGCACAACCACGCGGTCACCGAATTGCAGGATGATCGGCGCATCGCGATCCTGATCGCGCCGGCCACCTTCGCGCGGCTGCCATTCCCGCGCACCTTCCGGCCGGTCATATTGCGGACGGCGGTCGACACGCTCGCCCTGCTGAGAGGTAATCGCCTCCATCTTCACGGGCGGCGGAGCCTTGCCTCCGGCAGCACCGGCGCGCTGCGCTTCGGCGTCGGAAGTCGGCACCTTCACGTCACCGGCCTGCTCACGCTCGCGGCGGCGTTGCTCGCGTGCCTGGTTGTTACCGGAGCGCTCCACTTCCTTGTCGCTGTCGAGAACGGCGGCACCCTTGTCGACGGGCAGAATGACGGTGTCGGCAGTCTTGGACGGGTCCTTGGCGATAGCCTTGGCCTTGTCCAGTTCCTGCTTCGTCGTCGGAGGCGCTTCCGTCTGCGGAATGGCGACCTGATTGGGAACCGCTTCGCCGGCAGGCGCCTGTCCTGTCGTGGCACCGCTTGGCGGCGGAGGTGTCGGATTACCCGGCAGCGGCGCTGCAGGCTCCGTCTTGCCCTGGCCTTCTACCGGCTGCTTCTCAGAAGGCTGCTGGCCGGGCGCAGGATTGGGCTGAGCTTCCGGAGCCGGTGGCCGTGCCGGTGTCGGCGCTTCCGTTGGAACAGGAGCCTCCTTTACAGCTGGCTCAGGAGCCGCTGGCTTTTTCTCCGGAACGGCCTTTTCGGCGGGTTCCGATTTCGGTTCCGGTGCTGGAGCGGGCGCCTTTTCCTCTACCGGCTTTTTCTCGGCGGCGGGCTCGCGCTGTTTCGCCGGCTGCTCGGTATTTTCAGGGCGTGCGGCTGGCTGTTCGGCCGCCGGCTCCGGCTTGCGCGGACGTGCGGGGCGTTGCTCGCCCTCACCTGCCGGCTGCTCGGCTCTAGCCGGTTTGCGCGGCCGTTCCTGCGGCTGCTGCTCCGCGGGTGCAGGTGCGGCTTCGGGCTCAGGCTGCGGGCGCTGCTTGCGGGCGGGTGGCTGTTCAGCTGGCGCCGGTTCCGGTTGGGCTTCGCGCTGCTGCTGCTGCCGTTTCGGTTCTGGCTGAGGCTCGCGTTGCGGCTCGGGCTGAGCTTCACGCTTGGGTTCAGGACGCGGTTCGGCCGGTGCGGCTTCAGCCTTCGGCTGTTCGCGCTGCGGTTCCGGAGCCTGCTCCTGCTTTTTCGGCTCTGGCTCTGGCTTCGGCTGCGCCTCTTCGGCTTGCTGGCGTTGCTTGCGCAGCAGCTCTTCCGGGTTCTGCTCCTCCGCTTGCGGCTGCGCCTGCGCCAATATCACCGGGGCCTGTGCCTGGGGCATTTGCGTTTGCGTCCGTGCGGCGCCGGCATAACCGGCGGCGGCCGGCTCCACCGCGATCGCCAGCGACATGAGGGGGAAAACCACCCCCGTCAGCAATGTGTTCTTCTTCAGCATCGGTGCTTCCTCATCTGCCAATCGTTGTACGCCGCTTATGCCGCGACATTGTGAATCCGGCCGCGCGTGCAGGCGCTGGTCAACGCCTTGCATACGCTTCGGTTCCCATGATGACCAAAGCGTTCTGTACCGGAAATGAACAGATCAAGGCCATTTCGTGAAAGCTCCGCGACGAAAAAGAGGGCGCTAATATTGCAGTTGCATTTTTTGACCAACCGGACGAATAATTGCCGCGCGCTGAAGGCCACGAATGGCAACCCGTTCTGTTGCGCCTGCGCTCACGACGTCCGCACTGAAAACAACAACAGACTGCGGATGAACGACCAAAAGAGAGGATCGAAATGCCTATTTCCACCCGTCTGCTCGCAGCCGTATCGATTGCCGCCATCTCCCTGTTTTCCGGCGCGGCCCTCGCGCAGGACAAGATCGTCATCGGCACGGAAGGCGCCTACCCGCCCTTCAACAATCTGGAAGCCGACGGTACGTTGACCGGCTTCGACATCGACATCGCCAAGGCGCTGTGCGTCGAAATGAAGGCTGAATGCACCTTCGTCACCAATGACTGGGACGGCATCATCCCCGCCCTGCAGGCAAAGAAGTTCGACGCCATCATCGCGTCCATGTCGATCACGCCGGAGCGTCTCCAGAAGGTCGATTTCTCCAAGAAATATTACAACACCCCGCCGGCAATCGCCGTACCGAAGGATTCGCCGATCAAGTCCGTCGACGACCTGAAGGGCAAGTCGCTCGGCGCGCAGGGTTCCACGACCCACTCCAACTATGCGGAAAAGCACTTCCCGGGTTCCGACCTGAAAATGTACCCGACCGCCGACGAATATAAGCTCGACATCTCCAACGGCCGCATCGACGCCGTCATCGACGATATCGTCGTCCTGTCGGAGTGGCTGAAATCGGATGCAGGCAAGTGCTGCAAGATCCTGACGCCGCTTCCGGTGGATGTCGAGATCAACGGCAATGGTGCAGGCGTAGCCGTTCGCAAGGGCGATACCGCGCTCGCCGACAAGTTCACGGCTGCCATCGCCGGCATCCGCGCCAACGGCAAGTACCAGGAAATCAACAAGAAATACTTTGATTTCGACGTTTACGGCCAGTAAGCGGCGCGTCGCCTGTTGAAATCTGGTGGCGGAAGGCTTGCCCTTCCGCCATTTTTGTTTGAAAACGTAACCATAACAATCACGGCGGCTTAAGACCGCGGGGGAAAACTGGCATGAGCGGAGCATTTTCCGCCATAGGTGCGTTCTGGACCTATGTCTCGACACTTCTCGACCCTTTCTGTGGGCCGGTCGGTCTCTTCACGCTTTTCGGAAACGGCACCCTCGTCACCTGTGGCGATGCCGGCTGGGGCGACGAAATCGCCTTCGGCGTCAAGGTCACGATCTCGCTGGCGCTCGCCACCCTGCCCGTCGGGCTTGTGATCGGTTTCCTCATTGCGCTCGCCGCGCAATCGGAGGAAAAATCGCTGCGACTGGCGGCCGGTGTCTATACCACCATCTTCCGCGGCCTGCCGGAACTCCTGACGCTGTTCATCGTCTATTACGGCATACAGATGCTGCTGCAATCGGCCGCCGGTTATGTCGGGATAACCGGCCCGGTAGAGATCAACGCCTTCGTGGCGGGCATGGTCGCGCTGTCAGTGGTGTTTTCGTCCTATTCCTCGGAAGTGTTGCTATCTGCCTTCAAGGCCATCCCAAAGGGCCAATATGAGGCGGGCCATGCACTCGGCCTCTCGCGCGGCCACACCATGGTGCTTGTCATCATCCCGCAGCTGGTCAGGATCGCCCTGCCCGGCATGACCAACCTTTGGGTCATCCTGCTCAAGGATACCTCTTACGTCTCGATCATCGGCCTTGCCGATATCGTGCGCCAGACCGGCATCGCTGCCCGCGTCAGCAAGGAAGCCTTCTTCTTCTACGGCATCGCCTGTCTGCTCTACCTCATCCTCGCTCTGCTCTCCTCCATCGGCATCGGCTTCATCGATCGCTGGTCGCGCAAGTCGGAGGCAAGCCGATGAGCCATGTTCAGGAACTCATTCCGCCGCGCCCCGCGCCGGTTGCCACAGACAAGCCCCTCAACATATCGCGCGTCGTCGGCATCGCCGTTATAACGCTCTGGCTGCTGATGGCCGCCGGGCTGATCTTTGCGATGATCGAAGGCTGGGACTGGGCGAAATTCGAACGTTACGGGCCGCGTTATATCGATGGCCTCATCACCACCATTACGCTAGTTGGCAGTTCGATCATCCTCGGCGCACTTCTCTCGGTGCCGATCGCCTTCGCCCGCATGTCGGAAAATCGCGTCATCAGCGCGCTGGCCTATGCCTATGTCTACGTTTTTCGCAGCACGCCGCTGCTGGCGCAGCTTTTCCTGATCTATTACGGCCTCGGCAGTTTCCGTCAGGGGCTGGAAACCGTTGGCCTGTGGTGGTTCTTCCGCGAGGCCTGGTATTGCGGCCTCTTGTCGCTCACCCTCAACACCGCCGCCTATCAGGCCGAAATTCTGAGGGGCGCGATCCGAAGCGTGCCACGCGGCCAGATTGAAGGTGCCGCCTCGCTCGGCCTGTCGAAATTCATCACCTTCCGCAAGGTCATTCTGCCGCAGGCCCTCATCGTGGCTCTGCGCCCCTACGGCAACGAGATCATCCTGATGATCAAGGGTTCGGCAGTGGTCTCCATTGTCACGGTCTTCGACCTGATGGGACAGACGCGCTACGCCTTCTCCCGCACATTCGATTATCAGGCCTATCTCTGGGCGGCGATCTTCTACCTGACGATCGTCGAGACGCTCCGGCATGTCTGGGCATGGCTCGAAGCCCGCCTGACACGCCATCTCAAGCGCTAGGGGCACGGTTGGCAGCACTCAACAGAGAAGACTGCCAACATTTTGAAAAATATAACTATTTTGTGACAACCCAGACCTTTGGCAAGGTTGGGTTAACCCTGTCGTGTTCCCATATCAGATACAGCGACAACGCTGTGATCGGCAATCATGAGAACGGGAACAGCCGACATGAACAAGGAAATGGAAATGATGCTGAGGGGCTACGGCCTCACCACCGCCCAGATTTTTTATCGCATGCCGGACCATCCACTGGTTCTCCAGACCTATGTCTGGCAGGACTATGATCTCGCCCCGGATTTCCCCGAAATGCACGGTTTCCTCAAATTCTGGCAGGAAAAGCTAGACGGTCCGTTGCACTCGGTCCGCTACGTACACCGGCAGGTGATCTCGGCGCAGGAATGGCGCGCACTGAAAGGAGAGTTCATTCTCCACTGAGGCCCATCGCCACATAAGCATTGCGCCCGTCCGTCTTGCGGCTTACAGCAGACTTCAACTGAAGATGCTGACGGATACCGCACGATGACGAAGAACCAGAAAATTGACGAAGAGGCGCTTGCCGAAGCCTATAACCGCGCGCTCGCGCTTGAAAAAGCCGGCGATGTTGACGCGGCGGTGAAGGCCTATGAAGAGGTTCTGGCCATCGATCCGGACGATCACGGTGGCGCAGCCGTTCGCATCGCCGCCATGGGCCGCGGCGAACCGCCTTCCAAAGCGCCCGACGCCTATGTCGAAACCCTGTTCGACCAGCACGCCGAAGCCTTCGAGGATATTCTTGTCGAACAGCTCGGTTATGCAGTGCCGATGATGGTGCGCCAGCGCCTGCAAACGCTTGATCTCGGCCCCTTCAAGCGCCTGCTCGATCTCGGCTGCGGCACCGGCCTCACCGGCGAAGCGCTGCGCGACATGGCTGATGACATCACCGGCATCGACATTTCCGAAAACATGGTCGAGATCGCCCACGAGAAGGACCTCTACGAGACGCTCTATGTCGCCGAAGCCGAGGACTTTCTCGAAGACAATGACGACGAGCCCTTCGACATCATCACCGCAACCGATGTGCTGCCCTATCTCGGCGCGCTGGAACCGCTGTTTTTCGGCGCCGCTGAAAACCTCGTCCCTGGTGGCCTGCTGATCTTCTCGTCGGAAACGCTGCCCGAAGCAACCATGGCCGGACGTCCCTATATGGTCGGCCCGCACCAGCGTTTCGCCCACGCCGAAACCTATGTTCGGGAAAGACTGGCAGCGACCGGTTTCGACATAGTCGAAGTCACCGATATCAACGTGCGCATGCAGGACGGCAACCCCACACCCGGCCATCTGGTGATTGCCAGGCTCAAGGGCTGAGGCAGAGGCAGAGGCAAGCGCTCCTGACATGGAACGCTTGCCTGAATCAATCTCTCAGCAACAACAGCCAGACGATTGAAGAGACTCAGCTTTCGCCCGGCTCAACTCGCTTTGGGACGCCAGACGATATCGGTAACCTTGAGTTTCTTCGGCACGATTTTCAGATCATAGAACTCGTCGGCCAGCGCCTGCTGATAGCTGATGGCCTCATCCGAAACCAGCGAGACACGCCCCAGATCCGCTCCCGGACGCGTCAGCGACACCTTGGTGACATCCTGCGGGACGCCGGTTATCGCCGCCAGCAAGTTTGCAGTCTCATCGATATTGGCCTGAGCCTTTGCGCCGACGCTTGCGAGTTCCCTGAGGAGCAGCGGCACGAGGTCGGGATTGCTTTCCACGAAGTCGCCATTGGCGAGGAAATAGCTCCAGGGATCGACAATACCTTCGGCAGTCGTGAGAACCCGTGTCGTCGGCTCCTTTTCCGCCACGGCAAAATAAGGATCCCAGATCGACCAGGCATCGATGCTGCCGCTGCGGAAAGCGGCCGCCGCATCCGGCGGGGCAAGGTCGATGGATGTTATGTCGTTCAGCGTCAGACCGGCCTTTCGCAATGCTTTGACAGTAACGTTATGGGCGCTGGAGCCGCGCTTGAAAGCCACCTTCTTGCCCTTGAGGTCGGCCAGCGTCTTCAGCGGCGAATCCTTCTGCACAAGGATTGCCGATCCACCGGCGGCGCCCTTGTAAGTTCCCACATAGCGCAGATTGCCACCGGCAGCCTGCGCGAAAAGCGGCGGCACATCGCCCGTCGGTCCGATATCCAGCGCACCTGCGCCCAGCGCTTCAAGAAGCGGCGGCCCGGAGGAGAACTCCGACCATTTGACCTCAATGCCGCGATCCTTCAACAGCGCTTCAAGCGCGCCCTGGCTCTTTGCCAACGCGATCACGCCATTCTTCTGCCAGCCGATCCGTAATGTGGTGGTCGCGGCTCCAGCCCGCCGGATATGCGGCAGGA
>Ga0157373_10003815_pt1 | contig 11399 bp, 6 predicted proteins | sample C65metaG_FD_113460 | JGI IMG/M metagenome (GOLD analysis project Ga0157373, IMG submission 113460) | Corn rhizosphere microbial communities from Kellogg Biological Station, Michigan, USA - C6-5 metaG | ecosystem: Host-associated > Plants > Roots > Rhizosphere > Soil | place: USA: Michigan...
CGGGGGTGCTTCACGGCTACGAGTATCTCCATCTCTTGCATGGATCCGTCTCCTGTCGTCAAAGCAAGCGCGTACTGAGGCTCGAACCTGAGGCCGAGAGGCGAGTTCCTCGCTCGGGCAGGCGTACGACGTTCGTCATTGTGTCGGTGCCGACGGTCGGATCGGCCACCGAGTCGAGAACCAGCGAGCCATCGAGCCGGTCGCTGCGCAGTGCGTCCAGACCGACCCACCGGAATTGCAGGCGCGCGGTGAGCGGGATCATCTGTTCGATCAGCGCGCGCAGCCACGGTTGCCACGCTACTCGCTCGGTCGCGCTCGCGGCTACCTCGACTTGCACCGTTCCGGCGAACGGCAATGCGGCATCGGTCTGTCCGTCGCAGGGCAATCGCATGCAGCCCAGCAGCGATGTTTCATTCAGCATGGTCGACCACTTCGTGGCCCCGCCGATGATCGCCGGCAGCGCGGCCCCGGCGGCGCCAGGCCCACCAAGAATCGCAAAGCCGAAATCGGCCGTTGCGTCGGTTACGCGGAATCGCCGCGGCGTTTCGGGGAGCAGGCACGCGAGCAATTGCTCGACTCCAGCGCGTGTGCCCCGCGCCTTCAAAAGGTCGGGAGCGTGCTTCACGATGGCTCGTTTCTGTGTTTCGCTCAGCCCATCGTCCCACGGAACGCCGAGCCATCGCGCGACGAAATTGAGCCACTCCACGGGCGCCGTCGACGGATTGATTTTGCTGCCCAACGAGCCCACACGTGCATCGATGTCCTGCGTCGTCGCTTCGACAACACCGACGAGGCTTCGAAGAAAGCTGCCCGGCTTGGATTCCTCACGCTGATAGATCGCCGGGAGCCTCTGCATCAGCGTCAGACCGGGGTATAGCACGTCGAGCTGCTGAAGCACCGGCAACCCCGCGCCCGACGAGGCGATCAACTTCACAGAGACCCAGACGTTTTTTGCATGGACGTCGAACAGCTTGGCCGAATAGATCGCCGGAGCGGCGCCCGGATCGCTGGTCCCGTGAAAGACCGTCGCTTGGCTCCAAACACCCGGCTCGCTTCTCATCGCATCGATACGAGCGCTCATCGAACGCGACGTGTCCGCGGCGATAGCCTTGAGCCGCGCCAGCGTGTCAGGGTCTTCGTCCTTGGGCGCCGCGTAGGTGATTTCGATCGCCGCGCCTGCAGTCAATTGCGCGGTGGCGTCGACTCGCAGCCAGCGTCGTGCGTCGACACGATCCGGAGACGACAACACGGGGGTCAGCACGACACTCTGCAGTGCGCTCACTCCGTCCGGCACGACTTCACTCGCGGCAAAACGAAGCAGTCCGCGTCGTCCGGTGACGAGAACGGTCTCGCGCGTGGCGACGAGTCCGGTGATTGGGGCGTCGGCAGGATCGATCGCCAATTCGTCGATCGAGAGTCCGTCGCCGTCCAGAATCAGCACGAAGGTCCGGCCGCCGTCCGCCGTGCTGTCCTCGCCGGCTGCCAAGACTCGATTCCGGGAGTCGGTGCCGAGATGTTCCACGGTGAAGCACGGATGCAGCGCACCGACGGCCCGACCGATCAGGGGGCGGCCGCCGGTCTTGGCGAACCAGTAGAGCCGCTGCTGTCCGCCGTCCACCAGAACGACGAACCGCTCTGTTTGACGCAGGTAGACAAAAGCTTTCGCGTCGGCGATTCCTTCGAAGGTGGTGGTGCCGGTGACTCGGCCTGTTCGACTAATGTGGAGCGCGCGCACGCCATCGGGGTCTTCGACGAGCGCATACACAGCGTCTCGCCCGTCGCCGGCGATGTCGATGACCCGATGCGGTGTCATCTCGACCTCGACGACGCGCGTCAACGTCTCGATTTCGTAGGCACGCAGCGAGGCGCCCGACTCGGAGGCAACCCAAAACGCATTCGGCGTCGTGATGACACGATTCGCCTTCGCGAGCCCCGCCGGCGCCGCTTCGGCCATGAGCTGATCGCTGCCCGGAGCGAGGCGAACGAGTGAATGCTGGTGATCCACGAATACGATCTCGCCCGCGCACGTGACCGCCGGCGCGAAGGCATCGTTTGCCGCGAAGACCGTCGGGGTCGTTGCGAACGGCGGGACCGGCCGCATGCCGTTCCCGCCGGCGAGAAAGTCGGCGTCCGCCTGGGAAAACAGGCACGCGTTCCATTGCGCCGCGGTGGCAAAGCGATAGCGCCGCTGCTTGTCTCCGGTCATCGCTCGCTCCCGCTCTGTTGACGCGACACCGAGATCTTGCTTGCATCGAACAGCCACTTCGGGAAACCGTCTCGAGGAACGGCAACTCCGTCGTCGAGGGCCTTTCCAGTTGCATCGAACAGCTTCATGGTCGTCACGCGAGCGACGCCCGGCGTGGACCGGATCCAGATCGTGACGTCTCGGACCGTGACGCCGACTCCTGCATCGCGCTGCTTGTCGTCGTCCGACGACGCGACGAGCGTAAGGCGCTCGTTCAGCTTTTTCTCAATCGCGGTTTTGATGTCCTCTGGTGCAAATCCACGGATGCTCTCGACGGTCGCGGTGATCGAGAACGGCACGTACGCCGGCGCGACGACGGCCAGGCGAACGCCGAGCGGCATTCGCGGCGCCAGCCGACCCCGAATCGCGTCGAGCCAGCGGGAAGTCTCTGGCGCCTCCACCGGCTCGTTCGAACCCGTGCGCGCTCGCATCGCGACGAGCGTCACTACGCCAGTCCGCGGTGTGCCCGTTGCGGGAGCGGAGATCCACGCGCGCGCAACCTCGAGCAGCGGCAGCGTCTTGGCCGCGGTCATGATATCGGCCGAGCTCACGAGCGCGTGTTCGCTCTTCGAGCGCTCTCGCGCGTCGCGTCGCTGGTCCTTCCATCCGAGTGGTGACGCGCCGCCGCTTATCGGATCGAGATTGATGCCCATCACACCCTGAAATCCCGCCACCTGCCATTTTCGGTTTCGACCAACGTTGCCCTGTTCGGCATCCGACACTGCGTACGTCGCGAGTACCTGCGCCTGGTCGGGCGCCAACCGACCGTTCACGCCGTTGACGAAGGTGATTTGTCCGGTCGATGCGTCGTACTCGTACACGGACTCGTCGGGCCCTTGGTCGACGAGGCGATCGACTCTTTTCCACGGCAGCTCGAGTCTCGTGTCCGGATCGACGATCATGACGCTCACGGGCTCCTTGTCCGCCTCGAAGCGCACTCCGGGATTCGCAAGCGTGAAGCACCAATTCGGCTTCGCGATCGAAGTGTTCAATTCGTTCGAGACCACGCGGCCTTGAAGAACGGGTATCACGCTCGGCTCGACCCGAAGCCAGCGAGGCGGCCGCGCGAAGCCGCGCGGCGATCGCAGCTCGATGGTGAACGCTTCCGGCGAAGTCGGCACGCTCGAGAGGTCGAGCATGAGGACGCCGCTGGCCAACAATCCCTGCGTCGTGTCGCGAGCAACGCGAACCGCATAGCGGCCGTCGCCGTCGACGAGCGTCGCCGCGATTGGCGACGATCCCTTTCTCGTTGGCGGGGTCGAATCGCTCGTTGATCCGGTCAACGGCGGTGCCGCGAGAACGCCGATCGGCCACAGCGCATCCTTCGCCGCTTTTCGATCTGAGCCGAAAAGGCCGCGCGGATCGTTGCAGACGTAGTCGAGCGCCAACACCGCCATGGGACCCGCACGCTCTCCGAACGGAAGAAAGGTGAGGTTTCCCCTTTGGTTGCTCATGGTGAGGTCGGTCGCGGCTCCGCCGCCGCGCGCGGTTTGCGAGCGGAGTGAGCGAATGCGACCCGGCACCCAGAGGAGTTTGTCCTGCGGCCTGAACGTCGGCGCTGGGGTGCCGGCCAGGTTGATCACCGTGTCCCGCGACAGCACCATCGTCGCGAGGTATGACGCGACCGGTGAATTCGGATCGCTGCGGTCGGGCCAAATCACGCCTGCGGCGCCACGGGTGCCACCGGTCTTGATGCCGAGGAATGCCGCGTACGCGGCACGCTCGTCGCGGCGCATGCGGGCCAGTGAATACAGCTGCGCCTCCGACGTCCACGCAAACAACTCCATCAGCGTGATGCCGGGGTCGTGCGCATTGTAGTCCGTCCACTCGGGTGCGAGCGCGCGGAGTCGCGCCCGCCCGATCTTCATCAGGTCGTCGAACCGCTCGTCGAACAGATTCGGCGCGAGCGATTTCATGCGGCCGCCCCGACAAGCTCGAATTCGACGCGAACCGGATCGTCGTCGAGCACGGCGAGCTCGGTCGGCAGGAGCGTCGACGGCCACGGCCTTTCCGTCCCGTCCGGAGTCACCTCGCGGAACGTGACTTCGGCGATGCTTTCGAGGTGCGCCGTGTCGATGAGTGCCAGCGCAATGTCATCCTCAATCGGGCTCGCACCCAACAACCACCCAGCTTTCGGGGCTCTTCCAGTTGAGGGGTCGAGGAGCGAGGCAATTGCGGCTTGGGCGTCGTCTCTGAAGGCGCCGGCGTTGTCGAGCGAATCGACGACGACTCTCATATATATGCGCAGGGCCCGCAACGTCGGCTTCACGATCGATACCGCCTTCGACGTGCTGAGAGAGCTTGGTACCAGCGTGAGGAGCAGCCGTGTCCACTCGCGGACTTCCGCGTTGCTGGGCGTCGGGTCGGCGCCGCGCTTCACGACGACGAGTCGCGCGGAACCGCGCTTGAGGAGGCAGCGAGCCTGCGCGATATCAGGCGACATCGCGAGGACGAGATCCTCGATGTCCGCCGCGGTCACCGCTCGGTCGCGATGCCGCAGCCGGGCGAATCCGAACTGAACGACTCGGTCGTCCGCTTCGGCGAGTGTGCCGCCGGCCGATTGGTCGGCGGCAGTCACCGTCTCGACTGTTGGAAGCGGCGAAACGAGACCCAGCACGGTACGCGACTCGACCTCGTTCCCGGGAATCGCGTCGCTCCCCGGCTGCGCCGGTTCCGTACGCTGATATCGAAACGCGACGATCGAGTCGGTGCCGATCGGCGGAATCATTCCGTGCAGGCCGTCGCCAAACTGGATCTCACCGGTCGTTTCATCGAGCGAGTACACGCGGTCCTGCGGGCCGGCATCCAGCGGATCGTCAACCTGAGTCCACAGAACCCAGTTCCCCGCCAGCTGGTCGGGGTTGGTCTTCACGAGGTTTTTGTCTTTGTCGGCGAGCTGCTTCACTTCCTCGTCGCCAAGGGGCTCGCGCACTCGCAGCTCGAGCGTGCTCTCGAGCAACGGCGGGCGAGCGAGAGTGAGCTTGAGATTGGGGGCGCCCTCCGACGATCCGACCAGCTCGCGCGTGAGCGTTTCCGTGGCGCTCGCCCACATTCCATTGAGATATGCGCCGCGGATCGACGGCTTCCAGTCTGAGAGATCGGTGCCGTGCGGCGTCAGTCGGAGCCAGGTCAGGGATTGACCAAACAGCTCGGCTTCGGTCGGCACGAGCTCGAAGGCGAGGGTGAGCAAGCCGCTCTCGCCGATCGCGCGCGTCGCATCCGACGCCGTGATCGGTTGGAACTCGTTTTCGATGAGCGCTTCCACGGTGAGCGGCGTGAATTGCGAATGCTCTCGTTCGTCGACGAGCAGCAGAACATTGACGGAGCCCCCGGATGCAACCGTCTTCAGTCCGATGAAGAGCGCTCGCTGCGTCGAGGTCGCGGTCTGGGCGGTTGATGACGCGCCGGCGGCTTTCGAAGCGGTTGCTTTGTCCTTTGTCGTCGCCGCGGGTACGCACGATCGGCAGTTGCAGTCCGGCAGACAGTTGGCTGTGTTTTCGGTCGACGGCGGAGCGTTTGACAATCTCTGCAGAGCGAGGGGCAACGGCACGAAGGCCTCGACCAACGCGCCACCGGTGCGATTCGCGTCGGTCTCATCGAGAGTCGTCCCGCTGTCTTGTGCGAGCACGGCTTCGGGAAGGACGGCGTTGCAGATCGAGTAGAAGATCTCGAGTCGGACAACCGAAGGCGCGCGGATGCCTTCGGACGAACGGACAACGGTCTGCTCAGTGCTGCCGTCAGGCAGGGGCTTTGTCTTGACGGTGACCTTTTCCTGGCCGTAGTCGCCGCCGATCAAGCGCGCGCGAATCCAGAAGTCGGACTTGCCTGACCAGTCCGACTGCGCGATATCGGCCGGCACTGTGAACTTTACCGCGCCGCTGTTCTTGAGATTCCTTGTCTCGTCGGCCGCGTCGGAGAGCTTCGACCACGATCGACCATTCGAGTACTCCCAGGAGAGTTCCGGATTGGCCGATGAGTCGCCGAGCATTTGCTGCCACGCGCCAATTGCCCCGTTGATCACAAAGGTCACGGCGGCCGCCGGCGCCGGAGCGAACTCGTTCAACAGTGCAACGATGGTCGGGTGGCCGGCGACGTCCGTCGCAAACGCCTTGGCCGGTTGTACGGTCGGATTCTCGGACGGAAATGTCAGCGGCGTTCGATCCAACAACGTTGCGGGCCAGTTGCCGTTCCCTGCCGGATCGAGCTCCATGTACGGCGCGGCTCGCCCGCCGGTTAGAATTGGGTTGAAGTAGGTGACTGCTGCGGGATTTCCGAGGCCAGTTGCGGTAGCGACCCAAGGGTTTACGGTCTTGTCAAGCGAGATCTGGAAGAGCGTGCTGTTGACGAGGACGAACGAATTGTCCGTCATTTCGTGGTCGGCTGGGTCAACAGAGAATTCGTCGACGGTACCCGTCGGTGTCCCCGTCCTTGGAGTCGATGTCAGGTAGGCGAGAATCGGCCCGGTGCTCGCTGTGGTGAAGAACGGAGCGATGGTTGGATAGAACACCTCGCCGTTCCTCGTTGTGCCGAAGTTGCCGATCGTGCACAACTCTGGCGTTCCTACCGTACGCGCGACTTGATCGTTCGGCGCGAGGGTCGGACCGGACGCCGGCAGGACGATGCCGCCGAGAATCGTCGCCGTCTGCTGAATGGTGTTGGCCACGTCGAAAGAGGCAGCGAGCAGGTTGGCCTGGTCTCCAGGAACCACGATGCGTTTGTCGATCAGCGTTGGGGCACCACCTGGAGTCCCGGCGGCGGCCGGTATGTCGGTGCGTGAAAGAATCGGCGCCGTTCCTCCGGTCGTCGGAGCCCACGTCAACGTGTAACTCCCCGACGCGTGCACGACGGACGCGAGGAACTCGACCTGGCTCGCGCCGTCGAGAAACGCCTCCAAGCCCGCGACACTCGCGTCGAGCTCCGTGAGAGTGATCGTTACGTCGGGCTGACCCTCTCGCACGACGACAATCGCATTCAGGCCGGTCTGAGCGTAGACGACGATGAGATCGTTTGGCGCATTGAGTACGGCGATGGGCGGAACGTCGAAGTCGGCATCGGTTGGGCCGAGTGACGTACATGCGCCACCCAGTGTGACCGTGTAGAGCTCGTTGCCGTCCGAGACGCCAACGAGATCGTTTGCGGCGGACGTCACGAGACCCGCCAGGTCCAGAATTGGAACGAGCGCCTTCAGCGTCACGGGCGCCGGATCAGTCGTAGGGGCGAACGCCCACGGTAGAACCGGAGGCTGCGCCTCCGTCCATTCGCGAATCCACAGATTCTGTCCTTGCACCGCCACGAGTAGAGGCGCGAGCGGATCCGAGAGATACACGAGACTGGCGACGGCGTCCGAGGTTGTCGTCGGCAACGGACCGAACTCCACCCAGCCGCTCTGGTGAGAATTGTCCTCTCGTTCGAGCCACACCCACACGTCCTTGCCGGCAATGGTCGCGACGGCGAATCGCGGGTTGGCGCTTGCGGCGTCCGTTTCTCGCCAGACTGGCAATCGGTAGCGGGGCTCTTTGTCCAGGGTGACGTTCGCGCCAGTAGTCGCGGCACCGGCATAGCCGGGGACCGGCGGCTGAAGCGGTTCGCGATCGGGAAACTTCGTGATGCCGCCGGTCACCGGATCGATCGCGAGCAGGTGAAGCGCATTGTCGGCGCCGACTCCCGCGAGCACCCTATCCGCGAAGGCGCCCTCCCGAACCGCGGAGAGAGTGAAGAACGAGGCCTCCGCCATCGTGAATTCGAGTTGGACCTTCGCGCCGACTTTCGAGAACGCTTCCGGACTCCCGAGATAGAAGGAATCGAACTGCCTGGGAGCTTTCCCCAGAGGGAAGAAGACACTGTTCAACACGATCGGCGTCGTGTTATCCATCGCCTCGGCGGTAGCCGACACGTCAATTGGTTTGGCGGTCCCACCGGGTGTTGTAGCATCCGTGCAGTTGATGCGCAGCGTGACGCTGTCAACGCTGAAAGGCGTCTGCGCCGGATCGACACTCGTGGCGAAAGCTCGGATCCACCGACTCTTGACCTCGTTGATATCACGCGGGACCACTTTGCCTTTCGGCTTGTGCAATACCACCCGCGCTGGAGTCGCGGCAGGACCGACAATCGTGAGTGGCAACCAACTCGGATCGTCGGTGTCCTTCAGCGTTCCCCAAAACTCCCATTTGACGCCGTCGGCCAGCGTGGTCGCTCCCACGACGTCGATCGTCGCCTCAGCATCAATGTTGAGCACATCCGTGTGTCCCAGGTACAGCACGTGCTCTTGCGCGTTGTGCGCCCCGGGGTCGAATGGCGCGAACGTTGAGACTTTACGAATCGTCGCCGGCAGCGAGAGATCGGCCGCGAGCGGCGGATCGATCGTCACGATGCCGTTCCCTGCCGCAACGATCGTGTACTGTGCGCCGCCGACGGCGACGATCATGCCCGCCTCGAGACCCGCTTCGGGTTCGAGCTGCAGCTTCGTAGAATTTGCCGCCGCAAAGCTCTTCAGCTGCCACTCCGTGGGCAGCGCCGTGAGCGGTTCCAGATCGCTCAACCCCGGCGGAGGCAAATAGAACTTGTCGCCGTCCACCGCGACGATCGTCCGCAGGCTTCCGGGCAGGATGTTGATGTCCTTCTCCGTCTCGAACACCACGGACACGTCGCCCGCTGGTGCCTGCATTTGTACCGGCGCTTTGGCCAGCACAGTCTCAGTCGCCGTATCGGCGAGCTTGAAGACCACTGGCATCCGCGACGGCCGCGCAGCCTGACCCCGTACTGCAAGCCAGTCGAGTAGCCCGCGCCGCATCTTCTCGCCAGCACGATCGAGACGTTGGGCGACCTCCGAGTTGAACCGGGCCGCGATCTGCAGCAAGGCGCCGCCGAAATCGCCTTCGTTGTCGGCGAACCCCCACGACGGGATCCACGCCTGCGCGCGCTGGCGCAGTTCGGCGAAGAACTGCTCCGTGCGACGCGTGTCCAGTTTCGGAGCGTCGGGCGCAGTCATGGCCGTCCACCTTCGGCGAAGTAGAACGGAAAGACGAGATTTCCCACCTGGTTCGTCTTCCGCACTCGATACTCAAGCTCGATCAGCAGCTCGCCATCTTGGAGCACCTCACGCTGCCCGTTCCGAAGTACGGGCAACGGCGCCTGTTGGACAATGATGTCCAGCACCTCGATGCGCGCTTCGCACCGGCGGAGCGCCTCCTCGATCGTCGACTTGATGCGTTGAATCGCCGTGGTATCGATGGCGGCGAATGCCATTTCGTGGATGCCACACCCGAAGCGCGGGCGCATCACGCGCTCGCCTTCCTGGGTTTCGACGATTATCCGAATGGACTGGCGAATATCTTCCTCGTGTTCGACGCGCGCGACGAGTCCCGTCAACGGGTCCAGCTCGACGGGCATGGCCCAGCCGCAGCCGAGGAATTCCTTGCGATCGCTCGTCGGGTTCCCGGTCGTCATCCGATCATCACCGTCAAAGCGCCGAGGACGATGCTGTTCGGCGCGCCCGCCTCGACCACCATGTCACCCTGCCTCGCCGCGGGGAGCCCGCCGATCATCACCGTCACGCTGCCGACGGCCACGACACCGCCGACGTGTGGTTTGGGCCCGTCGAACAACGGGCAGACGTGGGTGTCCGAGCCTGCGCGCCACGCGGGTTGGCCGCCGATCATCACAGTCAGGGATCCCGGACCGGGGCCGAGTGGCGTCCCGTGGCTGGTGGTGTCTCCGAGGCGAGCGGCTGGCTGTCCCATATCACGTCGTCAGTTGATGTTCACGAGCGTGCCTTGAATCGTCATCGTCGCCCCGGCTTTGAGCTCGAGCGTTCCGGTGGCTTGGATGGAGACCGTGGCGCCCTTGATGGTGAGCTGCCCCTTCGCCTCGATCGTCATTGCGCCGCTATTGCTGTCCACCTTCACGACGTTTCCGTTTTCGTCCTGGATGGCGAATCCGTTATCGTCGAACGTGATCTTCCGCTTCTTCTCATGGGCGAGCTCCACGCTCCCTTGCGTGCCGTCGTCGAAGCGCAGATAGTGCTTCTTGCGCGATCTCCACTCTCGCTTGTCGTTCTTGCCGTCGGCGTTGTTGATCGCCGCCTTTTCCTTTCCGTTGAAGAGCGAGCCGAGGACGTACGGGAAGCGCAGATCCTCTCGCTCGAACGCGACGAGGACCTCATCCCCCACCTCGGGAATCGTGACAAAGCCGCGCTCCTTCCCCGCCATCGGCATCGCCAACCGCGCCCAATAGCTCTCGGCCGGCTTGTCATGCCACGGAAAGCGGACTTTCACTCGACACAATCCATCTTCGTCTTTGTTTTGTGTCACGACGGCGACGGCGACTCCTTTGATGTAGCCGCCTGACTCGTGCGCGGTCTCGCTCGGAGCCGTTTGGACGAGGCTCATAACCCGGTCTCCTTCACTTTGAAGCGCGTGCGATAGCCGCTCGCGTCGATTTTGTGCGTCGCTTGCTGGATGTAGTACGTCTTCGAGAACGGCGACCCGAGATCATCGAGCTCGACGTTTCGGTCGGGGCGGATCTCCGGCAGGCCGATCGTCTCGCCCTCGCCGGTCAAGAATTGCTTGGCGCGCTCATTCAGCGCGGCCTTTGCACGCGCGTCGGCTTCCGCCTGGGTGAACACCGGCTGACGAATCCGCAGCGTCGGCTGCTTCGACGGATCGCGAACGAAGGTGTTCAATCGCTGGCCGGCACTCTTTCCACTCAGCCCTGACTCCTCACCAGCCCTCGCCCGACCGACGATCGTTTCCTTTGTGCTCGGATTCCAGCCGTACACTTCGCCCTGCGCGATCTGCCCGGCGAGATTCGCTTCGGGCTTGAAGCTCAGCAGGCCTTGACCGTACAGCAGGCGCACGATCGCCGTCGCCTTGTCGCTCGGCGGCGCAAAGTGCAGCGTTTTCTGTTCGTCGACGAACAGCTCGTAATGATTGCGATCGGCGAGCTTCTTGAGGAACTCCCAATCGCTCTCCTGGTTCTGCTCGATCTGCGGGTGCTTTTCCTTCGTGGGCAGAATCGTGGCGTTCAAATTGTCGAAGCTCGCGATCTCCTGCGCTGCATCGCTATCGCGGCGATCCTTCCACGTGCGCGAGTTCTTGCCAATCGTCATCGCGAAGCCGTGGTCGTACCCGGAGACTGACAGCTCCGGCGAGCCGCC
>Ga0157373_10003816_pt1 | contig 11397 bp, 13 predicted proteins | sample C65metaG_FD_113460 | JGI IMG/M metagenome (GOLD analysis project Ga0157373, IMG submission 113460) | Corn rhizosphere microbial communities from Kellogg Biological Station, Michigan, USA - C6-5 metaG | ecosystem: Host-associated > Plants > Roots > Rhizosphere > Soil | place: USA: Michigan...
TCGGTATCGGAGAGATTGATGCTGAAACTCCCCGCTTTATCATTGAGGTGGCCAGCAGCCCGAGACCAGGAAAAATTGAGCAGTTACAGAAATTGCAGAATAATACTATCCTCAACCCTGATCGTAAGGAAGTTATTCTGTTTGCACCAAATGTGGTTAAACGGCAGCAGATAAAAGCCTATGAAAAAATCGGCATCAAAGTGGTGAATAGCATTGATCAGTTACTCGACTATGGAGCGAGTAAAGGGGGGCTGTAGTATGAGTGGTTCAGCTGCAATTCTATCTAATGCTCAAATTGGGGAAGACGAATTTGCTACTTTTCTGAAAGGGATAGGTGGTGTTGTCAATGCAGGAAAACGTACTCGTGGGACGATTAGTCATGGCGAGGCGACCTTGTATTTGGCGCTCCTTAAGTATGAGCAGTTCGTGGATTTTTATGGCGAGCAAAGTATCCTTGATTGGGAGCGCATGCTCGGTGGGCGTCCTGAAACCATGATCGAAGTTCAGCTTGGTCACTCTAGGTCCTCAATGAAAATGTGCTTATGGTTGGTGGTTAGATTTGGAGAGGTGTGGAATTGTATTTTGGATGATGTCGATTCTAATGGGGTCTCTTATCTAGAAGTTTGTGAGCGATACTTGAGCTCTGTAGATGGTACATGAAATGTAACAGGGGTTTAGGGCAAAAAGAGCAGAAACGGGGCAGGCCAGGTTTAAAATTCGATCTGCAATGCAGAGCGAAGAGGGCGGATATATTTAGAGCAAGAGTAGAAAAGGGGGCGGATTTATTTAATTTTGTGGTGAAAAATAAATCTGTCCCCTATTTTACTCCACAGTCCCTTTTCCACGCCGGAGTTCTTGTAATGGTTAGTCAGGATTTTGATTTGCTAAAGCAAATATTTGAGTTGATTGATTCGGGTATTGTCGGCGGGTATCACTCGTTTATTTATGAGGTTGAAGTTGGAGGTGGCTGTATGGAGGCAGAATTGACGGTAGAAAATGGCGTGGAGTCAACTGGTGCTGAGGTGGATTTTGATAGCTTTCTAATTTTTGACCTGGTTGAGCAGCTAAAAGAAAATGCTGTTCGTCGGGGTGAAGTTTGGAATTCATTTGTTATGAGTTATCGCCAGGACGAAAGTGTAAAGACGAAATTCAAGCACTAGGCGCGAGGAGTAGAGTACGGAGAAAGAGGGCGGATCTATTTAATTTTGAGGTGAACAATCCGTCCCTGTTTTCTCTATGTTTTTTGAAATGACTCACTCTGAAATCAAGCTTGCTGGCACATGGTCCGTTAACCAAACCCCATTTTCGGCCTGGAAGAACTTGAAACCCAGTTGGTGCATTCGAAGGGCGTCAACTTTCAGTACCACAGGCTTTCCGTAACGCTGCCCAACAGCAATAGCCGTTTGCATGTCCTGCGACAGATGCACATGGTGACGGGAGCCTGGAATCAGTCCTTTTTCCCCGATCGACTCCAGAAAGCGCGTGGCGGTGCCATGGTAAAGAAGCTCCGGAGGTTCTTTCTCTACATATTGAAGACTGACGGTACCGGTTGAATGCCCCTGTACGGCGCGAATGCGCAGACCGTCGTCGGAGAGGCTGAAGCGCTTTTTATCACTGCTGCTAACGACGGCTTGGATAAGATCCCTATCCAACGGGCGCCCATCTTCAGCCGCACCGGCTATCAAAGATTCGATATCGGCCCAGCCTTCGCTGTCCAGTTGCAAGCCAATCGCTTGTGGTTCATGCCTGAGGACATAACTAAGAAACTTGCTGGTCTCGTTGAGTCGCTTGGTATCCATACTGCTTGAAGCCTCAATGTCATTCTTTGAGCGGGTGGCAACTGCCCATCCTGGATTTTTCAGAAATGGTCACAAGGGTGAGCGTGTCCGTGGTAAAGCGCCTCGCCATGCCGACGTAGCCTATCTCGTTTGTGTCGCGTTGTCCGAGATAGCCATATGAATTGGCAAAGTCGAAGAGAACGAAACACTTTGTATAAAGACCTTTCCCATTGACTTGCAGGACATTTCCTAGAAAATCCCAACCCCTTGCGCCTGCCGTTTTCGGTGCCTAGTCTTCGTCCACCGCTGCCAATTCAGCGGTCGGGTTTAGTCGCTCGGTATTCCGTTAGGCGCAAGGTCTCCTTGAAGTCAGGCTACAGTGTTGTCGCTGATTTTATGGTGGCTGTGCGCAGGGCACCCTCGGGTGCGCCGGTTTCCTAACGTCCCGGTCGACTAACCTGCGTACAGCCGCCACCCCACCTCGTTTAGTCGCGAGCAGTGGCGGCTCCAACTGACGTTAGGAGCACTCCATGGACAAACTCATCCCAGACCCACCCGTCCCACCGCTGCACCTGGACATCGCCGCCGATGCCAACGCCGAGCGCGTCATCGATTCCTACCTGAACCCCAAACCCAATCCACCCGACAAGCAACCGGCCCCAGACCAACTGTTCACCATCGTCCAAGGCGTGGATGCAGAGAGCCTGTTGGCCAACCTCAGCGAAACCCTGGCCTCCGCCAACGTTATGGCCGGGGATCTGGCGTTCGAGCTGGACGGTTCCCGGCGGCATTTTGCGTTGGGCCTGCAACAGTTGATTGAACTGGGCCAGCTCCTGGCGAACCGGGCGCTGGACGTGGTCGATCCCAGGTAAAACGAAGGTGTTCGGGTTTGATCGATGGGTGTCGATCAAACCCGTTTTTTGCGGCAGCATACGCCGCATGTTCCCTTCGGATTCCTGGACCGTGCCGACTTCCAACCGCAACGCCCTGATCGCCCGACTCGCGGCCGCACCGGATGACATCGCTACGCGAGTTTCGCTTTACCGCGACCTGCTCGACGCCGGCGAGGCTTCGCTGGGCGGCGTGCAGGTCGCCGCCGGCCTGTACGATCCGGCCGCCATGGCCGTGGTTACCGAGTTGGACGTCGCGGTGCACAGGCATCGTCCGGGGCCGCTGTTGCCACAACTTCGCGGATTACCGGTCGATCATCTGGAACTGGAGAACGCCGAGCCGCAGTGGCTCGACGCCTTGGCCGGGTTGCCGCTGCGTACCTTGGTGCTTGGCAGCCCGAGGTTCAGCTGCGACCAGGCGCTATGGCGGCGTCTGCCGGATGCAGCCCTCGAGACCTTGGAGATCAGCAATTTTTCCCGCGACGATGACCTCACCAGTCTTCCTTCCCTGGAGCGCCTGCGTCGACTGAAACTGGACACCTACGGCGAAGATTTCGACGACCGTTTCCTCAGGCAACTGGGCAGCAACAGCAGGCTGCAAGCGTTGTCGTTGAACCGTTGCGATGAAGTGACCGACGACGGTCTGCTGGGGCTTTCGCCACTCCAGTTGCGCTCACTCTCGTTGGAGCGTGTCGGGCAACTGACCGCCCGTGGGGCGGCGCATCTGTGCAGCCATCCCCTCGAACAGCTGTCGCTGGGCTGGAACAGCAAGATCCTGGAGGATCCTGCCTGGCTCTGCGGTCTAACCGGGTTGCGCTCCCTGAGCCTCGATGATTGTTATGCATCCGATGCCACGCTCAACGCCATTCGGGATCTTCCGATCGAGCGGCTATCGCTGCAGTCTTCGTATCTGTGCGAGGACGACCTTGAGCTGCTAGAAGGCATGCCCTTGACGGACCTCGATCTCAAGGCCTCTCGACAAATCATCGAGCGGCTCGACGTGCTGCACGCGCTCCCCTTGAAGCGGTTGGGGCTCAGCGATGTGCAAGGCATCGACGCGCAGACATTGCGTGATCTGGAGGGGCTCGGCCTGGAATCGCTGGACCTGTCGTTGAACGAGGTGAGCTGGAAGATGCTGAAGCAACTGGCCGGCCTGCCGCTGAAGCGGCTGAATCTCAGTTTCTGTCAGGGCATGGATGGTAAGACATTGCGCAAACTGACCGAGCTGGGCCTACCGGTGGAGCAACTTGAAATCAGTGGCCTGGACCTGCGCGATGCCGACCTGGCCTGCCTGCGCAACTTGCCGCTGAAGCGCCTCGGCTTGTACGAAAGCCCTTGGCTGCCCGACGCCGGCGTCGCCCATCTTGCGGGGCTGCCGTTGCGGGACCTGACCCTTGCGGCGGGGCCGGGGGAATCGCAGCTCACGGCCGCCATGGTGCCGGTGCTGGAGCGGTTGCCGCTGGAGAGATTGTTATTGAGTAATTGCTCGGGGATCAGCGCAGAGGGTTGGGATCGCTTGGCACGGTTGTCGGCCCACGTGAGCGGGCCTGGTATTTGACGCCCGTACTTTAAATCCGGGCCTCGATAGAAATAGGCAAGGCTCCCAGGCAAACCGGCATAGGTGCTCCACTTTTCGATAGCTACCATAACCCCGTACCTATCGATTGGAGCTCGCCATGCACAGCAGTAAAACCCTATTCATCACCGGCGTGAGCAGTGGCTTCGGCAACGCCCTGGCCCGGGAGGCACTTGCAGCGGGTCACCGGGTCATCGGAACCGTGCGCAGTGACGCGGCCTTGCAGGCCTTTGAGGAGCTTTCAGCGGATCGTGCCCACGGCGTCATCCTGGATGTCACGGACTTCGACCGGATCGACAGCGTTGTCGCGGCGACGGAGGCCGCTCATGGTCCGGTCGATGTGTTGGTCAACAATGCCGGCTACGGGCATGAAGGCATCCTCGAAGAGTCGCCGCTGGAGGAGATGCGGCGTCAGTTCGACGTCAATGTGTTCGGCGCAGTGGCGGTGATCAAGGCGTTCCTGCCTTACTTCCGCACGCGCCGCGCTGGCCACATTCTCAATATCACCTCCATGGGGGGCACCATCACGATGCCGGGAATCGCTTACTACTGCGGGAGCAAGTTCGCCCTAGAGGGCATCTCCGATACGCTGAGCCAGGAACTGCGCCCGTTCAACATCTTCGTCACAGCCGTCGCGCCCGGCTCGTTGCGAACGGATTGGGCAGGTCGGTCGATGCGCCGCACCGCGCGTAGCATTGCCGACTACGACGCCAGTTTCGATCCGGTACGCAGGGCACGCGAGGAGAAAAGCGGTAAGCAGCTCGGCGATCCACAGAAGGCCGCGCAAGCGATGCTGCAAGTGATTGCTAGCCCGACGCCACCGGCGCATGTGTTGCTGGGCAGCGATGCGCTGAGCCTGGTGCGGGGCAAGTTGAGCCGTGCGGCCAACGAGATTAATCAATGGGAAGCGCTGACCCGTTCGACCGACGGTTGACCGGCAAGCAGGAGGATATCGATGACTGAGGCCGACTCACGCACTTCGCGGATGGTGCAGTTGATGGAGAAACTGGCGCCGGTCGAGGGCTACAATCTCAGCGCGCTGGAGGACATCCGCTTCCTGCGTTCGAACCGGCCGCTGGCGCGTACGCCGGTGTTGTATGACCCCGGTATCGTGATCCTGTGCCAGGGGCGCAAGCGCGGTTATCTGGGCGATGACGTCTACGTCTACGACGCCCAGCACTATCTGGTGGTGTCGGTCCCCGTGCCGTTTACCATGGAAACCGACGCCAGCGAAGCCGAGCCGATGCTGGCGGTCTACATGCGCCTCGACTTGCAGTTGGCCAGCGAATTGATGCTGCAGGTCGACGAAGCACTTGGCCCAAGCGATGCCCCGCCCAAGGGCATGTACGCCTCGCCCATGGACGATCAGTTGTGCGCCTCGACACTGCGCTTTCTTGAAGCCATGAGCCATCCGGGCGAAGCGCAGATACTCGGGCCGTCGCTGATACGGGAGATCTACTACCGCATCCTCACCGGCGAGCAAGGAGGCTCGATGCGCGCCGCGTTGAGTCGCCAAGGGCACTTCGGCCAGATCACCCGCGCGATCCGGAAAATCCACAGTTGCTACGCGGAACGTCTCAGCGTCGAGGCGCTTGCCCGGGAAGCCAACATGAGCGTGCCCACCTTTTACCTGCACTTTCGCAACGTGACGGACGCCTCACCCATGCAGTACTTGAAGTCAACGCGTCTGCATCAAGCGAGGCTGCTGATGCTGCGCAACGCGATGAGCGCTTCGACGGCGGCGTTCAACGTCGGCTACGAAAGCGCCTCGCAGTTCAGTCGTGAATTCAAGCGTCTGTTCGGTCGGGCGCCCCAGGCTGAGATCGAATGGATGAAGGCGACTTATGCCTTGCCGGCGCCGTCCGGGTCGTCGAGTTATGTTTCGTCGCATTAGCGTGGGTTCGGAACGGCAAACATGGCATTGAAAATACGCTGCCCATAGAGGCCGACGGCCAGGCCGAGCACGATCAGCACCACCGCCAGCACCTTGTTCAACGACACACTTTCGTGGAAGACGAAGACCGAACCGAGCATCCCGAAAATCGGCACCAGCAACGACAATGGTGCCACCGTGGACACCGGGTAGGTCTTGAGTAACGAGTTCCATATCCAATAGGCGAACAGGGTATTGGGGTAGACCTGGAACAGAATCGACAGCACGGCGGTCGTGTCTACCTGCTGGATGAATGAGCTATAGCCGGCGCTGCCGTTGATCGCATAGTCGAGGGCGAGCAACGGGATCGGTGCGAAGGCGCTGGACCAGACCAGGAAGCCGAAGACATCCCGAGTACTGGCCTTCTTGTTGATGATGTTGGCGACGCTCCATGCGGCCGCGCCAGCCAGCACCAGAAGCACCCCCGACAGGCTGACCGAGCCGTCGCTGATCATGATGATGCACAAGAGCCCGCCGAGGGCGATCAGCATGCCCAACACCTGGAAACGGGTGAGTGCTTCCTTGAACACCCACCCGCCCAGCAGCAGGGTGAAGAACGCGCTGAATTGCAGGATCAGGGAAGCGATGCCTGCCGAGAGTCCAGCCTTGATGCCCAGGTTGACCACCCCCCACAAGCCGATGCCGAACACCAGTCCGTATCCGATGAGGTAGCGCCAGGGCACATCGGGCTTGCGGCTGAAGAAGATCGCCGGCAGCGCACAAAGGCTGAAGCGGATGCCCGCCAGAATGAACGGATCCACGGTGGCCAACCCCAGTTTGATCACCGAGAAATTGATTCCCCAGATTGCCGTGATCAGTACAGCCAACGCTAAGTGCCATGGTTTCATTGATGAGTCGCCTTGATGAAGGTGAGCGGTGTCACGCTGAAGTCAGCTGCAGGTACAACCAATACAACAGGGCCATGCCACTGATGGCTGCGCCCAACAGGCAAACGCTCACCCAACCGAAGTGCGCGTAAGTGTAAGTGGCAGCAATCGCGCCCAAGCCGCTGCCGACTGAGTAAAAACACATGTAGGCGCCCACCAGGCGACTTTGCGCATCGAGCCGCGCCGCGAAGATCAGGCTCTGGTTGGTCACGTGAACGGTTTGCACGGCGAAGTCCAGCAGGACGACCCCGACCACCATGCCCAGCAACGAGCTTTCAACCAACGCGGTGGGCAACCAGGACAAGGTCAATAGCCCTAGGGCAATGCCTGTGGTGCGATTGCCGAGACCTTGGTCGGCCAATCGCCCGGCGCGCGTAGCGGCCAAGGCTCCCGCTACTCCGGCCAGACCGAACAGGCCGATCTGGGTATGTGAAAGCGACAGTGGCGGCGCGCTCAGCGGCAGCACCATGGCGGTCCACAGCACGCTGAATGCCGCGAATATGAGCAAGGCAAAGGTGCCTCTGACGCGCAGCGTCCGCGCTGTCAGATACAGCTGCAACACCGAGCGCAGCAACTGCCAGTAGTTGCCCCTGGTCGGCGGCGTTGTCGATGCCGGCATGGTTCGGTACAGCAACCACGCCATGCCCACCATCAAGATTGCCGACCCGAAGTAGACGCCTCGCCATCCGGCCAGGTCGGCGACTGCGCCAGAGACGAAGCGGGCGAGGAGGATGCCCATCACCACGCCACTGGTCACGGTACCGATGGCCTCCCCGCGCTGCTCCGGGCTCGCCAGTGTGGCGGCGTAGGCGACCAACGCCTGCACCACGACGGCCATCAGGCCGACCAGCACCATCGCACCGAGCAGCATGCCCCAACTTTGCGCCAGCCCTACCGCGCACAAGGCCACGGCCGACAGCAGCAGCTGCGTCAGAATGAGTTTCTTGCGATTCAGCAGATCGCCCAAGGGGACGATGAACAGCAGGCCCACCGCATAACCCACCTGAGTCGCCGTGACTACCACACCGACAGTGCCGGATTGAACCGACAGGCTGGTGGCCATCGACTCCAGCAGCGGCTGCGCGAAATAGACATTGGCCACAGCCATCGCGCAGGTGATAGCGAAGAGAAATGTCTGATGACGGCTGAGGGTGGCTGCACCTCCCCGAGGGAGCTGTGTGCAGGCTCCTACTGTTCCTTCGGCTTCGACGTCCATGTTCCAAGGCCTCTCAACTTAAACGTCTTCTTTAGACTGGTTTCAAAACAAAACCGATTCGTTGTTTTCTAACAAACCAGGTTTTAATATGCAACCAGTTTTTCCGGCGCTAGAGCGTCCTCATCAACACGTTATCCAGGAAGGTGGGAGAGATCATGGCCAGACAGGCACTGCTGGCGCAGAGCGAATGCCCCGTGGCGCGGACCCTTGAAGCCATCGGAGATCGTTGGGCGCTGATGATCATCCGCGACGCTTTCGATGATGTTCGACGCTTCAGCGAATTCCAGAAACGCCTTGGCCTCGCCAAGAACATCCTGACGGTAAAACTCAAGATGTTGGTCGAGTTGGGGATATTCGAAATCCAACCGGCGTCCGATGGCAGTGCCTACAAGGAATATGTACTCACCGAGATGGGGTACTCCGTGTTTCCCATCGTGGTGAGCATGCGCCAGTGGGGAGAGCGCTTCCTCTTCAACAAGGGCGAGCATTATTCGGTGCTGCTGGACAATGACTTGTCGGAGCCAGTCGAGACCATCACGGTCCGTTCAAAGGCGGGCAGGGTATTGGCTGCGCAAGATTGTCATCGTCGGGTCGTCAAGCGGAATACCTGACCGGCCAAGCCCCTGAGGCAGTCGCGTCCCTCAGCGGGCTACGCGAACCTGGCCCCTACACGACAGAGGCATCGCCAGTTTGCTGCACCAACGCCATTGCGAACTTGCCCAAGCCCACTGACCAGTCCGAATAGTCGTTCTCATGCATGAAGATGAAAATATCCTGCGGGCTAACCTGCGCTTGAGCGCCGAGATGGTCAGCGATTTTTTTGTACAGGTCCCGTTTCATCGCGTCACTGCGACCCCTGCGCAGCGTGATTTCAATCACGACGAGCTTGTCTGAACGAGCGATGCCATTGAAGGTGCGGCTGTAGAAGAACTGCTCCGGATCATAGTCGGTGACCAGATTGAACAGTTCATCCTCGGGCATGCCGATGCTCTCGACCAGCGCTTGATGGATGCCATCGACGATGTGTTGGCGTTGCTGCTGGCTGGTGTCCTTGATGACGTATGTTCGAACGAATGGCATGTGAAGTTCTCTCAATTGTGTTGGGGTGTGTTCTGGCCGTTCCGGCATCCAGGACAGGCAGCCGAACGTACTAGAGCAGGGGGATTCTGCAAAAACGGGGCAGGCCAGCAAAACGATTTATGGGCTCGGAGTAATTGAGTTAAAGTCACTTAATGAAACGTCGCCTCCCCCCATTGAATGCTCTGCGCTCCTTCGAGGCCGCCGCCCGGCTGGGAAGAATGACGTCTGCCGCCGATGAACTTTCGGTCACGCCCGGAGCGGTGAGTCGCCAGGTGCGCCAGCTGGAATTGAGTCTTGGGGTAGAGCTGTTCGAGGGCACCAAGAACAAACCGCAACTCACCGCCGCCGGCAAAGAACTCCTGCCGGATCTCACGGCTGCACTGGATCAGATCGAAGCCGCAGTCAGCCGAATCAGGGATACCGCGACGGGTACTCTGGACGTCTCCTGCTTCAGCACCTTCACGGTCAAATGGTTGATCCCCCGCCTGTTCGACTTCAACGTGAAGTACCCGGACATCAAGGTTCGCTTGAGTTCCTCAGGCGACACGACCGATCCGGGGCGTGATCGGTATGACGTGATGATCACCGCTGAGCAAGGGCCGTTGGGTGATCAGGAAAACACCCTCCTGCTGTTCCCTGAGCGATTGGGCATCGTCCTGTCACCGGCTTTATCCGCACGTATCCAGTTGACTGAACTCAGTTCGATTTTCCTGCACCCACTCCTGCACACCAAAACGCGCCCGAATGCCTGGGCAAGCTGGGGGGATGCGATGGGCTATCAGGCCAGTGCACCGGCCGGCTTGGAGTACGAGCATTACTATTTCACGTTGGAGGCCGCGATTGCCGGGCTGGGGATCTGCGTCGCCCCCTGGCACCTGGTGGCTGACGATGTTCGTCTTGGCCGGTTGTTGGCACCGTTTGGGTTTCATCAGAGCAGCTATTGCTATGTGGCGAAGCGGGGTTTGGAGCGTAGTAAGAAGGTGGAGTTGTTTTGTGGGTGGTTGGTGGGGGAGGCGGAGCGGGATGGTGGGCCGGGTTCTGGCTATGGGCGGGCGTGGAACCAAGACGGTGTTTCAGCACCATGAAGTACCAGAAAACAGCGAAGCCCGCACTGGACGGGCTTCGCTGGGCCGGGGTAATTTGAGTTGATCGGGTATCTAGCTGATTCCAAAAGATAAATTTAGTTGGATTGTTTTTATTGGAATACTTTATGGAATACCTCTGCCCGAGCATTTTGTGGGGAACACTATTGTATCGGCACAGGTTGGGGTCAGCTTTTCGAGCATCCGGGAGCGTCGGGTCGTTCATAGGGGAAGAACAGGCTCTCTGTCGTAATGCTTTTGAGGCCCTGTTTTGGCAGCTGTAATGTTCGAAACGCAACTCCAGACTTATCACATCTTTGTAGTTGGAGCAGATACAGCATGTCTTCCGACTCGGCTACCTGGCACCCCTCGTACTGATCAAGATTTGCATAGACCACACGACGCTCAACACATTCCGATGCCTGCTTCAGCGCAGCAGAGCGGCCATCGTTTGAGGGCAACCTCACCAACAAGAACCAAGCAGCAATCAGCAGGCCGGCGATTATGCAGATCGATCCAACGCATACGGCAATCCCTCGGTTTTCGATCGCACGCTTGAGAACATGGGCAATCCATTTTGGGGGTGGCTGGAACTCGCCCGGCATTTCTCTAGTTTTTTCCAATAGAAGTAAGAGAAAAGCGACAATTCCGACTAGGGCCATGCCAAAAGCCAAAGCCCCAATGTAAGACCCAAATCTGGCAGCTCCGTAAGCAAGGATTGCCTGAGCGCCGATGCCCAAGCGTTCGATAGCAACATCCATCGTCAGGTAATACTTCTCAAGGTAAGCGTACCCGCTTAGTGTGAATGCTCCGATCATGCTAGCGATGAGTCGAGTGGCTTCAAGGCGCAGGTATGTCCTGAGTCGTTTTGGGCTTGCGTGGCCATGTCGGTCAAGCTGGCATTCCTGAGAAGAGGATTAGGGAAAATTGTACCTCAGGCTTTTCATCAATCGAA
>Ga0157373_10003818_pt1 | contig 11391 bp, 10 predicted proteins | sample C65metaG_FD_113460 | JGI IMG/M metagenome (GOLD analysis project Ga0157373, IMG submission 113460) | Corn rhizosphere microbial communities from Kellogg Biological Station, Michigan, USA - C6-5 metaG | ecosystem: Host-associated > Plants > Roots > Rhizosphere > Soil | place: USA: Michigan...
ACGGTGGTCGGCGATTCGACCTCAACGCCCTGAACGTCGACGAACTCGGTGCGATACGACAGGCTGCCCTGGGTCATCAGCAGGTTATAGGTGAAGCGCACGTCGTCGGCGGTAATGGGCGTGCCGTCGGAAAATTTCGCCTTGGGGTTGAGAAAGAAACGCAGCGACATGCCGTCAGGGGCACGCTCCATTTTCTCGGCGATCAGGCCGTAGACGGTATAGGGCTCATCCAGCGATTTGAACGCCAGCGGCGAGTAGAGCAGGCCGTTGACCTGAGACACGCCAGTGCCCTTGTCGATGTACGGCATGATGTGGTCGAACTGACCGATTTCCTGCGCCGAGCGGCGCATGCTGCCGCCTTTTGGGGCGTCCGGATTGACGAAGTCGAAATGCTTGAAATCCGCCGGGTAGCGTGGGGCTTCGCCGTAGACGGTCAGTGCATGTTGTGGAGCAGCGGACAGGGATTGAAAACCCGTAACCAGGATGAGTGTTGCAGCCATCAGCGATGAAAAAACAAAACGCATTACACGAATCCTGACTGACGTTGGTGCGCAACATCAGGGTTGAAGGTCATGAGCCGGCGATTGCTGCCTGCTCCGTGGATTTATCCGGTTGTTCTTGTTCGTTACCTCCGGTGGCAAGGTACCGGAATACCAAGATCTTTGTAACCGCACAATGTCTGGGGTCGTTAACTTGTCACCCGTGTCCGCAAGGTCTGTAAGGCATTGCCTACGATCCATGTGTGTGACGCGCCAAAACGAAGCAATTTCTTTGCCGGAATCGATACAGCAGCGGTTTCCTGCGCACTAAATAGAAACGGCCCGCTTTTCAGGGCGGGCCGTTGCTGACAATCGCTGCGCAGGATCAGTCCTGGCGGCTGGTCACTTCCAGCAGGTGATAACCGAACTGGGTTTTCACCGGGCCTTGCACCACGTTGATCGGTGCGCTGAACACTACGGTGTCGAATTCCTTGACCATCTGGCCTGGACCGAAGGAACCCAGGTCACCGCCCTGACGGCTCGAAGGGCAGCTGGAGTTGGCTTTGGCGATTTCGGCGAAATCAGCACCGCCTTCGGTCTGGGCTTTGAGTTCGTTGCACTTTTCTTCGCTGGAAACAAGGATGTGACGGGCAGTGGCTTTAGCCATGGGAAGGTACTCCTGTGAAAAAAAGGAAAGAGCCTACCGGATTAAGGGAGGGTTTTCCCGAGAAAGTTCCAGTTCATCACCCAAGCGTCGCGATTGCTGCTGCAACGGCTACAGCCCCTTGCTCATCAGCAAGGCGGCGTGATCCACGTACAGTTGGACCGGATCGATGCCGCCGCGCACCAGCCCTGGCGTCTGGTTGATTGTGTCGGCGTGATCCATTGGGTAGTCAGAGCGGAGGACCTTACCCAGGTGCGAGCTGTAGCGCCCGACGAGACCGTCGTTGTCAGCGGCTTCGCGCTCGAACAGCAACGCGTAGCTACGCAAGGCCAGGTGCAGCGGGTCCAGAGCGTTTTGCCCCTCGCTCAGCAAAGAGTCCTTGATGCAGCCACTCCAGGAGTAATAGTGCACACCGTCCACGCGCTCATCGCCATCGCCACCCCATTGCTGTGGCAGGCCTTGAGGGTAGGCTCGGTTGAATTGTGCGACCCCTTCGGTGGTGAGGGCGTCAAGTGCGCGGAGTGGGGCCTGCGGTAAATCTGGATGGCCGCTGAGCAATGAAAGGAAATAGCCGAATCCGGCCACCACTCGCGCAGCGTGCTGTTCAGGTATCTCGCCGGGCACGAACGCGCGACGCACCTTGTCTGCCACTTCCGAACCGTGATTAGGGCCGCTGACTGAGGTAACTGAGGCGACTCGATCCGGCCGCACGGCGGCAGCATATCGACAGGTCAACGCGCCCTGGCTATGGCCGATCAGATTGACCTTCAGGTAACCGGTGCGCTTGAGAAAACGTTCGATCTGTTCAAGCAACTGCTCGCCGCGAGTCTCGTTGTCGTGAATGCCTGACAGGGCCGGGACGTGTACACGACATCCCGCTTCCTCCAGCGCCTCGCTGATGCCGTAAAACATCGGAAAGGTGGCGATGCGATCAAATCCGAACAGGCCGTGAACCAGCAGAATCGGGTATTTGGTGCTGATGCGTGGGTCATCCATGGTGGCGCTCTCCCGTGACTGAGGCGAGCGAGATTAACCACGTTGATAAGAGGTCGTTGGCGATGGATGCGAGATGTCAGCAGGGCACTATAAAAGGAGGGGGTGAAGCGTAAGGCTCGGTTTAGATAGGGTTGAGTCGTGATCTGCCCCAGGAATGTGATACTTCCGAAGGTAACTGACAGGACGTCCTACAGCACTCGTCCAGAACTTGAAGCCTGCCCGCTGCTCGCGGTGACAGGCATCAAGGAAGCAGGCCTCATGCGCTGAGCCCGCTTCCTGTGTCCAGACGTTACCGGTAGCGGAGTTTGTCCACGGCTTCGCGCAGCAGGCGCTCGGTGCCGTCCCAGCCCAGGCAGCCGTCGGTGACCGAAACGCCGTAGCGCAGGGATTCGCTCAGAGGTTGGCAGCCTTCGAACAGGTGGCTTTCCAGCATCATGCCGATCAGGGTGCGATTACCGGCCAGTCGCTGCTGCAACACATCGTTGAACACCTGCGGCTGACGCAGCGGGTCTTTGCCGCTGTTGGCGTGGCTGCAGTCGACCATGATGCGTGCGGCGATGCGATTCTTGTCCAGGCTGGCGTTGACCTTCTCGACGCTCTGCGCATCGTAGTTCGGGCCGCTATGGCCGCCGCGCAGCACGATGTGGGTGTCCGGGTTGCCCTGGGTTTCGATGATCGCCGGATGGCCGTGACGATCAATGCCGAAGTGGCGATGGGCATGGGCGGCCGAGCGAATCGCGTCGCAGGCCACCGACACTCCGCCGTCGGTGCCGTTCTTGAAACCCACCGGCATTTGCAAGCCGCTGGCCATCTCCCGGTGAATCTGCGATTCGGTCGTGCGCGCACCAATGGCGACCCAGCTCAGCAGGTCGTCGAAGTAGCCAGTGGCCATGGGCTGCAGCAGCTCGGTGGCGATCGGCAAACCGAGGCTTATCATCTCGCGCATCAAATGACGGGACAGCGTCAGGCCGGCGGCCATGTCGTCAGTGCCATCCAGGTGAGGATCGTAAGCGAGGCCTTTCCAGCCCACGGTGGTGCGGGGTTTTTCGACGTAGGCGCGCATCACCAGCAGCATCTGATCGCTGACCTCGGTGGCCAGATTAGCCAAGCGTTCGGCGTATTCGAGGGCTGATTTCGGGTCGTGGATGGAGCAGGGGCCGACGACAACCAGCAGGCGTGAGTCTTCACCGTTGAGGATGGCCCGGACCGACTGGCGGTGGGCGGCGATCCGGGCGGTCAGCGCAGCATTCAGCGGCAGCTGGTTTTTCAGCGCCAGGGTGCTGGGCAGACGTTGTGGGGCAGGGTGGCTGTCGATCAAGGTCACAGGGCTGGACGGCAGGTCGGACAGGTTTTGAGCAGCGACGGACGAATTCATGGGTAAGGCTTCCTGGTCGGCGGGCGTTGTCCCGCGCGGACCTACTGGGATGTTCGACAATTGGCTGTATGGGCCGGATGTGTTGATTTGCCACCTATCAGTGACCGATCGGAGGCGGCTGGCTGTCCCGAACGGAGGTTGCTAAATCGCCAAGCGAAGTCGATGTCGTTGCGGTAATAGGTGCTGTAGTTCATGTGCGGTGTCCTCGATTCGAAGCGTTAGTCAGTTTTTCAAAGGCCAAAAAAACGAAACCCCCGGTCGGGAGGCCGACCGGGGGTAGAGTTATCTCTGGTTGGCGTCCCGTTATTGGTGGGCGCCGTTTGGGTATCAGGCGCGCCAGTGGCTAAACCAATACCCATAAAAATAAGAGGCAACAGAGACTGCGGCAGTTGCTTCCCACGCAGCCATATCCGCCACCTTACGCGATGCGTCGGCAGGGTGCTGAAGCTGTGAATGGGAAGTGTGCAACATGGTGTGTCTCCAAAGAATGAGGGCGAGCTTACTTCAGGCTTGCGCGATTATTCAATTGGAAAATTCAATCAGCTTGATTGAGCCGCAGTGTGCTGAATGGATAGAGTGTCGTCAGAAGCGATCAGGAGGATCAATCATGGGAAGTCAGTCGCTGCGTCTGGTGCCCGCCGCGGATGAGCATCTGCGTTTTGCCCGCGAGCTGACGCGAGTCAACATGCGCGACTATTACGCGCGCTACGGTCTGGTCTGGCAACCCGAAGCCTTCGATGCCGAGTGGCCGACTCGGGAGAGTTATCTGATTGAAAAGGCCGGGCAGGTGATCGGTTTTCTCGGGCTGACCACCGAAAAAGGCTATCTGTATGTTCGCGATGTTCAGTTGATCGAGGCGTATCGGGGGGAAGGCGTGGGGGCGTGGGTCATGGCATGCGTCGCGCAGATGGCCTGGGACCGGCAATGCGCGAGCTCAAGGCTCAAGGTGTTCAAGAGCAACCCGGCGATCGGGTTGTATCTCAGGCTCGGTTATACCCAAGTGGGGGAAGAGGCTGCATTATTCTGGATGGAGCGTGCGGTAGATGAACGCTGATCGATATCGCTCACACCTGTTACTGCCGCGCTTAATTACGCCGCAACAAAATCCGCCGTGTTGAGTGGTAACTTCGTGAAACATCCTGCGTGCTGCGGGGTTTAACGTCTTTATTCACTCTTGTCGTGATCGCTCGTCGATTGGGTCGGTATCACGCCTATCTTCATTCCCAATAGCACGGCGACCTTGTGGGATTCTCCGCGACGACCTTTTTTGCGGCCGGACAAAATCTGGTAAGTCGTGGCCGGGTCGACGCTGTTTTCCCGAGCAAACTCTTGAACAGATTTGCCCTGTTGTTCCAGCCAGGCCTTGGCTTGTGCTGCGGTGCGTATTCCGGGCATAGTTCAAAACCGTTCAAGTCTGTTTAAATTTACTGGATTCTACCATTCGTAAGGATGGGGTCAACAAGGTTATGCATTCAAATGAGTGGAATTGGAGCCCGGCTTAGGGAAGAACGCGAGCGCTTGGGTCTGTCGCAACGAGCGTTTGGAGAAATCGGTGGCGTTGAGCCCAACGCACAGGGCAAATACGAAAATGGAGATCGCACGCCAAAAGCGGACTATCTGGCCGCCGTCGCTGCCAAAGGCGTCGATGTGCTTTACGTGCTGACCGGGTCCCACACACCCGCACCGATCGAAAACCTCAGCGAGGTCGAGGAGTGGGTGCTGGGCAGCTACCGCACGCTGGTTAAAGAGGATCAGGACGCCATTCTGCGCTTGACCACCACGCTGGCCGAATACAAGGCCACCTACTCAGCCGAAAAGAAACCTGGCTGCGAGGAAGATTGATTTCATTACTGCAAGCGCGCGTTTGAAGATTTTTTGCAAGTTTCCTCGTCGGTAATGATAGCTTGTTGTTCTCTTTACGGATTCTCTGGCATGGCCCGCCGAAACAGTGTTTCGCGCTAGGTCCTGCACTTTCTTTTTTGCTAAGGTGACGAGCAATCGTCATAAATCGTTTTGTGGGGTGTCTGCTTGATTAGGGTGCTGGTTGTCGATGACCATGATCTGGTTCGGACAGGTATCACGCGCATGCTCGCTGACATCGATGGTCTGCAGGTGGTAGGGCAGGCCGATTCTGGCGAAGAGTCGTTGAAGAAAGCCCGCGAGCTCAAGCCTGACGTCGTCCTGATGGACGTGAAGATGCCAGGCATCGGTGGGCTTGAGGCCACGCGCAAAATGTTGCGCAGCCACCCCGATATCAAAGTCGTCGCCGTGACGGTGTGTGAAGAAGACCCGTTCCCCACCCGGCTTCTGCAGGCTGGCGCGGCGGGTTACATGACCAAGGGGGCTGGCTTGACGGAGATGGTTCAGGCCATTCGCCTGGTGTTCGCCGGTCAACGCTACATCAGCCCGCAAATTGCCCAGCAGTTGGCGCTCAAATCGTTCCAGCCGCAAACCAGCAATTCGCCGTTCGATCTCTTGTCCGAGCGGGAAATCCAGATTGCCCTGATGATTGTCGGTTGCCAGAAAGTGCAGACCATTTCCGACAAGCTTTGCCTGTCCCCCAAAACCGTGAACACTTACCGCTACCGTATCTTCGAGAAACTCTCGATCGGCAGTGACGTCGAGCTGGCCTTGCTGGCTGTGCGTCACGGCATGGTCGATGCCAGCGCCTGAAATGACCCAGCCGTTTGATCCCAGCGCCTTTCTTGCCACCTGCAGTGGCCGTCCCGGTGTGTATCGCATGTTCGATACCGAGGGGCGGCTTCTTTATGTGGGTAAAGCCAAGAACCTGAAAAAGCGCCTCGCCAGCTATTTCCGCAAAACCGGTCACGCGCCCAAGACCAGCGCGCTGGTGGCGCGTATCTCCCAGGTCGAAACCACCATCACCGCCAACGAAACCGAGGCGTTGTTGCTGGAGCAGACCCTGATCAAGGAGTCGCGCCCGCCCTACAACATTCTCTTGCGAGACGACAAATCCTACCCGTACGTGCATTTGTCCGACGGCGAGTTTCCGCGCCTGAGCATTCATCGCGGCGCGAAAAAGGCCAAGGGCCGGTACTTCGGGCCTTATCCGAGTGCCGGGGCGATTCGCGAGAGCCTGAGCATCCTGCAGAAGGCCTTTCATGTGCGCCAGTGTGAGGACAGTTTTTTCAAGAACCGCACGCGGCCGTGCCTGCAGTACCAGATCAAGCGCTGCAAGGCGCCCTGCGTCAATCTGGTCGAACCTGAGGTCTACGCCGACGACGTGCGTCACTCGGTGATGTTCCTGGAAGGGCGCAGTAATGCCCTCAGCGACGAGTTGAATGCGCTGATGGAAAAGGCGGCGATGGCCCTCGAATTCGAGCATGCCGCCGAGTTGCGCGATCAAATCGCACTGCTGCGGCGTGTGCAGGATCAACAAAGCATGGAAGGCGGCACGGGCGACGTCGATGTCGTTGCGGCGTTCGTCAACCCGGGCGGCGCCTGCGTGCATTTGATCAGCGTGCGTGCCGGACGAGTGCTGGGCAGCAAGAACTTCTTCCCGCAGGTGGGGATTGAAGAGGAGGTCGGCGAAGTGATGTCGGCGTTCCTCGCCCAGTACTTCCTGGGCGGCGGCGAGCGCGAATTGCCCGGCGAGGTGATCGTCAACGTGGTCAACGAGGACTTCCCAGCGTTGATCGAGGCCATCGACGCTTCCCGTGGCCGGGAAATCACCATCAGCCATCGGGTGCGTGGCACCCGTGCGCGCTGGCAGCAGTTGGCCGTCACCAATGCCGAACAGGCACTGTCGGCGCGATTGGCGAACCGTCAGCACGTCGCCGCCCGTTTCGAGGCGCTGGCCGAAGTGCTCAAGCTCGATGAGCCGCCGCAACGTCTTGAATGCTACGACATCAGTCACTCCAGCGGCGAAGCGACCGTGGCGTCCTGCGTGGTGTTCGGGCCGGAAGGGCCAATCAAGTCCGATTACCGTCGCTACAACATTGAGGGTGTGACCGCAGGTGACGACTACGCCGCCATGCACCAGGCGCTGACCCGACGTTTCGGCAAGATCAACGACGGCGCTGGCAAGCTGCCGGACATCCTGCTGGTGGACGGCGGCAAGGGCCAGTTGAACATGGCCCGCGACGTGCTCAATGAACTCGCGGTACCGGACCTGATCCTGCTGGGCGTGGCCAAAGGCACGACCCGTAAGGCCGGTTTTGAAACCCTGTACCTGAATGACGTTGCCCACGAGTTCACCCTCAAGGGCGATTCGCCGGCGTTGCATTTGATTCAACAGATTCGCGACGAAGCCCACCGCTTTGCAATCACCGGACACCGCGCCCGTCGTGGCAAGACCCGCCGCACATCGACCCTTGAGGGCGTCGCGGGCGTTGGGCCGACACGACGTCGTGACCTGTTGAAACACTTCGGTGGGCTGCAGGAATTGTCCCGCGCCAGCATCGAAGAAATCGCCAAGGCACCCGGAATCAGCAAAAAGCTCGCAGAGTCGATTTATGCGAGCCTGCACAGCGAGTAGAATGCCCGCTCACCTCGTAGCCAGTTGTGCCGATGAATATCCCTAATCTGATCACCGTATTACGTGTCCTGCTGATTCCGATCTTCATTCTGTTGTTCTACCTGCCGTATCACTGGAGCTATATGGCGGCCAGTACGGTCTTCGCCATCGCGGCCGCCACCGACTGGCTGGACGGCTATCTGGCCCGACGCTTGGAACAGAGCACGCCGTTCGGTGCGTTTCTCGACCCGGTTGCAGACAAACTGATGGTGGCCGTGGCGCTGGTGCTGCTGGTGCAAGTCCACGCCAATTTCTGGTTGACGCTGCCGGCAGCGGTGATCATCGGTCGCGAGATCGTGATTTCCGCCTTGCGCGAATGGATGGCCGAACTGGGCGCCCGCGCGCAAGTGGCGGTGTCCAATCTGGGTAAATGGAAGACCGCCGCGCAGATGCTTGCGCTGGTGATCCTGCTGGCCAACCCTCCCGCATTCACGTTCTGGGTGGTGCTGGGTTACGTGTTGCTGATGGTGGCGGCGGGGCTGACCCTGTGGTCGATGCTGCAATACCTGCGCGCGGCATGGCCTCACTTGCGCACGACCACGGAAGAAAAATAAGTTTTTTTAAATCAAGGGGTTGACGGGGTCGTTTGAATCTATAGAATGGCGCCCACACCAAGCGGGAATAGCTCAGTTGGTAGAGCACGACCTTGCCAAGGTCGGGGTCGCGAGTTCGAGTCTCGTTTCCCGCTCCAGTTTGTACGCATTTAGCGTTAGTAGTTGGAACGTTAGGTGTTTGGGGCCGAGTAGCAAAATGGTTATGCCGCGGATTGCAAATCCGTTTACGCCGGTTCGATTCCGACCTCGGCCTCCACTATAAACGAGCTCTGTAGATCAATGATTTACAGAGCTTTTTTATTGGCGCTTGAAACACTTTTCAGATGTATTTTGAAGCGTTTCAAGCTTGCTTCACCGGGTAGGGATGTATATATTCCCAGCTCTTGTCGACATTGAAGGCCTGTTATTTACAGGCCTGGATGAGCGATACGCAACACCGCCCTGATGGTGAAATTGGTAGACACACCGGACTTAAAATCCGTCGTCCGAAAGGATGTGCCGGTTCGACTCCGGCTCGGGGCACCATCTAGATCAGGCGCTTACGGAGCAATCCGAAGCGCCTGAGTCGTTTCTGGTCCTACCGGTTATTGCGACAACCCTATATATGATATATGGCAATCGGTGCTGTCGCCGATTCCAATGGGGGGCTTGGCGCATATTGGAGTACGCCTCTATGAGGCTCAGATGATTCCAGCCACCAACGCCATTTTGCATCCGTAGCCCAGCCAGCCTGCTTTCATGACCATACTATCAGGCCATGCCCAGGGCAGTGTGGAAACGCTCGCTTGCGAAAAACCTGAGGCGATGCGCCGGCGACTGATCCCCAGTCGAGGTCAAGTAACTACCCAAAGCCGAAACTTTCTCTCTCGTTCGCTTTACACATTTTGCATTAGGGATGTTTATTCGATAAATTTGATAGATAATCGTCAAATCCGCGAAAATTAAAGAGATTTTGATGTTCTCTATCAAAAGCGCTGTCACTGGCCTTGGACTTACCTTAAGCGTGTTTAGTGTCGTTTATGCCGATAACAGTTCTGATCGCAGATTGGCGGCCGTGAAAGTCCTCGCGCTGAGTCATAACTGCCGCGCCCTGTATCCGGGTGTTGCAGGGGGTGTTGAAAATCTGATGGTGAGTGACGTCAGCATAGATGAGGCGACCAAGACTGAGGTTCGCCGGATCGGCAATGACCCTCGATACAAGCTACAGATCGATTCAATGGCCTATACCTATGCGAACTCCCCTGAGGCCTATAAGCTCAAGACCCTTTGCCAAAACTACGTGTCGAAGTAGCGACGGCTTGGGCGATGCAATCCTCACTTGAGCACCCTGCACGATAAACCCGCCATTTAGCGGGTTTTATCGGTTCGGCGTTGTTGGCGCTTTTACTGGAAGCTCAAGTGAGCATCAGGCTTTATGTCTCTCCCGGTTTTTTGTCTTTCAGGATCCCGACAGGGCCTTACTCAAAAACGGCCCAGTCCGACTCGCCTTCACCTTCACCACCTTCTCCGGCGTACCACTGGCCACGATCTTCCCGCCCTGATCCCCCGCACCCGGTCCGATATCGATGACCCAGTCGCTCTGCGCGACAACGCGCATTTCATGTTCGACGACGATGACGGTGTGACCGTTATCCACCAGGGTGTTGAGCTGTTTGAGCAGGCGGTCGACGTCACTGGGGTGTAGACCGGTGGTGGGTTCGTCGAGGACGTAGAGCGTGGCGCCGCGTGCGTTGCGTTGCAGTTCGGTGGCCAGTTTGATGCGCTGGGCTTCGCCGCCGGACAGTTCGGTGGCGGGTTGGCCGAGGCGCAGGTAGCCCAGGCCGATGTCGCGCAGCACGGTGAGTGAGCGCAATACGGCGGGCTGTTCCGCGAACACCTCGACGGCCTGATCGACAGTGAGCTGCAGCACTTGGGCGATGTTCAGGCCTTGCCACTGGATGGCCAGGGTTTGCGGGTTGTAGCGGGCGCCGTGGCAGGTTGGGCAGGGCGCGTAGATGCTCGGCATGAACAGCAGTTCGACGCTGACGAAGCCTTCGCCTTCGCATTTTTCGCAGCGCCCTTTGGCAACATTGAAGGAAAACTGCCCAGCATCAAAGCCTGCGGTTTGCGCCTGTTCGGTGGCGGCGAAGAGTTTGCGCACGTTGTCGAAAAGGCCGGTGTAGGTCGCAAGGTTGGAGCGGGGTGTGCGGCCGATGGGTTTCTGGTCGACTTGCACCAGGCGTTTGATCGACTCCAGGCCAGCGGCGATTCGTCCGTCGGTGAACTGCGGCGCGTCGTCTTCCAGGCTCGGCTCTTCCTTATCGCTGGCCGGTGCAGGCTTGCCCAGTTCGGCGCCGACCAGCTCCAGCAGCGCCTGGCTGACGAGGCTGGATTTGCCTGAGCCAGAGATGCCGGTGACCGAGGTAAAGCACGCCAGCGGAAACGCCGCCGACAGGTTATTGAGGTTGTTGCGAGTGACGCCTTCCAGGCGCAGCCAGTCTTTCGGCGTGCGGCGTTGGGTGCGCAGTTCGCTGTGTTCGGCGAACAGGTGCTCGCGGGTTTTGGAGGCTTCGACCTGCGCCAGGCCTTGGGGCGGGCCGCTGTACAGTACGCGGCCGCCGTGTTCGCCGGCGGCAGGGCCCACATCCACCAGCCAATCGGCGCGGCGCATGGTTTCCAGGTCGTGCTCGACCACGAACAGCGAGTTGCCCGAGGCCTTGAGTTGTTGCAGGGCAGCGAACAGCGCTTCGCTGTCGGCGGGGTGCAGGCCAGCGGAGGGTTCGTCCAGCACGTAAATCACGCCGAAC
>Ga0157373_10003821_pt1 | contig 11388 bp, 6 predicted proteins | sample C65metaG_FD_113460 | JGI IMG/M metagenome (GOLD analysis project Ga0157373, IMG submission 113460) | Corn rhizosphere microbial communities from Kellogg Biological Station, Michigan, USA - C6-5 metaG | ecosystem: Host-associated > Plants > Roots > Rhizosphere > Soil | place: USA: Michigan...
ACCGTATCAGGCGACCGTCATCCGCCGCTGAATCGCGGCTGGACAGCAAACCGCGCTTATCTAATCTGCGCTCTCGCACCGGAGGGGAGCCGGCATGAGCCTTTCGACGATCGATCTCGTCGTCATCATCGCCTACGCGATCGGAATCTTCAGCCTCGCCCAATGGGTCAGCCGCGAGAAAGCGGGGCACGAGAAGGACACGTCGGACTATTTTCTCGCGTCGAAGAACCTGCCGTGGTGGGCTATCGGCGCATCGCTGATCGCGGCCAATATCTCGGCCGAGCAGATTGTCGGCATGTCGGGCTCCGGCTACGCGATCGGCCTCGCCATCGCCTCGTACGAATGGATGGCCGCGGCGACCTTGCTTATCGTCGGCAAATATTTCCTGCCGATCTTCCTCACGAACAAGATCTACACGATGCCGCAGTTCCTCGAGCAAAGGTACGGCGAGGCGATCCGCGTGCTGATGACCCTCTTCTGGCTCGCGCTCTACATCTTCGTGAACCTGACCTCGATCATCTGGCTCGGCTCGATTGCGGTGACCAAGGTCGCCGGAGTTGACCAGACCTATGCCCTCATCGCGCTTGGGGTCTTCGCGCTGGCCTACCAGCTTTACGGGGGCCTCAAGGCGATCGCGCTGACCGACATCGTCCAGGTGACCTTGCTCGTGCTCGGCGGTCTTGTCGTCACCTTCCTGACGCTCGGGCAGATCGGCGCCGGGCACGGCGTCATCGCGGGGTTCCAGACGCTCGTCGGCCGCGTTCCGGATCACTTCCACATGATCCTCGAGCGTACGGGCAACGCAGTCTACGATAAGGACCGCTACCAGAACCTGCCGGGCCTCAGCGTGCTCATCGGCGGCATGTGGATCGCCAACATCAGCTATTGGGGCTTCAACCAGTACATCATCCAGCGCGCTCTCGCGGCGAAGAGCATCGCCGAGGCGCAGAAAGGCGTCACTTTCGCCGCCTATCTGAAGCTGTTGATGCCGGTGATCCTGATCGTCCCCGGGATCGCCGCCGTCGTTCTCGCGCCGGACCTCGCCAAGCCGGATCAGGCCTATCCGACCATGATGCGGCTGCTCCCGCCGGGGCTGCTCGGCCTGGTGTTCGCCGCGCTGGTCGCGGCGATCGTTGCCTCAATGGCATCGAAGATCAACTCGATCGCGACCATCTTCACGCTCGATCTCTATGCCAAGATGAAGCACGTGAAATCGCGCGCAGAGGACAGTGTCGACCCTGACGGGAAGGCGATGGAGAAGCACCTCGTGCTCGTCGGCCGCACCGTCGCCGTGATTTCGATCGTCATTGCGCTGGTTGTCGTTCGGCCCCTGCTCGGCAAATCGGACCAGGCGTTCCAGTACATCCAGGAGTTCACCGGCTTCTTCACGCCTGGGATCACCGTGATCTTCCTTCTCGGCCTGTTTTGGAAGCGCGCGACCGAAGCAGGGGCGATCGCTGCCGCGGTGACTTCGGTCCTGCTCAGCTTCGTCTATTGGTTTCCCGCGCAATATGGCGGCAGCGCCTCGCTCAATGCCGTGCCGTTCATGCATCGCATGGAAATCGTGTTCGCCGCCTCGCTGGTGCTCGCGATTGTCTGCTCGCTGCTGTTCAAGGCTCGTGGCGACGCCAACCGGGTGACGATGGAAGGCGTGACATTCAGGACTCCGGCCGTGTTCAATATCGGCGCGATCGGCGTGATCCTGATCCTCGTCGCGCTTTACGCGACCTGGTGGTGACCCGCCGGGCGTACGCTCGACTCCCGGACCACTAGCCGGACCGGAAGTACCTTGTCGCGCGCCGAGCCCGTCTCGATCGCCTCCAGCAAGGTATCGATCAGCGCTTCGGCCGCCTGACGCACATCCTGCTTGATGGTCGTGAGCGGCGGACTGGCGAGGCGGGCCGCGGGGATGTCGTCGAACCCCACCACCGCCGTCTCCGGGACTCCGCGGCCGGCATGCTGGAGCGCGTGCATCGCTCCGATTGCGGCGACATCGCTCGCGGCGAAAATCGCGTCGAACTCGGCGCCGCGCTGGAGGAGCTGCTCGGCGGCCGCGCGGCCTTCGTCCTCGCTCGGGTCGGCATCGACACGGAGGCGCTCGTCGGGACGGATCCCGGCAGCGTGAAGCGCGCGGCAGAACCCGCGCCATCGCTCGTCCACTTCCGGGAACCCAGCCCCCGCGGTGCCGATGAACGCGATCTTGCGGCAGCCCTGCTGCAGCAAATGGGTCGCGGCGTCGAACCCGCCCTGTTCATTATCCGAGGAGATGGTCGTGCCGATCTGCCCGTCACCGCCCGTGCCCCAGCGGACGAAGTGCGCGCCGCGCGCCACCAGCTGCTCCAGCTTGGGCCGATATTCGAGATAGTCGCCGTAGCCCAGGAGAATGATCCCGTCTGCCTTGCGGCTATCCTCATAATCGACGTGCCAGTCCGACGAGAGCTGCTGGAAGGATATCAGCAGATCATAGCCATGCTGGGCGCACCGGCGGACCATCGGCCCGACCAGCGACAGATAGAAAGGATTGATCAGCGCCCCGTCCGGCCATTCCTCGAAGAACAGCAACGCGAGCGTCTTCGAATGCTGGCGCCTGAGGCCAGAGGCATTCTTGTCGACCTTGTAGTGGAGCTGCTCGGCGGCCTCGAGCACCCGGCGCCGAGTTTCCTCGCTGACCGACGGATTGCCGGACAGGGCGCGCGACACCGTGGGCTGCGAGACCCCTGCCAGCGCCGCAATGTCGAAAGAGGTCGGCCGCCTCTGCATCATCGAACGCGAAGTCTAGCGTGCTGAATACGTATGTATAGCCGTTGCCCCGGTTTCGCTCCCGCAAAGCTCTGATATCCCTAGGCTTGGGAGAGGGGTTTCACAGCCCCCGCCGAAATCTGCGCGCCAACAGGCCGCTTGAGGGGGAGTGATTCATGACCGGTTTTTCTTCGCGTTGGCGCTTGGCGGCGGCAGTGAGTCCGCTCGCGCTCGTGATTGCTGGAACGCCCGCCTGGGCCCAGGACGCGCAAGCTGCAACGCCCGCGATTACGGGCGCGGCAAGCGCCGCGGCCGCGCAGCCGACAACGCCCCCGCCAAGCGATACGGCGGCAAATCCGCAGAACACGGACCAGCCGGCGACTGCTCAGAACGCGATCGTCATCACCGGCTTCCGCGCCGCGCTGCGCAGTGCAACGGCAAAGAAGAAGAATTCAGAGACCGTCGTCGAGTCGGTCACCGCCGAAGACATCGGCAAGCTCCCCGACAACAGCATCGGCGAATCGATCGCGCGTCTTCCAGGGCTCGCCGCCCAGCGCAACAATGGACGCGCGAACATCATCTCGATCCGCGGCTTTGGACCGGACTTCTCGACGACAACGCTGAACGGCCGTCAGCAGACGACAACGAACGACAGCCGCGCGGTCGAGTTCGACCAGTATCCGTCGGAAATCCTGGCCGGCGTCGACGTCTACAAGACGGCCGAAGCCGACCATACAGCGGGCGGCCTCGTCGGCTCGATCGACATGCGCACGATCCGGCCTCTCGATTACGGCAAGCGTGTCCTCGCGGTCGGCGTCCGCGGCACCTATGTCGACCAGAAACTGCTGCCCGGCTCGAAGAACAAGGGCGGCCGCGTGTTCGGCACCTTCGTCGACCAGTTCGCGCATGACACGATCGGCCTCGCGGTTTCGGCGGCCTATACCAACGAACCCTATTCGACGAAGGACTGGAATGCGTGGGGCTGGGTCGGTTACCCCGGCGGCTCCGTCGGCATGCAGGGCGTCAAGACCTGGTTCGAATCCGACCAGCTCAAGCGCCTTGGCACCACCGCCACCCTTCAGGCGCACCTCAACGACAATCTGACGATGTCGCTCGACGGCTTCTATTCGCACTTCACCGACGACGTCGACCAAAAGGGCTTCGAGATGCCGTTCGCTTGCGGCGGCGGCTGCGGACACGATGCGATCCTGGCCCAGACGGTCACCAACGGACTTGCCACGGCGGCGACGATCGCAGGCACGCCGGTGATCGAGAATTACGCAACCGATCACCGCGCCAACCAATATGCGTTGGGCTGGAACACGTTGTGGGATGGCCACAACGGCTGGCGCGCGATGGCCGACCTCAGCTGGTCCCAGACGAAGCGGACCGAGCACCATATTGAGACCACCGCGGGCCTCCTGAACGGCCACGCGTCCACCGGACCGACCGCCACGGTCTCGTACCAGGTCACGGACCATGGGCCGGAGTTCGTCAGCAATTACAACGGAGCCAATCCGGCCCTCGTTCTGACCGACGTCGAGGGCTGGAGCAGCTCGCCCGTACAGGCTGGCTATGACAAGCTGCGTTCAAGCAACGATGATCTCAAGGAGGCGCGCGCCGAAGTCGAGCGCGACGTCGGGAGCTTCGTCAAATCCATCAAGGTGGGATTCGATTATACCGATCGCGACAAGACGCTGTCGCAGATCGAAGGTTTCCTGTCACCGCCGGGCGGTTCGAACCTGCCCGCTGGCTACTGCAATACCGCGGGAGCCGTTGGCTGCCAGGTCGCCATTCCCGCCAATCTCCTGCAGCCATCCTTCACGCTCGATCGCGGCTTCGGACCGATCCTGTCGTGGGATCCGCGCGCCCTCGAAGACAACGGGGTGCTGATCTTCCACGACAACACCCAGCCCAACAGTGGCTATCACGTCACCGAGAAGGTCTGGACGCCCTACATCATGGCGCCGCTCGACGCAGAGCTCGGTGCCGTGCATCTGACCGGCAATGTCGGCTTCCAGGCGGTGCACACCAACCTGACCTCGGCGAGTCCGGCGTACCCGACCGATCACGATCGCTACTGGATGTGGCTGCCCAGCCTGAACCTGAATTTCCGCTGGGACAACGGCTGGGTCGTGCGCTTCGCCGCGTCGAAGGAATATATGCGGCCGCGCCTGACCGACCTCAATAACAGCGTGAGCTTCGGTTATAACAACGACATCAAGCTCTATCGAGGTAGCGGCGGCAATCCGTTCCTGAGGCCTTACCAGGCCAAGGCGCTCGACCTCAACGTCGAGAAATATTTCGGGAACAAGGGCTACGTTGCCCTCCAGACCTACTACAAGCACATTGATACCTACATCGCGAGCGGCACCAACACGGCCTTCGACTTCTCGCCGTTCCCCGTGCCCGCCAATCAAACCGTTCCGCCAACGCCGATCGGTTTCTTCGATACCAGCCTGAACACGCACGGCGGCTATATGTACGGCGGTGAGATCGCCGGCACCTTGCCGTTCGACATCTTCTCGCCTGCGCTGGACGGTTTCGGAATTACGGGCGGCGGCGGGTACACCAAGACTCGCATTACGGACTTCAACGGCAATCCGAGTGCGATTCCCGGTTATTCGAAATGGGTAGCGAACCTCACTGCTTTCTACGAGAACCACGGCTTCAGCATCCGCGGCAGCATGCGCTATCGTTCCGGCTTCCTCGGCGACTTCGTGCTGTTCAGCGGCGGCCTCGATCGCCAGCACGTGCTCGCCGAAACCATCTTCGATGCGCAGATCGGCTACGACTTCCCGGCTACGTCTGCGCTCGCCGGCCTGTCTGTCTTCCTCCAGGGGCAGAATCTCAACAACGAACGCTCGGCGACGATCAGCATCCCGTCTCAGCCCAGTTCATGGTTGAAATACCAGGTGTACGGGCGCCGGTTCCTCCTCGGTGCGACCTACAAGTTCGGCGCCCGCGCGGCTCCGCCCCCTCCGCCGCCACCGCCGCCTCCGCCCCCACCGGCGCCGCCGCCGGCCACTCAGACGTGCGCGGATGGATCGGTGATTCTGGCGACGGCGACCTGCCCGGCTCCTCCGCCTCCGCCGCCACCGGCGCCGGCGCCAGAGCGCGGCTTCTGACCTAGAGCGGTTCCGGCGGGGTTGCGGCCCCGCCGGGCCACCGTAGTGCAGTTTCGATGAGCCAGTCCTCGCCTCTCGATATCGTGATTGCCGGCGGGGGCACGGCGGGTTGGGTCGCGGCAGCCACCTTGGCTCGTTTCCTTGGAAACCGCGCCTCAGTCACCCTGGTCGAATCCGACGAGATCGGCACGGTCGGCGTCGGCGAAGCGACCATCCCGCAAATCCATAACCTGATCATCGGCCTCGGCCTCGATCAGACCGACTTCCTCCGGCGCACCAACGGCACCTTCAAGCTCGGGATCGAGTTTTCCGATTGGCTGGGCGAGGGTCACTCGTACATCCATAGCTTCGGCTACACCGGGCGCGGAGTCGGGCTGATCGCGTTCCGGCAGCTGTGGCTCCGCGGGCGCGCGTTGGGGGTCGCCGGGGAGCTTGGCGACTATAATTTCAACATCGCCGCTGCGCGCCTCGGCAGGATGTCGACGAGCGCGGGCTCCAAGACGATTCCGGACCTCGCGTACGCCTATCATTTCGATGCTTCGCTGTTTGCACGGATGCTTCGCGAATATGCCGAGGAGCGCGGCGTTCGCCGCGTCGAAGGCATGATCTTGGATGTCGAGCGTGATTCCGAAAGCGGCGACATCATGGCTCTTGCGCTGAACGGCGAACGGAAGGTCCAGGGCGATTTTTTCGTCGATTGCACGGGCTTTCGAAGCCTGCTGCTCGGCAAGACTCTGGGCGTATCGTACCAGGACTGGAGCCAGTGGCTGCCATGCGATTCCGCGCTGGCGGTGCCTTGCGAATCCAGCGAGGCGTTCCGCCCCTATACGCAGGCGCTGTCGCGAAAGGCGGGCTGGCAGTGGCGAATCCCGCTGCAGCACAGGACCGGCAACGGTCATGTCTATTCGAGCAAGTTCATTTCCGACGATGAAGCGGCGTCAACCCTGCTCGCCAATCTCGACGGGGCCGCACTCGCCGACCCCCGGCCGATCCGGTTCACGAGCGGCTGTCGCGAAACCTTCTGGTCCCGCAATTGCGTGGCCCTCGGCCTTGCCGCCGGGTTCATGGAGCCACTGGAATCGACCAGCATCCACCTGGTCCAGTCGGCGGTCGGCAGGCTGCTCAATGTCCTGCCGGGAGATCTGACCCGCACCGAGTCCGCGCGCGAGACATTCAACCGCTTGTCCGCGATCGAGTGGGCGCGGGTGCGCGACTTCATCACCCTTCATTATTACGCGAACGGCCGCGAGGGTCCGTTCTGGAACTATTGCCGGAACATGGAACTGCCGGACACCCTCGCCGAAAAGATTGCCCTGTTCCGCGAAGCCGGCCTGTTCATGCGCGAGGAGGACGAGCTGTTCCTCGACGACAGCTGGGGCCAGGTCATGATCGGCCAGGGCATCGTGCCGGAGAGCTGGTCGCCGCTCGCTGATAACGTACCGGGCGAAGACATCGGGCCGTTCCTCGACAGCCTTGCGAAGAGCTATCGCGTCAAGGCCGAGAGCCTGCCGACCCATCGCGAATTCGTCGCGGCCATGGTCGGCGATTCAGTGAAAGAGTGCCAATGATCAAACGCGTGCAATCCCTCGGAACGGCGGCGTCCTGCGCATTGTTAGCGCTCACTTGGAACGTAGGGGCGGCCGCGGCGCCGCCGAGCGACTATCGCGCCAGGCTGCCGCAGGACGAGGTGATCTATTTCCTGCTGCCTGATCGCTTCGAGAACGGCGATCCGTCCAACGACCGTGGTGGGCTGACCGGCGACCGTTTGAAGACCGGGTTCGATCCGACTTCAAAGGCCTTCTTCAATGGCGGCGACCTCAAGGGGGTGATGAGCCGCCTCGGCTACATCCAGGGACTCGGCGCCACCGCCGTGTGGGTTGCCCCGGTCTTCAAGAACAAGGCGGTCCAGGGGCCGCCGGGGCACGAGAGTGCGGGCTATCATGGCTACTGGATCACCGACTTCACCCGCGTCGATCCGCATTTCGGCACCAACGCCGATTTCAAGGCGCTGGTCGACGCGGTCCACGCCCGCGGCATGAAATTCTACATGGACATCGTCGTTAATCACACGGCGGACGTCATCCAATTTCAGGAATGCGCCGGAAAGAATGAATGCCCTTACCGGAGCATCGCTGATTATCCCTATCAGCGCCGCGGCGGCGTTACTGGCAAGCCGATCAATTCCGGCTTCAGCGGCGAGCAAGATCAGAGCGCGGCCAACTTCGCGAAGCTCACCGATCCAAACTATGCCTACACGGTCGTCGTCCCGCCCGCCGAACGCAACGAGAAGGTCCCGGCGTGGCTGAACGATCCCATTTACTATCACAACCGCGGGAACAGCACCTTCCGCGACGAATCCAGCACAATGGGCGACTTCAGCGGCCTCGACGACGTCTTCACCGAGAACCCGCGCGTCATTAGCGGGATGATTGATATTTATTGCGGGTGGATCACTAAATACCGCGTCGACGGTTTCCGCATCGACACCGCGCAACACGTCAATCCCGAGTTCTGGCAGAAGTTCGTTCCGGCGATGCTGACCTGCGCCCGGAAGGTGGGGATCCCGCATTTCCACATCTTCGGCGAAGTCGCGATGGACGACGTGGACCCGGCGCACACGGCGGTGAACACCCGCGTCGACAAACTTCCGAGCGTGCTCGATTTCGGCTTCCTGTGGGCGGTCCGGGACGTCATTGCCAAGGACGGTCCCACCGACGAGCTTGCCAAGCTGTTCCGCTCCGATGCGCTCTACGAAGGAGGCGCCGCAGCAGCGCTGCAGCTACCCACGTTCGTCAGCAATCATGACTCTCCCGGGCATATCGCTGCGGCCATCCAGCTCGCGCGGCCGAACGCCGGCGAGAACGAAGTGCTGAAGCGCGACATGCTCGCGCAGGCGATGCTGCTGACGCTGCGTGGCGTGCCGACCATCTATTATGGTGACGAGCAGGGCTTCGCCGGCAAGGGCGGCGGTGACCAGAATGCGCGCCAGGATATGTTCCCGAGCAGGGTCGCGAGCTACAACGAGGAGAAGCTGCTCGGATCGAGCGCGACCACCGCACAGTCGAATTTCGATCCGCAGCATCCGCTCTATCGCGAGATCGCGAAGCTGGCGCACATCCGGACCAGTCATCGCGCGCTGACTCGCGGGCTTCAGGTCATCCGCTATGCGCAGGACAAGCCCGGTCTGCTCGCCGTCTCGCGGTTTGAACCGGGCAGCGGGCGGGAGATGCTTCTTCTGTTCAACACGTCGACAGCGCCCATTCGGCAGAATGTCCGTGTCGAAACGCGCTCAACCCGCTTCGCGGCGCTTGCGGGCAACTGCCCGGTTACAGCCGCGGCTCCTGGAAGTGTCGCCGTCGAGCTCCCGGCGCTCGGCTATGCGGTGTGCGATGCTCGCTGAGGCCGACAAAGCCGCCAGCGCAACCACGGCCACGCCGTGGTGGAAGGGCGCTGTGATCTATCAAATCTATCCGCGCAGCTTCGCCGATACCAACAGCGACGGCGTCGGGGACCTGCCGGGCATCACGCGGCACCTCGATTATGTCGCATCGCTCGGCGTGGACGCGATCTGGCTGTCGCCCTTCTTCACCTCGCCGATGCGCGACTTCGGCTACGATGTCGCCGATTATTGCGCGGTCGATCCCGTGTTCGGAACGCTCGAGGACTTCGACAAACTGGCCGCGCGCGCGCATGTGCTCGGGCTCAAGCTCATTATCGACCAGGTCTATTCGCACAGCTCGGACCAGCATTTGTGGTTCCAGGAGAGCCGGTCGAGCCGCGATAATCCCAGGGCCGACTGGTACGTGTGGGCTGACGCCAAGCGTGACGGCTCGCCCCCGAACAACTGGCAGTCGGTGTTCTCCGGTCCGGCATGGACCTGGGACGCCCGGCGCCGTCAATATTATCTCCACAACTTCCTCAAGGAGCAGCCCGACCTCAACGTTCACAACCCGGCGGTTCAGGATGCGCTGCTGGACGTCGCGCGATTCTGGCTGGACCGCGGCGTCGACGGCTTTCGGATCGATGCGATCAACTTCGCCATGCATGACCCTCAGCTGCGGGACAATCCGCCGGCACGCGAGGGCGGCAAGCGGACGCGGCCGTTCGACTTTCAACAGCACCTGCAGAACCAGTCGCATCCCGACATCGTGAAGTTCCTTGAGCGGCTGCGTGCGCTCACGGACTGCTATGAAGACAGGTTCACCCTTGCCGAGGTCGGCGGGGATCATGCGCTCGGCGAGATGCAGGCGTTCACGGCCGGTACCAAGCGGCTCAACAGTGCCTACGGCTTCGACTTCCTCTACGCCGAGCAGCTGACGCCGGCGCTGGTCGCGCAGGTTGCGCGCGAATGGCCCGAAGGGGCCGGCTGGCCGAGCTGGGCGTTCGAGAATCATGATGCTCCGCGCGCGCTGTCGAGATGGGTCGGCGAAGCGCAACGCGAGACGTTCGCGCGCACCAAGATGCTGCTGCTGAGCGCACTTCGCGGATCGATCATCCTCTACCAGGGGGAGGAGCTTGGACTGCCGCAGGTCGATGTCCCGTTCGACCGCCTGCGCGACGCCGAGGCGATCGCCAACTGGCCCCTGACGCTGAGCCGCGACGGCGCACGCACGCCCATGCCATGGAGTGCGTTAGCGCCCAATCTCGGATTTTCACTTGCCGAACCGTGGCTGCCGGTTGGAGGAAATCATCGCGATCTCGCGATCGATCGTCAGGAAGCGATTGGTGATTCCATGCTCGGCTTCACGCGTGAATGTTTGAAACTGCGCAGGCGCTTCCCGGCGCTTCGTCATGGATCGATCGAGATTCTGGAGGCGCGGGACGAGCTGCTGCTGTTCGACCGAATAGCCGAGGGGCAGCGGCTGCGTTGCGCGTTCAACCTTGGAGAACGGCCGGTGGAATTCAAACCGACAGGCGCTCCGCTGATGCACGTTGGCGAGGTTGGCGGACAGGCGCTCGGCCCCTACGGCGCGCTGATCGAGGAGATCGGATGACGCTTGGTCGCGTGCTTGCCGCGCTGGTTGTTGCGGCTGCGATTGTGTCCGGACCCGCAACTGCCGAACCAATTCGGCACCTCACCAACGGGATCGAGGCCGCGAACGGCTCTGCGCGGACGCGTGTGACGGCGCTGACGGATTCGATCGTTCGCGTCCGTGTCGCGCGCGGCGGCAACTTCGGCGAGGACGCGAGCTGGGCCGTGCCCGCGCCGGTGCGGCGTGGAAGCGTCCGGGTAAGTGCCACTGCGGACGGTTTCCGGACCAACGCCATCACGGTGCATCTCGATCCCACAACGCTGCAGCTCACGCTGACCGATGCTGCGGGACGGACGATCTCGGCCGACCTGCCGGAGCCGCTGCGCTTCGACGGCGACGGCTTCACCTTGCGCAAGGCGCTCCCCATCGGCGAGCATATCTATGGCATGGGCGACAAGACCGGGGTCCTCGATCGCCGCGGCTATACGTTCACCAACTGGAACTCGGACACGTTCGGCTACACGCCGTCGACCGACCCGATTTACAAA
>Ga0157373_10003823_pt1 | contig 11385 bp, 10 predicted proteins | sample C65metaG_FD_113460 | JGI IMG/M metagenome (GOLD analysis project Ga0157373, IMG submission 113460) | Corn rhizosphere microbial communities from Kellogg Biological Station, Michigan, USA - C6-5 metaG | ecosystem: Host-associated > Plants > Roots > Rhizosphere > Soil | place: USA: Michigan...
GACGCCGCCCACATCTGAAATCCCATGCAACTGAAGAACCCATCCTTGGCCTGTGCCAACAGTCCACCTTCATGCTCAGCGCCGCCAAAGTCGATCAATGCCCCGACGACGAAGGCTACGAAGTGGCGTTTGCCGGGCGTTCCAACGCCGGCAAATCCAGCGCACTGAACACCTTGACCCATGCAAGCCTGGCACGCACCTCGAAAACCCCGGGTCGCACGCAGCTGTTGAACTTCTTCAAGCTAGACGATGAACGCCGTTTGGTCGACCTGCCCGGCTACGGTTACGCCAAGGTGCCGATTCCGCTCAAGCAGCACTGGCAGCGTCACCTGGAAGCCTACCTGGGCAGCCGCGAGAGTTTGAAGGGTTTGATTCTGATGATGGACATCCGCCATCCGATGACCGACTTCGACACGCTGATGCTCGACTGGGCGGTCGCCAGCGGCATGCCCATGCACATCCTGCTGACCAAAGCGGACAAGCTCACTTACGGTGCGGCCAAGAACACGCTGCTCAAAGTGCAGTCGGAGATTCGCAAAGGCTGGGGCGATGCGATCACCATCCAGCTGTTCTCGGCACCCAAGCGCATGGGCCTGGAAGAAGCCTACACCGTGCTGGCCGACTGGATGGAGCTGGCGGACAAGGGCAGCGAAGAGGCCGAATAAGCCGAATCGCAGGCAAAAAAAACCCCGGACTTCGTATGGGGAGGGGGAAGTTCGGGGTCCAAGTTCCGGACCGCTAGGGCGGGGTCCAGATATCTGCCAACACTTAACACAACATAGGAGCATTGAAGGGCTTCACCAGCCATTCAGAATCTCTGAGTGGCATTTCATGGGTTTAGTTCAGATTATTTTTTGAAATGCCCTTAGGAAATTTCTTACCCGCCCCTCGCAGGCAATGACATTCAATTGTGGCGAGGGGATTTATCCCCGCTGGGCTGCAAAGCAGCCCCCCAGAAGTTCGTCACGCCTCAGTGCGCTTCATCCCAGTTGTTGCCCACGCCCACTTCCACCAGCAGCGGCACGTCCAGCGTGGCGGCGGCACTCATGTGCTGGCGAATGTCCTTGCTGACCTGTTCGACCAGGTCTTCCCGTACTTCCAGCACCAGTTCGTCGTGCACCTGCAGGATGACCCGGGCATCCAGCCCTGAAGTCGACAACCAGCGATCCACGGCCACCATCGCTTTCTTGATGATGTCGGCCGCAGTGCCTTGCATCGGTGCGTTGATGGCCGTGCGCTCCGCCCCCTTGCGCAGTGCCGGGTTCTTCGCATTGATGTCCGGCAGGTACAACCGGCGGCCGAAAATGGTTTCGACAAAACACTGTTCGGCGGCCTGGGCACGGGTGCGCTCCATGTACTCCAGCACACCCGGGTAGCGGGCGAAGTAGCGGTCGATGTAGGCCTGGGACTGCTTGCGATCGACCCCGATCTGCTTGGCGAGACCGAAGGCGCTCATACCGTAGATCAAGCCGAAGTTGATCGCCTTGGCGCTACGGCGCTGATCATGGCTGACGGCCTCCAGCTCGACGCCGAATACCTCGGCGGCAGTGGCCCGGTGCACGTCCAGGTCATTGCGGAACGCGTGGAGCAGACCTTCATCCTTGGCCAGGTGCGCCATGATCCTCAATTCGATCTGCGAATAGTCCGCCGCCAGCAGTTTGTAGCCTTTCGGTGCCACAAACGCCTGTCGGATCCGCCGACCTTCGGCGGTACGGATCGGAATGTTCTGCAGGTTCGGATCGATGGACGACAGCCGTCCGGTCGCGGCAACGGCTTGTTGATAATTGGTGTGGACGCGGCCGGTGCGGCTATTGATCTGCTCCGGCAGGCGATCGGTGTAGGTACTCTTGAGCTTGCTCAGCGAGCGGTACTGCATCAGCACCTTGGGCAGCGGGTAATCCTGTTCCGCCAGTTCGGCGAGCACCGCTTCGGCCGTGGATGCCTGGCCCTTGGCGGTTTTGCTGAGCACCGGCAAGCCGAGCTTTTCGTACAGGATAACACCCAATTGCTTCGGCGAGCCGAGGTTGAATTCCTCGCCGGCGATGGCAAACGCCTCACGCTCCAAGGCCACCAGCTTCTCACCCAGTTCGACGCTCTGCACACCCAGCAGGTTGGCATCCACCAGCGCACCCTGGCGCTCGATACGCGCCAGCACCGGCATCAGCGGCATCTCGATCTCGTTGAGTACTTTGCCCAGGCTTGGGATCGCCGCCAGTTTTTCCTGCAAGGCCTGGTGCAGGCGGAAGGCCACGTCGGCATCTTCGGCGGCATAGGGCCCGGCCAGTTCCAGGGAGATCTGGTCGAAGGTCAGCTGTTTGACCCCTTTACCGGCGATAGCCTGGAAATCGGTCTTGCTCTGCCCCAGGTATTTGAGTGCCAGGCTGTCCATGTCGTGGCGGGTCGCGGTGGAGTCCAGCACGTAGGATTCGAGCATGGTGTCAAAGGCAATGCCCTGAACCAGGATGCCGTTGTTCTGATCGCCACCAATGGCGCAGTTGGCCAGGATGTTGGTTTCGAACTTGGCGTGCTGGCCGACCTTGAGCTTGTCGGGGTTTTCCAGCAGGGGCTTGAGGGCCTTGAGCACCGTGTCGCGATCAAGCTGCTCCGGCACGCCCATGTAGGAATGGGTCAGCGGAATGTAGGCCGCTTCATGGGCCGCCACGGCAAACGACAACCCGACCAGTTGCGCATGCTGGGGATCGTCACCGTTGGTTTCCGTGACGAATGCAAACAGTGGCGCTTGCTCGAGCTTGGCCAGCCAGGCGTCGAAGCGCGCCTGATCGAGAATGACTTCGTACTTCGCTTCGTCGCCGCCGGGTTGTTCGTCGGCCACTTCGACGATCTCCTGGCCGGCACGCTTGGCGTCCCGCTGGTTTTCTTCGAACCAGCTCTTGAACTCCAGGAGGGTGTACAGCTCGGCAAGTTTTTCGTGGTCCGGTGGGCCCATTTGCAGATCGTCGAGACCGACATCCAGCGGCACGTCAGTCTTGGTGGTCGCCAGCTCGTAGGAAAGAAACGCCATTTCCTTGTGTTCTTCGAGCTTGGCGGGCAGGGCCTTGGCGCCGCGAATCGGCAGCGTGGGAACGATGTCCAGTTGCGCATACAGCTCGGTCAGGCCTCCGTTGACCCCTACCAGCAAGCCGGAGGCAGTCTTTGGCCCGATCCCCGGAACGCCCGGGATGTTGTCGGAAGAATCGCCCATCAACGCCAGATAATCGATGATCTGCTCCGGAGCGACACCAAATTTCTCCTTTACGCCAGCCACGTCCAGCGAGCTACCGGTCATGGTATTGACCAAGGTAATGTGCCCGTCGACCAATTGCGCCATGTCCTTGTCACCAGTGGAGATCACCACCGGGCGGTCGGCCGCGGCGCTGCTGCGGGCCAGGGTGCCGATCACGTCGTCGGCTTCGACGTTGTCCACGCACAGCAGCGGGAAGCCCAGGGCCTTGACGCTGGCATGCAGCGGCTCGATCTGCACGCGCATGTCGTCGGGCATGCTCGGACGATTGGCCTTGTACTCGGCGTACAGGGCATCGCGAAACGTCCCACCCTTGGCGTCGAACACCACGGCAAACGGGCTGTCCGGGTACTGCTTGCGCAGGCTCTTGAGCATGTTCAGCACGCCCTTGACCGCACCGGTCGGCAGGCCTTTGGACGTGGTCAGCGGTGGCAGCGCGTGAAACGCGCGGTACAGATAAGAAGAACCGTCCACCCGGACGAGGGGGGCTTGGCTCATGAGCAGGATCAACCTTTTCGGCGGGTCCGGGGCTAGAATAGCGGGACCGTTGACGACAAAGGAACAAGGTTATCATGCGTACACTAAATCGCCTGTTACTGGCTGGCTTGTTTGCGATCACTCCGCTTACTGTCATGGCGGCGGACGACGCACCTTCGGCGGACCCGGACGTCACCATTCGCACGGAAGGCGATAAAACCATCCAGGAGTACCGGCAAAACGGTTTCCTGTATGCGATCAAGGTCACGCCCAAGCATGGCAAGCCTTATTTCCTGGTGCGCGCCGACGGCACTGATGCAAACTTCATCCGTTCGGACCAACCGGATATGCTGATCCCGTCATGGAAGATCTTTGAGTGGAAATAGTTTCCTAATTTCAACCGGCGCCCGCTGAAGGGCGCCCGTACTGGCAGTTCTAACCATGTCTGTGTTCACCCCCCTGGCTCGGCCCGAGCTGGAAACCTTTCTTGCCCCTTACGGGCTCGGCCGCCTGCTTGATTTCCAGGGGATCGCCGCTGGCAGCGAAAACACCAATTTCTTTATCAGCCTGGAGCAGGGCGAATTCGTCCTGACCCTGGTGGAACGCGGCCCGGTTCAGGAAATGCCGTTTTTCATCGAGCTGCTGGATGTACTGCATGAGGCCGACCTGCCGGTGCCTTATGCGTTGCGCACCACCGACGGCGTTGCGCTCAGGGAACTGGCCGGCAAACCTGCGCTGCTGCAACCGCGCCTGGCCGGCAAGCATATCAAGCAGGCCAATGCGCAGCATTGCGCTCAGGTCGGCGAGTTGTTGGCGCATCTGCACCTGGCCACCCGGGACAACATGATCAAGCGCAAGACCGATCGTGGCCTGGACTGGATGCAAGAGGAGGGCGCAAAGCTGCTGTCACACCTCGAGACCGAGCCTCGTCGGCTGCTGCAAACGGCGCTGGACGAAATCTCGCTGCAGAAGACCGGCATCCTGGCGCTGCCCCGCGCCAACATCCATGCCGACCTGTTCCGTGATAACGCCATGTTCGAAGGCACGCACCTGACTGGCTTGATCGACTTCTACAACGCCTGCTCCGGGCCGATGCTGTATGACGTCGCCATTGCCCTGAACGACTGGTGTTCGGATGACGACGGTGTGCTCGATGGCCCGAGGGCGCGGGCGTTGCTGGGCGCTTATGCGGCCCTGCGACCCTTCACTGCCACCGAAGCCGAGCTATGGCCGACCCTGCTGCGGGTGGCGTGCGTGCGGTTCTGGCTGTCGCGCTTGATCGCGGCCGAATCCTTTGCCGGGCAGGATGTGTTGATTCACGATCCGATGGAATTTCAACAGCGGTTGGCCCAGCGGCAGGACGTTCATACACCGCTGCCTTTTGCCCTGTAAAAGCATCGCGGGCAAGCCTTGCTCCCACAGGTCTGTGTTTACTCTGTGGGAGCAAGGCTTGCCCGCGATCGGTATCGTCGCCAATCAAGCGTTACAACGACTCCAGGCACCCCGCCAAATCATTCCCCAGCTTTTCCAACAACTGCTCATACCCCTGCGCCGTCGCCGGGGTGTAGCCGCCCAGCGCATCCAGCTCCGCCAGCTTGACCGGCAGCCCGGTCACCAGGGTCTCGGCCCGGCGCGGGCGCAGGGGCGGTTCGCTGAACACGCACGTCTTGCCCACCGCCTGCAAACGCGTGCGCATCGCCGCCACATGCTGGGCACCAGGCTGGACCTCGGCGGCCACGGCGAACACCCCGGCGTGCTTGAGGCCGTAGGTGTCTTCGAAATAGTCGAACGCTTCGTGGAACACGAAGTAGGGCTTGCCGGCAATCCCGGCCAGACGAGACTTGAGGCGCGTATCCAAGGCATCGAGCCGCTGGTTGAAACCCTTGAGATTGCTTTGATAACGCTCGGCATTGGCCGGGTCGGCAGCGCTCAGGTCAGCGGCCATTCTGGCGGCGATCACCCGCGCATTGATCGGTGAAAGCCACAAATGAGCATCGATCGTGCCAGGACGATGGTCATGATCATGCTCATCGCCATCCTCGTCGGTATGGGATTGGCTGTCCTCGGTAAAATGCCGCAACTTGAGCCCCGGCAGATCCTGTACCGCGACGGAAGGCAACGTGCGACCGTTCAACACCCTCGGCAGGAAACCTTCCATGTCCGGGCCGATCCAGTACAGCAGGTCCACCGACTGCACCTTGCGTACGTCGGATGGGCGCAAGGCGTAGTGGTGAGGTGAAGCCCCAGGCGGCAGCAGCACCTCGGGAACGGCCACGCCGTCCTGCACCGCAGCGGCAATCAACTGCAACGGCTTGATGCTGGTGAGGACCTTGACCTCGGCCCGGGCCGGACCGATCAGCAGAAAAGTTGCGACAAAAGCGACAAAGAGCGAAAAAAATCGGGACACGATGACCACTCGAAGAGGCGAGAACGGGTAACATAATAACGTCTCTCACTGAACTCGTCGCTGCCCATGCCTATTACACCCCTCGCCAGTCGTCCCCACGATCACTCTCACTGCGTGCACAGCGCGCTGTCCGAGGCCGATGCCATCTGTGCGCGGCAGGGGCTGCGCCTGACCGCCTTGCGGCGGCGCGTGCTGGAACTGGTCTGGCAAAGCCACAAGCCGTTGGGTGCCTACGACATCCTGGCGGTGCTCAGCGAACAGGATGGCCGCCGCGCCGCGCCGCCGACGGTCTATCGGGCGCTGGACTTCCTCCTGGAAAACGGCTTGGTGCATCGCATTTCCTCCCTGAACGCCTTCGTTGGCTGCAATCATCCCGAACATGCCCATCAAGGCCAGTTCCTGATTTGCCGTGAATGCCACGCCGCCATCGAGCTGGAGCAGAAGTCCATCAGCGATGCCATCGTCGCCAGCGCCAAGGAGGTCGGCTTCGTGGTCGACAGCCAGACCGTCGAAGTGGTCGGTCTGTGCTCCGGTTGCCAGGGGGCCTGATGAGCAATGCCTTGATCCGCCTCGAGCAGGTGGCCGTGACGTTCGCCGGGCAGAACGTGCTGGACAACATCCACCTGAGCGTCGAGCCGGGGCAGATCGTCACCCTGATCGGCCCCAACGGCGCCGGCAAGACCACCCTGGTGCGCGCCGTGCTGGGTTTGCTCAAGCCGGACAGCGGCAGCGTCTGGCGCAAACCGAAGCTGCGGGTCGGCTACATGCCACAAAAACTCCATGTCGACCCGACGCTGCCCCTGTCGGTCCTGCGTTTCCTGCGCCTGGTGCCCGGCGTGGATCGTGGGCGGGCCCTGGCGGCACTCAACGAAGTCGGCGCCGAACACGTGATCGACAGTCCGGTGCAAAGCATCTCCGGCGGTGAAATGCAGCGCGTGCTGCTGGCCCGTGCCTTGCTGCGCGAACCTGAGCTGCTGGTGCTCGACGAGCCGGTACAAGGGGTCGACGTGGCGGGACAGGCCGAGCTGTACAGCCTGATCACCCGCCTGCGCGACCGTCACGGCTGCGGCGTGCTGATGGTTTCCCATGATCTTCACCTGGTCATGAGCACCACCGACCAGGTGGTCTGCCTCAATCGGCATGTCTGCTGTTCCGGGCATCCCGAGCAGGTCAGCGGCGACCCGGCGTTCGTCGAGCTGTTCGGCAAGAACGCCCCCAGCCTGGCGATCTATCACCACCACCATGACCACGCCCACGACCTGCACGGTTCGGTGGTCATCGGTGCACCTGTTACCCCCCATGTTCATGGAGATGGCTGCAAGCATGGCTGATTTTCTGATGTACGCCCTGCTTGCAGGCCTGGCCCTCGCGCTGGTGGCCGGCCCCCTGGGTTCGTTCGTGGTCTGGCGGCGCATGGCCTATTTCGGCGATACCTTGTCCCACGCGGCATTGCTCGGTGTGGCGCTGGGGTTCTTGCTGGACGTCAGCCCGACGGTGGCGGTGACCGTCGGCTGCCTATTGCTGGCGGTAGTACTGGTGACCTTGCAACAGCGCCAGCCGCTGGCGTCCGACACACTGCTGGGTATCCTGGCGCCCAGTACCCTGTCCCTTGGGCTGGTGGTCCTGAGCTTCATGCGTGACGTGCGGATCGACTTGATGGCTTACCTGTTCGGAGACCTGCTGGCCATCAGTCCGACGGACCTGGCCTGGATCCTGGGTGGCAGCGCCGCCGTGCTGCTGTTGCTGGTAGCGCTCTGGCGACCCTTGCTGGCCGTCACCGTCCATGAAGAACTGGCCCGGGTCGAAGGCCTGCCTGTGACGGGGCTGCGACTGGCGCTGATGCTGCTGATTGCCGTGGTGATTGCGGTGGCGATGAAAATCGTCGGTGTGTTGCTGATTACGTCATTGCTGATCATTCCGGCGGCCGCGGCACAACGTCACGCCCGCTCGCCGGAGCAGATGGCCCTGGGCGCGAGCCTGCTGGGCATGCTTGCGGTGTGTGGCGGGCTGGCCTTGTCGTGGTCCAAGGACACCCCGGCCGGCCCGTCGATCGTGGTCAGCGCCGCGGCATTGTTTCTGCTGAGTTTTGTCCTGCCCCGTCGAGGGGTGTAGACTTGCTCGCTTTTTGCGCAAATAGAGAGTCGCAGGAATGAAGCCGTTCGCCTCCCGTTATCTGCTCCTTGTCGCATTTTCCTTGCTGCTGGGGGCTTGCACGAGTTCGCCGCCCGTGACCGAAGCGCCCGATACCCAGGGCCCGGCCATTGCGCAGCTGGAACAAAGCCTGGCCAGCAATGCGCTGGCCACCGCTGAAGATCAATTGGCCGCACTGCAGGCCCAGACGCCGAATGATCCGGCGCTGGAGCCTTATCAGCGGCAACTGGCCGAGGCGTATCTGCGCCGCAGCCAGATCGATCTGCAAAAAGGCGATGTAAACGCCGCCGCCACCGCCCTGAGCCGTGCCCGCGCCCTGATGCCCAAGGCCCCGGCACTGACCGGTGAAGTCAACGGCGCGATAGCCCAGGCCCGTAAGGTCGAGCTGGATAAAGCCGAGGCGGCCCTCCAGGCTGCCGAAACCAAACCAGTCGCCAAGCTGATCGATCCGAGCGCCGAGAGCACTACGATTCAGCTCAATATCAACGATATCCAGCAAATGCGTCGGCAACTGGATGCCATTGCCGCTGATGTGGTGAATTTTCAGTGTGATGTCACCGTCCAGGCGCCGCGTACCGACGATTATCCGTGGCTGGCGAACCTGCTGACCAAGCGGGTTAAAAAGCTGGATCAAGGGTTTGATCTGAAGCTTCGCAAACAGATCCTGCGCAGCGTGCCGGCACAGCTGGTGCTGACTCCGCGTAGAGCTTAAGAGCATCGCGAGCAGGCTCGCTCCCACAGGGTTTGGTGTCGGATACAACATTCGTATTCACAACAAAGCCCATGTGGGAGCGAGCCTGCTCGCGATAGCGTCCTTACAGGCAGACGAGCATCAAGCCGGAATCCCCTTGGCCTTGGGCTCCCGCGCCCAAACCCGATGCTGGGCAATCGCCGCAAAGAAATCCGCGAACTTGCCGGCATCCGCATCCGGAATCAGCCCCGCGTCCGCGTCCAGTTTCAACAGCGTCAGTAATTGCCGGGCTTCACCATGGAGGGCGATAGCCTTCAGGTGTTTGTAGGCTTCCAGCAGGTAATGCAACGCAACGCCATCGCCGCTCAGGGCCTGGATCGACTGCGCGCCGCCCGGTACGAACACCGCGTCAAACGCAATGGATGGCAACCCCTCCATGGACGCATCCACCGCCAGCGTCTGCCCAGCGGCGGTCACGACCGGCGCGGAGGTCGGCCCGAGGACTTTTGCGTGGGCACCTTCGGCCTTCAGCGCCTGCTTGAGCGCATCGATGATCGCCCCATCGACGCCGTTCGCCACCAGCACCGCGACTTTGCGTGTCTTGATATCTCCGGACAGCAAGTTCGCCTGGCTCAAGGCCGGGGAGGTCTCCAACGAAGGCGTCGGGACATCCACGGTGCCCGCAGCGGGCGCCGGCAACCCCAGGTTTTTCGCCACCCGCGCCGCCAGTTCCAGATCGATGTTGGCAAGGATCTCGTTAACCTGCCGCGCCCTGATGTACTCGCGCTCGACCTTGCCCAATTCGAAACTGTAGGCCGCGATGATGTGCTCCTGCTCATGGGCACTCATGCTCTTGTAGAACAGCCGCGCTTGGGAAAAATGGTCACCGAACGAGTCACTGCGCTGGCGGATCTTGTAAGCGTCGATACGCTCTGGATAGCTTTCAAAGCCACCGTCTTGCGGACCGGGCGGGGTTTCCTTCGGCCAACCACCATCGATTGAGTTCGGCTCGTAGGAAGTCCGCCCCTTATCGATGGTGGTGCGGTGCATGGCGTCACGCTGGCCGTTGTGCACCGGGGTGATCGCACGGTTGATCGGTAGCTCATGAAAATTCGGTCCACCGAGTCGGCTGATTTGCGTATCGGTGTAGGAAAAGAGCCGGCCTTGCAGCAAAGGGTCGTTGGAAAAGTCAATGCCCGGCACGATATGCCCGGGGCAGAAGGCGACTTGCTCGACTTCGGCGAAGAAATTGTCCGGGTTGCGGTTCAGCACCATCTTGCCCAGTGGCGTGATGGGCAAGAGTTCTTCAGGGATGATCTTGGTCGGGTCGAGCAGGTCGAAGTCGAATTTGTGCTCGTCTTCCTCGGCGACGACCTGCACACCGAACTCCCATTCCGGGTAATCCCCCATCTCGATCGCTTCCCACAGATCGCGCCGGTGGTAGTCCGTATCTTTACCGGCCAGCTTCTGGGCTTCGTCCCACACCAATGAACACGTGCCGACCTTGGGTCGCCAATGGAATTTGACGAAACTGCTGCGGCCTTCAGCGTTGATCATGCGGAAGGTATGGACACCAAAGCCTTGCATGCTTCGCAGGCTTTTTGGAATGGCCCGGTCGGACATCGCCCAGATCACCATATGAGCCGACTCCGGCACCAGCGAGACAAAATCCCAGAAGGTGTCGTGAGCCGAGCCGCCGGTAGGAATCTCGTTATGAGGTTCGGGTTTTACCGCGTGAACGAAGTCAGGAAACTTCACCTCATCCTGTATGAAAAAGACCGGCATGTTGTTGCCAACCAAGTCGAAGTTGCCTTCGTCGGTGAAGAACTTCACCGCAAAACCCCGCACGTCACGCACCGTGTCACCCGAACCCCGCGGCCCCTGCACGGTGGAAAAACGCACGAACACCGGCGTCTTTTTGCTCGGGTCCTGTAGGAAACCGGCCTTGGTCAGTGCCGAATGCGCTTCATAGCTCTGAAAGTAACCATGGGCCCCGGTACCGCGGGCGTGAACGATGCGCTCAGGAATGCGCTCATGGTCAAAATGCGTGATCTTTTCACGCATGATGAAATCTTCCAGCAGCGAAGCCCCACGGGCGCCGGCGCGGAGGGTGTTCTGGTTGTCGGCGATCTTCACTCCCTGATTGGTGCGCAAGGCCTGCTCGGTGGCATCGGAGCGAAACGGCTCCAGGCTCTCAAGCTTGGCATTGGTGTTGCCGCGATCCAGGGTGTCGGTCCCGGCCAGTTGGCTCTTGGTGGTTGAAGGCTGCTTGGTATTCATCAGACATAAACTCCTCGTTTCGATCCCTTTCCACAGAGGGCTTGCGGACAAGCGCCGGGCAGTAGCGCCCAGGCATTCGGGAGTGGCTTATGTAGTGACTGATGACGGTTCGAGCCGTTCCCTCGAAACACGTCGGGA
>Ga0157373_10003824_pt1 | contig 11381 bp, 9 predicted proteins | sample C65metaG_FD_113460 | JGI IMG/M metagenome (GOLD analysis project Ga0157373, IMG submission 113460) | Corn rhizosphere microbial communities from Kellogg Biological Station, Michigan, USA - C6-5 metaG | ecosystem: Host-associated > Plants > Roots > Rhizosphere > Soil | place: USA: Michigan...
CATCGGGAGCACTCGTCAGTGGCTGGCGGCCGTGGCGCCCATCTCGTTCAGCAGCGCGAAGCTGTCGAACCGGCGCAGGTCGAATGGTTTCAGGACATCGGGCACGCGCCCGGTGGCGATGGTCTCGGCCATGCGCTTGCCGGCCACCGGCGTCGCCTTGAAGCCCCAGGTCCCCCAGCCGCAGTCGAGCCAGTAGTTCTGCAACGGCGAGGCGCCCATGATCGGGCTGTAATCCGGCGTCATGTCGGTGATCCCGGCCCACTGGCGCATCAGCTTGGCGTTGGCCAGAAACGGGAACATCTCGATGGCATGGGCCAGCAGGCTTTCCTTCAAGTCCAGCGTCGAGCGGGTGTTGAACAGCGGGTACGGATCGGAACCGCCGCCAAACACCACCTCGCCACGGCTGGTCTGCTGCACGTAGCAGTGCAGGGCAGACGAGCTCACCAGCGGGTCGAGAAACGGCTTGAACGGCTGGGTGACCATGGCTTGCAGCGGGAAGGTCTGGATCGGCGAGCGAATCCCGGCCTTCTTCATCAACTGCGAACTCATGCCGGCCACAGCTTGCACTGCGCAACCGCACTTGATCGTGCCGCGATTGGTCTTCACGGCCGTGATGCTGCCGTTCTCGATGACCAGCTCCTGCACTTCGGTGAGCTGATGAATCTCCACGCCGCGCTTGGCCGCCTGCTTGGCGTAGCCCCAGGCCACGGCGTCATGGCGCGCGGTGGCGCCGTCGATGTGCCAGAGGCCGGCGATCACCGGCAGGTGGCCGGGGTCGAGGTTGAGGCTCGGCACCAGTTCGCGAATCTGCTGGCGATCGATCATCTCGGTACGGCCGCCGAAGTGCTTGTTGACCTCGGCGCGCTGGCGGAACGAGCGCACGGTGGCGTCGGTGTGGGCCAACGTCAGCTGGCCGCGATGGGAGTACATGATGTTGAAGTCGAACTCGTTGGAGAGGCCTTCGAACATCCGCACCGACTCGGCGTAGAAGCGCACGCCCTCGCTGGTCAGGTAGTTGGAGCGGATCACAGCGGTGTTGCGCGCCGTGTTGCCGCCGCCCAGATAGCCCTTTTCCAGCACCGCGATATTGGTGATGCCGTGGTATTTGGACAGGTAGTAGGCGGTGGCCAGGCCATGACCGCCACCGCCGATGATCACCACGTCATACGACGGCTTGAGTTCCTTGGGCGCAGGCAGGTCCACCTCGACCGGGTATTCCGAGCTGAGCCCGTATTTCAGGAGATTGAAAGGCATGGGGCCTCCGAGGGGCTGCTGTGCGTGGAAGACTGTTGCGCCTGCTGCAACGCGGCGGTCACGGTGTTTTTCATCAGAAAGGCGATGGTCATCGGGCCGACGCCGCCGGGTACGGGGGTGATGGCCGACACCTTGGGCAGGGCGCTGTCGAAATCGACGTCGCCCACCAGACGGCTGCGGCCGTCCTCTTCAATGCGATTGATGCCAACGTCGATCACCACCGCGCCGGGTTTGAGCCAGCTGGCATCGATCATTCTTGGGCGGCCAACGGCGGCCACGACAATGTCGGCCTGGCAGCACAGGGCCTTGGCATTGCGGCTTCGCGAATGCACCACCGTTACCGAGCAATGGGCCTTGAGCAGCAGGGCGGCCATGGGTTTGCCGACAATGTTCGAGCGGCCAATCACCACGGCGTGCTTGCCTGAGAGATCACCACAGGCGTCTTCGAGCAACTGCATGCAGCCGCTGGGGGTGCACGGCGTCAGCACGTTGCGGCCCTGGCTCAGTCCGCCGACGTTCTCGCTGTGAAACCCGTCGACGTCCTTACCCGGCGCGATGGCCTGCAAGGCGCGGGTTTCTTCGATGTGGGCGGGCAGCGGCAGTTGCAGGAGGATGCCGTTGACGCTGGCATCGCTGTTCAGTTCGGCGATCAGGTCAAGCAGTTGCGCTTGGGTGGTGTCTTTGCTCAGCCGGTGTTCCAGCGAGCGAATGCCAGCTTCTTCGGCACGCAGGATCTTGTTGCGCACGTAGACCTGACTGGCCGGGTCTTCGCCCACCAGAATCACCGCCAGCGCAGGTTCGATGCCGTCGCGCTCCAAGGCCTGCACATCAGCTTTTACCTGAGCGAGGACGCGGCTGGCAGCGGCCTTGCCGTCGATCAATTTGGAGGTACTCACCGGAAGATCACCGTTCTGTCGTTGTTGAGGAAGACCCGGTGTTCCAGGTGGTATTTCACGGCTTTGGAGAGGGCCACGGTTTCGGTGTCACGGCCGGTGGCGACCAGGTCGTCCGGCAGGTAGACGTGATCCACGCGCTGCACTTCCTGCTCGATGATCGGGCCTTCGTCGAGGTCGCTGGTGACGTAATGAGCGGTGGCACCGATCAGCTTCACGCCGCGCTCGTAGGCCTGGTGATAGGGCTTGGCGCCTTTGAAACCGGGGAGGAACGAGTGGTGGATGTTGATCGCCCGGCCCGAGAGCTGCCTGCACAGGTCATCGGAGAGGATCTGCATGTAGCGGGCGAGGACGACGAGGTCAGTGCCGGTTTCGTCGACCACCTTCATCAGCGCCGCTTCCTGCTGGGCCTTGGTCTCTTTGGTCACCGGCAGGTAAATGAAACGAATGCCTTCGCGCTCGGCCATGGGCCGCAGGTCCAGATGGTTGGAGACGATGGCGGTGATGGTCATGTCCATCTCGCCCTTGTGGTAGCGGTACAAGAGGTCGGTCAGGCAGTGGTCGAACTTGCTGACCATCAGCAGCACGCGCATCGGCTCGCGGGTGTCGTGCAGTTCCCATTGCATGTCGAACGCCTTGGCCACTTCATCGAACCCGGCCTTGAGCTGCGCGATGTCGCCGCTGTGGCCGTCGTTGAAACGGAACACCGCGCGCATGAAGAATTTGCCGCTGAATTCGTCGTCGAACTGCGCCATTTCACCGATGTAGCAGGCGTTGCCTGCCAGGTACGAGGTGACCGCCGCGACGATGCCGGAGGTCGCCGGGCAGCTGATCTTGAGAATGAAATGGTTCTTTTCATGTTGCATGGCATGTCCTCTGGGAAGTGGCGGCAGCTCGGATCAACGGGTTGTCAGGCAAAAATTCAGGGGTGAAACAAAGCTTCATGAATGAATAAAAATTCCTATCAGGAATTAAATATTCTCGAAGGCTGTTTTATAGGCGAAAGAAAATGGGGCGTCCAGAAATTTCTGGAAACTTTTTTAACTGGCAGGAAATTGTTGCGAGGTCTGTGAAATCAGCCGAGAGCGGACAGGCAAAAAAGGGCAGGGTTTGACCCTGTGCAAGGCCTCCGGGATGGGGGTCATTGGTATTGCATTACCTCGCAGATGCTCTAGGCTGGCGCTCATTCTCGAATAAAAACAAGCAAGCGCCTGATATGAGCCAGAGCCTCCACCTGCTGCGTAAATTCGTTTCCCCGGAAATCATCTTTGGCGCCGGCAGCCGCCACAGCGTCGGCAACTACGCCCGCACGTTCGGTGCGCGCAAGGTCATGGTGGTCAGCGATCCCGGGGTGATCGCCGCCGGTTGGGTCGCCGATGTCGAGGCCAGCCTGCAGGAACAGGGCCTGGACTACTTCATCTACAGCGGCGTTTCGCCCAACCCGCGGGTGGAGGAGGTCATGCTCGGCGCCGAGCTGTACCGCGAGCAGAATTGCGATGTGATCGTCGCAGTCGGTGGCGGCAGCCCGATGGATTGCGGCAAGGCCATCGGCATTTCAGTGGCCCACGGGCGCAACATCCTCGAATTCGAAGGCGTCGACACCATTCGCGTGCCGAGCCCGCCGTTGATCCTGATTCCCACCACCGCCGGCACCTCGGCGGATGTCTCGCAGTTCGTGATCATTTCCGATCAGCAGGAGCGCATGAAGTTTTCCATCGTCAGCAAGGCGGTGGTGCCCGATGTCTCGCTGATCGACCCGGAAACCACCCTGAGCATGGACCCGTTCCTCTCGGCCTGCACCGGCATCGACGCGCTGGTCCACGCCATCGAGGCCTTTGTCTCCACCGGCCACGGCCCGCTGACCGACCCTCACGCGCTGGAGGCCATGCGCCTGATCAACACGCACCTGGTGCCGATGATCGCCAACCCCGGCGACATTGCCCTGCGCGAGAAAATCATGCTCGGCAGCATGCAGGCGGGGCTGGCGTTTTCCAACGCGATTCTCGGCGCCGTGCACGCCATGTCCCACAGCCTGGGCGGCTTTCTCGACCTGCCCCATGGGCTGTGTAACGCGGTGCTGGTCGAGCACGTGGTGGCGTTCAATTACAGCTCGGCGCCCGATCGCTTCAAGGTCATCGCCGAAACCCTGGGCATCGATTGCCGTGGCCTGAACCACGCGGCGATCAGCAAGCGCCTGGTCGAGCATCTGATCGCGCTCAAGCACCAGATCGGCTTTCACGAAACCCTCGGCCTGCACGGGGTGAGCAGCAGTGACATTCCATTCCTGTCGCAACATGCGATGGGCGATCCGTGCATCCTCACCAACCCGCGAACCTCCAGCCAGCGCGACGTCGAAGTGGTCTATGGCGAAGCCCTCTGACCCACGCCAGGGCGCGCTGACGGCGCTGCTCGGGCTGGGCAACCACTCGACGCGCAAGAGCCATTATCCGGAACTGACCCTGCGCCTGGCCGAACTCGAGAACGAGCGCAATCGCTATAAATGGCTGTTCGAACATGCTGTCCATGGCATCTTTCAGGCCCGTCTGCATGAAGGCCTGCGCGCCGCCAACCCGGCGCTGGCGCGCATGCTCGGCTACGGCAACGCCCAGGAAGTGCTGCTGGCCCTCGACGATTTGGCCAGCACGTTGTTCATCGGCGGGCAGGCCGAAGTCAGCGCATTGGCGCTCAAGCTGCAGCGCGAGCACAGCGTGCAGGGCTACGAAACCCGCCTGCGGCGCAAGGACGGCAGCTACGTCGACGTGCTGATGAACCTGCTGCTCAAGCCCGACGAAGACGGCGTGTTCGAAGGCTTCGTCGCCGACATCACCGAACGAAAACTGGCGCAACAGCGCTTGCAGGAGCTCAACGATCAGCTCGAACTGCGTGTGGCCGAGCGCACCGATGAACTGCTTGAGGCCAACCTCAACCTGCGCGACGCCCGCGACGCCGCCGAAGCCGCCAACCACAGCAAGGACAAATACCTCGCCGCCGCCAGCCACGACCTGTTGCAGCCGTTGAACGCGGCGCGTCTGCTGATCTCGACCCTGCGCGAACGCCGCCTGCCAGACGCCGAGCAGATCCTCGTCGAGCGCACCCATCAGGCGCTGGAAGGGGCAGAAGACCTGCTCACCGACCTGCTGGACATCGCCAAATTCGATCGCGCCTCGATTCAGCCGGACATCAACCTGTATCGCCTGGACGAAGTGCTGGCGCCGCTGGTCTCGGAGTTTCAGCCTGTGGCCGCTGCCGCCGGGCTAACCCTGCGCGCGCGCATCGGCGAGTTTGCCGTGCGCACCGACCTGCGCCTGCTCACGCGCATCCTGCGCAAGTGCCACAGCAACGCCTGCCGCTACACCGAACGAGGCAGCATTCTGCTGGGCGCGCGCAAGCGCGGGGACAGGCTGCAAATCGAGGTGTGGGACACCGGACGCGGCATCGCCGAGGACCGGCTGGAGTCGATCTTTCTGGAGTTCAACCAGCTCGACGTCGGCCGCGCCGCGGATCGCAAAGGCGTGGGCTTGGGCCTGGCAATCGTCGAACGGATCGGGCGCATCCTCGGCGGACGTATCCGGGTGCGCTCACAACCGGGGCGAGGATCGGTCTTCGCCATCGACGTGCCGTTATCCGCTGAAAAACCCATGCCGGTGAACGTTGTGGTGCAGCAACTCCCCGGCGTCGGCAACCCGCTGCCTGGGCGACGGCTGTTGGTGCTCGACAACGAGACCAGCATTCTCGACAGCATGGCCGCGCTGTTGGGGCAATGGGGGTGTGAAGTGCTCACGGCCACAGACGAAGCGGCGTGCCATGAGGTGCTCAAGGGGCGGGCGCCGGAGCTGATCCTCTTTGATTTTCATCTCGACCACGGCGTGCTGGGGTGCGATGTGGTTGCGCACTTGCGAGAGCATTTCGGGGTTCAGATCCCGTGCGTGATGATCACGGCAGATCGCACGGACCTGTGCCGCCGGTCGTTGCAGGCGCTTAATGCGCCGCTGTTGAACAAGCCGGTGAAGCCCGGGAAGTTGCGGGCGGTTGTTAGTCAGCTTTTGGGGTGAGCCGCAGTCGTGAAACCGATTGCTGTGGTAAATCAGATGAACCGCACTTTCAGGTTTTACGACGACTTCGTCGCCGATCGCGGGACAAGCCACGCTCCTACGCCTTCGGCAGAATCAAGAGCCGTACGGCGACTTGCCGTTACTGCTCTGCTTTTGATCTTCGTGCGCAATAGACCAGACGACACTCATCGCGACTTGGGTGCAGGCCGAACGCTTCCAGCGGCTCCACAAGGTCCCGCTCTTGCATACTTCCCCCCATCGCCTCCGCGCAAAAGACCGCCCCACCATGACCGACACCCACATGCCGCCCGCCCTGCGCTTCATGCTCGCCGCCCGCCGCAGCGAGCTGGCCGGGCTCGAAGGCCTGGCGCAGACCTGCGAACTGGTGGCGTCGATCAGCCAACTGGTCCACGCCCTGCAACGCGAGCGCGGGTACTCCAATGTCTATTTGGGGAGCAAGGACGCCCGCCAACTGACCCAACTTGATGCACTGACCAGCGACGCCCGCGCCGTCGAGCGACAAGTGGTCGCCGGGTTCGAAGCCATCGACCTGGACGCCACCAGCGCCTGCGATCGCGCGCGGCTGTTCAATCGTCTGGCCTTCGTCATGCACGGCCTGGACGAGTTGCCCGGCCTGCGTCGACGCATCCGCGATCAACGGGTAAGCGCACTGGACGCCACCACCGCAATGACGCGCCTGATCGGCGGCTTGCTGGCCGTGGTCTTCGAAGCGGCCGACACCGCGGTCGACCCGACCATCACCCGCGTGCTGGTGGCGCTGTTCAACTTCATGCAGGGCAAGGAACTGGCGGGGCAGGAGCGGGCCACCGGTGTTTCCGGGTTTTCCAAAGGCTTTTTCGACACGCCATTGCGCGAGCGCATCGAGCATCTGCAGCAGGGGCAGGAGCGTTGCTTTCAGACCTTCGTCGACTTTTGCGACGACGAAGCACGACGACTGTGGCGCAACCAGCAGGCCAGCGAAACCACCGCCCAGGTCGTCCAGTTGCGCGGGGTTGCGCTGAAAACTTCGGCGAGCCAGCAGGTCGATCCTGCGTTGTCTCAAGTGTGGTTCGAGCTGGCCACTGCACGCATCGACGCCATGCGGGAGGTGGAAGCCCGCCTGGCCCAGGTGCTGCTGGACAGCTGCCAGGCCAGCATCAAACAGGCCCGCGCCGATCTGGAAAACCATCGCACGCTGCTCAATCGGCTGGTCAGTCTGGAGACGGCCGGCTGTGTCGATCAGGCGTTGCTGTTCAACGTTCAGGCGGTGGATCTGGACAGCGCCGCGCAGGACGGCCTGGGTCATCATCTCGGTCGCTCGGTGCTCGACATGCTGCAAACCCAGACTCAGCGCTTGCTCAGTGCCCATGATGAGCGCGACGAGGCCCGGCAGGCATTGAACGAGCGCAAAGTGGTGGAGCGGGCCAAACGCCTGTTGATGGAGGAGTATCAGATGAGTGAAGGCGACGCCTATGAGCGGCTACGGGTGTCGTCGATGGAGCGGGGGCAACGCATGGTGGATGTGGCGCAAGCGCTGCTGAATCTGGCGGCGGGGCGTTCGCCGCGCCGTTAACCGCCCGTCATATTCATGAACCGCACCACCTGCACGTCATCGTTGATCTCGAAATTGTGCCGGTACGGCTTGAGCTTCATCGCTTCGACGATGGCCTTTTCGAGTTTTTCCGGCTGGCCAGGGTTGGCGCGCAGGGTGGCTTTGAGGTCGGCGGAGTGTTCGTTGCCCAGGCACAGCAGCAGGCGGCCTTCGACGGTGACGCGCACGCGGTTGCAGGTGGCGCAGAAGTTGTGACTGTGGGGCGAGATGAAGCCCACGCGGATGTCCGGGGCTTCGGCCAGGCGCCAGTAGCGCGAGGGGCCCTGGGTCGATTCGGTGGAGTTGATCAGGGTGTAGCGTTCGGCGATGCGTTCGCGGACCTGATCGCTTGAGAAGAACGACTCGGCGCGGCTGTGCTCGCTGATGATGCCCAGCGGCATCTCTTCGATAAAAGTGATGTCCAGACCCCGGTCGATGGCGAAGGCGATCAGGTCGTTGATTTCGTGATCGTTGCGCCCCTGCATCACCACGCAGTTGAGCTTGGTGTGGGTGAAGCCGGCGGCGTTGGCAGCGTCGATCCCGGCGATGACCTTGGCTAGATCGCCGGTGCGGGTCAACTCCTTGAAGCGGACAGGGTCGAGGCTGTCCAGGCTGATGTTCAGGCGCTTGAGCCCGGCATCGAACAGGGGCGCTGCGAGTTTTTCCAGCTGCGAGCCGTTGGTGGTCATGCACAGTTCGCGCAGGCCGGGCAGGGCGGCGATGTTCTTGCACAGGCCGACGATCCCGGCGCGCACCAGCGGCTCACCCCCGGTCAGGCGAATCTTTTTCGTGCCCAGCGCGACGAAGCGCTCGGCGATCTGCTGGATTTCTTCAAGAGAGAGGATCTGCTGGCGCGGCAGAAAGGTCATGTCCTCGGCCATGCAGTACACGCAGCGAAAATCGCAGCGATCGGTCACCGAGAGGCGAACGTAATCGACTTTGCGTGAATAACCGTCTAACAGGACGCGATCTGACATTGTTGTTCTCGATGAGGCTCTCGACAGCGTGTTGCGTGGCGCAAGCAAATCGCCCGGCGTTTATCGGCAACGCCAAGCGAGTGGAGCGTTAGATTTTCTGGCTGGCCGGTTGTGCAACTGCGGCGGCAGCGTCGTCCGCAGCCTGGGTTTGCGAAGCCTTGGCATAAGACACGTAATACGCCAGCCCGACGAAAATTGCACCCCCCACCGCGTTGCCCAGGAACACCGCGACGAAGTTTTCGAAGAAGTCGCCCCAAGTCAGCGCGTCGGCAAAGATGGCCGCCGGAATCACGAACATGTTCGCCACCACGTGCTGGAAGCCGATGGCCACGAACGCCATGATCGGGAACCACATGCCGAGGATCTTGCCGGTCACGTCCTTGCTCGCGTAGGACAGCCACACCGCCAGGCAAACCAGCCAGTTGCAGCCAATGCCGGCGATGAACGCCTGACCGAAATCGGCGCCGGCCTTGGCTTTGGCGATGGCGACGGTCTTGGCCAGAAAGGCGCCTTCGGTCAGGCCCAGCACGTGGCCGAAAAACCAGGCGATGAACAGCGCGCCGAGCAGGTTGGCCAAGGTCACCAGGCCCCAGTTGCGGGCCACTGCGCCAGCGGATATGCGCCGGGCGAACATCGCGGTGGGCAGGCTCATCATGTTGCCGGTCAGCAGTTCGCCGCCGGCGAGGATGGTCAGGATCAGGCCGATGGGAAACACCGCCGCGCCCAACAGGTTGCCCAACGATGCCCAGGGGCCGGGGATCATGGTGCTGACGTGGATGTCCAGCAGAAAGCCCAGGGAGATGAAGGCACCGGCCAGAAAGCCCAGCACCAGAATCGACGCCACAGGCATGTGCGACTTCTTGACCCCGGCTTCGATGGTGATTTCAGCGATCTGTTGGGGCGTATTGATGGACATGATTTCAAGCTCGCACGCAAGGGCCGACAACACGACTCGAGGTCGCGCGCCAGGCAACGATTAGTAAGGGTGTTCAAGCGTCCAGTCTTGCTGCGCGAACGTGTCAGCGGACACGGCGCCAATCCATTTGAAGGTCATGGTGTGCGACTTCACGCCGCATCGCAGAAACGTCAGAAAAGACGTAATCAGTTGGTGAGCAAGCTACCGATCACGGCCTAGAGCGTCCAATCGCTTGTTCCGATGAATTCATCGATCTGCTCTATCGGCCCTTGTTCCGCTATCGATTGGAGGGTCAGCGGTCATGCGTCGCTCGTAACGTTCCAGCAGCGGCTGAATGCTGATGCCGTGCAGCAGGATGCTCAGGGCCACCACCGACAGCGTCAGGCTGATCAGGCTTTCCGTGCTGTCCTTGGGCAGCCCGTGGGACAGCGCGTAGCACAGGTAATACAACGTGCCGATGCCACGGATGCCGAACCAGCCCACCAGCGCCTTTTGCGGCCGGGTCAGCAGACGACGGCTGATCAGCAGCCACACGCTCAAAGGGCGAACCACGCAGAACAGCGCCAACCCCAGCGTCAGCGCGCGCCAGTCCCAGTACATGGCGATGGCCGCGCCGAGCAGGGTGATCAGCAGCACTTCCATGGCCCGCTCCACCAGACTGCCGAACGCCAGCATGTCGCCCATCATCACGCCGGCGGCCAGCTGCGATTCGCTGAGCTCGTCGTGGTGGGTGAGGGTGGCGGCCTGCGGGTCGCTGTCCATGTGGCCGAGCACGGGTCTGGCGACGTGCTCGGATGGGATGTCCGATTGCGTGGTGCGCACTTCCGCGCGACGCAAACCCAGGCCCGCCGCGAACACTGACAGGAAGCCGTAGGCGCCCAGTCCTTCGGCGGCGACGTAGGCGATGGCAATCAGCGCCAAGGCCAGAAAGTCGTTGGGCGATGTGGTGCTGTCGGCGTTCTTGATGCGCAGGTAGATCATCAGATGCCCAACGCCGCGCCCCAGCGTGTAGCCCAACAGCAGGCCCACCGGTACGCCCCAGAGGATGTTCTTCAGCAGCCAGCCCTGAACCCAGTTGAAATCCGTCGTGCCGTGGCCGAGAAACAGCAGGGCGAAGATGACGAAGGGAAAGGCCGTGCCGTCGTTGAGCCCGGCTTCCCCGGACAGACCAAAGCGCACCCGGTCGAAATCCTGCGCGTTGTTGACCTGCACCAGCCCGGCGAGGACCGGGTCGGTGGGCGACAGCATTGCCCCTAACAGCAGGGAAATGGCCCACGGCAGGTCGAGCAGGTAGTGGGCAGCCAGACAGACGCCGACGATAGTCGCGAGCATCACCGGACCGGCCAGCAGATACGCCGAATGCCAGGCCGTGCGGTGCAGCGGCAGGCGCAGCTTGATACCGGTATTGAACAGCGAAAACAGCACAGCGACTTCCGTCAGGCGTTCCAGCCAGTGGCGCGAGTCGCGGATGTCCAGGTCGACCAGATCCAGCCCCCAGGGGCCGATGCAGGCGCCAAACGCCAGACACACCGCCGAGGTGGTCACCGGCAGCCAGCGCAGGTAGGCGGAGGTCAGTGCCAGCAGCATCAGCAGGACACCGAGCACGGTCATGCAAAGAATGAAACTCATCCGGTCTCGTCATCAGTCAGTGGGTAGTAAGGGTGTGACCGACGCGAGGGAGGATAGTTGGACGCAATG
>Ga0157373_10003825_pt1 | contig 11378 bp, 10 predicted proteins | sample C65metaG_FD_113460 | JGI IMG/M metagenome (GOLD analysis project Ga0157373, IMG submission 113460) | Corn rhizosphere microbial communities from Kellogg Biological Station, Michigan, USA - C6-5 metaG | ecosystem: Host-associated > Plants > Roots > Rhizosphere > Soil | place: USA: Michigan...
AACACATTACCTTTGCACTCCTAATTTTTGGAATCATGTTCGCAATAGTAAAGATAGCCGGTCAGCAATTCAGGGTTCAGAAGGACCAGACTTTGTATGTTCCCCATGTTGCAGGGAATGCAGGCGACGCTCTCGAGTTTTCAGATGTTCTGTTGGCAAGCAATGATGGTAAACTAACCTCAGGCAGTGCCGTTAAGAATGTAGTAAAAGCAGAAATCGTCGACCAGGTTCTGGGCGACAAAGTGATCGCTTTTAAAATGAAAAGAAGAAAAGGTTTCAGAAAAAAACATGGTCATCGCACTCAATACACTCATATAAAAGTAACCGGTATCGCGTAAGCATACTTTGAAGAAATGAAAAAATATTTTTCATTTTAAGTTTTCATTTTTTAATTCAAAAAACATGGCACATAAAAAAGGTGAAGGTTCCGTAAAGAACGGACGTGATTCACAAAGCAAAAGATTAGGAGTAAAAATTTTTGGCGGACAGGCCGCTGCTTCAGGAAATATTATTCTTCGCCAACGCGGAACAGTTTATCATCCCGGAAAAAATGTGGGTCTCGGAAAAGACTTCACCATCTTCGCAACAGCAGATGGAGTGGTTGAATTCAGAAAGACAAAAGGTGATAAAACAATTGTTTCTGTGAAAGCTGCAGAAGCAACTGCATAATTTTTTTTTCAAATAAGTTTTGGCAGTTAACAAAATGTTTTTATTTTTATTTTTTATTTACTAACAATTAAATTCTAAAAACATGGCAACTGCAAAAAAAGCCGCTCCTAAAAAAGCCGCTGCAAAAAAAGCAGCTCCTAAAAAAGCTGCTCCAAAAAAGGCCGCTCCTAAGAAAGCTGCTCCTAAAAAAGCCGCTCCTAAAAAAGCTGCCCCTGCAAAGAAAGCTGCTCCTAAGAAAAAATAGTTTTATTTTTCTTGCAGATAATTTAAAGTCCCGGAATTCCGGGACTTTTTTATTGTATGATTCCCTGAAACATAAGCTGGTACATGACTTCAGCGCTTGTGTAAAAAGTATATTCTTTCAAAGTAACTTTATAAAATTTCAAAATTTCTTTTTTTTAAGAATGACCAATAAACAAATCGCCAATCAATTTTCATTGCTTTCGAAGCTGATGGACATACATGAAGAAAATAGTTTTAAATCAAAAACGTATGCCAGCGTCGCTTATAAAATTGGTCAGTTGCCTGTTGATCTTGAAACACTTCCTGAAGAAAAAATTGCCGCCATAAATGGAATCGGAGACGCGATGGCAAAAAAAATTGCTGAAATTTTAGCAACAGGAAAGATGAAAATTCTTGAAGATTTAATTGTAAAAACTCCCGAAGGAATTTTTGAAATGTTAAATATTAAAGGCCTTGGTCCGAAAAAAATTTCCGTGATGTGGAAAGAAATGGGAATTGAAAATATTGGCGAACTGTTGTATGCATGCAATGAAAACCGTTTGCTTCTTTACAAAGGCTTTGGAAAAAAAACGCAGGACAATGTAATTGAATCCATAGAATTTTATTTAAAGCAACAGGGAAGTGTTTTATTTGCGCAGGTAGAACAACTGGCAACTGATCTGGAAGTTTTTTTGAAAAAATTATTTTCATCGGATGAAATAAAAATTACGGGAGATATGGCACGACACGCTGAAACCGTTGAGGTACTTGAATATGTAATTCCTTTTTCTCAAAAAATAATTTTAGAAAAAATTGAACCACTGGTTGAGTTTGAATTGATAGAGAAAAATGCGAACGACATTTTGTATCGGTATAATGACGGAATCAAGGTTCGTTTTTATCCGGTTGATCGAACCCATTTAGTGAAAAAGATTTTTGAAACCACAGGTTCCGATGAATGGGTAACTGCTTTTGAAAATGATTTTCCGGCTGTAAATTTTTTGAAAGCAAAAAACGATTCTGATATTTTCCGGCAGGCTGGAATACAGTATATACCTGCGTTTTTGAGAGAAAAGGCTTCTGTCATTTCTATCGCTGCACAACATGAAATACCACAGGTGATTCAGCCCGGCGATATAAAAGGTATCATTCATTGCCATAGCAACTGGAGCGATGGAACAAACACGATTGAACAACTTGCCAAAGCATGTATCCACAAAGGCAAAGAATATTTGGTGATGAGTGATCACAGTAAGGTGGCCAGTTATGCTCACGGTTTGAATGAAGATCAGGTAAAAGCGCAGCATCAGCTAATCGATGAACTGAATAAAAAATATGCCCCTTTCAAAATTTTTAAAAGTATAGAAAGTGATATTCTCAATGAGGGGAATTTGGATTACGCGGATTCGGTTCTTTCAACTTTTGATCTTGTAATTGCATCGGTTCATTCCAATTTGAAAATGAACCAGGACAAAGCAATGATGCGGCTTTTGAAGGCGATTGAAAATCCTTACACCACCATTCTCGGGCACATGACAGGAAGATTATTGCTGAGCAGAAGAGGCTTTCCTGTCGACTACAAAAAAATAATTGATGCGTGTGCTGCCAATAATGTTGTCATCGAAATCAATGCGCATCCAAGAAGATTGGATATGCGGTGGCAATGGATTGAATACGCGCTTTCAAAAAATGTATTGCTTTCCATCGATCCTGATGCACATTCAATTGCTGAATTTGACAATACAAAATATGGAGTTCTTGTTGCTCAGAAAGGAATGGTGACAAGTAGAAATAATCTCAGCAGTTTTTCATTAAAAGAGTTTGAAGGATTTTTAGCTAAGAGAAAAAAATAAAAATAAAAAAGCGATTTATTTCTCTCTTTACTGCTCATTGTCTGATTCTGATGGAGGAATAGTGTCTTCTTCTTCATTGTAAATAGTATCTTCTTCGCTTTTTGAATTTACTTCTACGGTAATCGGCGAAGCGGCTAAATTTTTTTGTTCATCTTTCAAAATAAAAAGTCCGGTGATCATACTTTGAAAATTATTCCATCCGGCAAAAACTACCTGGATAACATGAACTAAAAAAAATAATGTAAAAAGAATCGTAAGCGTGAAATGCTCTATCCGCGCCCATTCGTAGCCGCCAAGCATAGAAGTTAATGTTCCAAATTGTACGGGTTTATAAATTGAAAGCCCTGTAAGAACGGAGCCGGATCCCATCAGGATGACAACGGTATAAGCGATCCTTTGAGCTGCATTGTATTTTTTTTGAGGAGGAATTTTTTTCGTTAAATGAAGATCATGCAGAACGACGATTGCAGATTCTTTCAGTGATCTCTTATCAGGAAAAATATATTTCCACTCGCCGGAAAAAAGCAGAAATAAAACATAAATAAGACCATTGATCGCAAAGAGCCACATGAAAACAAAATGAAGATCCATTCCTTCCGCCAAACGAAAAGGAATATGTAAGGCATCATAAAAGCTTTTGGGAAAAAATTTGAGAATGGTTTTATCACCCCAGCCGATCCTGTAAACATCATTAGCCCAATAAATCAACATGCCGCTCCAGATCATGATGGCAATCACCGGGAAATTGATCCAATGAAACCAACGGATCGCTAACGGATGTTTTTTAATGGCTCTTTTCATCTATGAAATATTGTTTCTGATTTAGATCAGATTGATAAAGTTCATTAAAATCTTTTTAATGAAAAGAATGAAGAAAAAAATGTTACAGGAAAATTGATTTGAATCATACGTTTTATTGACGCAACTCAAAAAAAATCGGGTTAGGAAAAAATATTTTTGGAGCGGCGTTTTTCTAATCTTTTATATTTTATTCTATGATCTCTTCGCAGCAATTATTGCATAAATATAATGTAGCTGTTCCGCGCTACACAAGCTATCCTACAGTTCCTTTCTGGCAGGAAATGAAAGCCGATGAGTCCTGGAAAGAACAATTTCAAAAGGATTTTCAAAAACAAAATTCAGCTGAAGGCATCAGTCTCTATCTGCATTTGCCTTTTTGTGAAACGCTATGTACCTATTGCGGTTGCAATAAAAAAATTACAACGAATCATTCTGTTGAAGAAGAATATATTCAGGTGATGTTAAAAGAATGGAAATTATACCGGCAACTGATGAATGAAACGCCGGTAATCCGCGGGTTGCACCTGGGAGGAGGCACACCAACTTTTTTTTCTCCAAAAAATTTGCAATTCCTCTTAGAAACGATTTTCAAATCTTCAATCATTCATCCTCAACACGAATTCAGCATCGAAGGACATCCGAACAATACAACGCTACAGCATCTTCAAACCCTTTATTCACTGGGCTTTCGCAGGATTAGTTATGGCGTTCAGGATAACGATCCTGTAGTACAAAGAGCGATCAACAGAATGCAGCCTTTGAAAAATGTTCGTCGCGCCACTGATAATGCACGTGCAGTAGGTTTTCATTCTGTCAACTTTGATCTTATTTATGGATTGCCTTTTCAGACATTGAAAGGAGAAGCAAAAACAATTGATGAAACGATTGCGCTTCGTCCCGACAGGATTGCTTTTTACAGTTATGCGCATGTTCCCTGGAAACAAAAAGCGCAACGCTTATTTGACGAGAACGATCTTCCCTCACCGGAATTAAAGATGCAATTGTATTCTCTGGCAAAAGAAAAATTTTTGGCAGCAGGATATTTTGATATTGGTATGGATCATTTTGCATTGCCGGAAGATGATTTATATAAAGCAAAAAAAGGTGCAACACTTCATCGGAATTTTATGGGATATACCACCACGCATACTTCTTTTCTGCTCGGTCTTGGAGTATCTGCCATCAGCGATACCGGAAGTCTTTATTCACAAAATCATAAAGAGCTGGCCAATTATTCACGTATGATTGAACAGGAAGATTTTGCCATTAATAAAGGCTTTCAATTAACACAAACAGATCAACGTTTTAAGAAATACATTTTGGAAACAGCGTGCAGGGGAGAAGTAATATTTCAACAAAAAGATCTTTCTCTTTTGCAGAAATATACTTTCCCACGTTTGAAAGAGCTCTCTGAAGACGGATTGATTCTGTTGAATGAGAATGGATTGGTAGTTACTGGGAATGGATACCCGTTTCTTCGAAATATTTGCCAGGCATTTGATTTGAAATGGTGGCAATCTGAAACAAAAAGTTCAGCAGCAATTTTCAGCAAAGCGGTTTAGTTCTGATTCATCAAATTAAGTGAAGTATATCATTTTTTTGTCCTTTATAAATCCAACAGAACCTCCATGCTTTACATGAGGATACCCCCTACATACCCCCTACATACCCCCTACATACCAGCGTAGAGATACCCTACACCATTCCTTTATTTCCCTTCGCAATAGGTAATATGCAGAAAATGCAATGGATTGGATTGTAAGAAATATAGAATGGGTCCAGCTTCTAACTTTTATCGGGGATTCAAAGAATTAATTGTAAAAATAAAAAAGCCTCAAAAAAATGAGGCTTTTTTGTTGCGAAGGGAGGGTTCGAACCTCCGACCTTCGGGTTATGAGCCCGACGAGCTACCGCTGCTCTACTTCGCGATTTAGGAGTGCAAATGTAAGCTCTAATGCACTTGCTACCAAATTTTAATGCTTACCAAATCTTAAAATTTAATTTTATTTTTTATCAATTGTTAATCACGGTGAGAGACACTGCTGGCACCACTTGAATTCACGTCTTTCCTTTCAGGATTTCCTTTATAAAAGAAAGAACTTGCGCCCGAAGCTTTTGCAGTGATTGATTTGTTTACGGTAATTTTTACGTCGCTTGCACCGGAAATATCTGCAACACAATTGTTGACAACGAGATCATAATTTTTCACATCGCTTGCACCACTGGCATCAATTTTTAAATTGTCAACATCGCCATTTATTTTAACCGTCGACGCCCCGGTTATATCCAGCTGAAGATTATCCAAATCAACCTTCCCTTTGATATTACAGGCGCCCGATAATTTTATCCGGCTGCTGTTTTCTTTATAAGTTCCATTAATAATGAAATCGCAGGCGCCTGATGCCTCAAGGCTTTCAAGCGTTTTGAAAGAAACATAAGCCCGCAATTTTCTGGCTGAATTAAATCGGAAGGGACCTGGATCAAACCAAATGTTCAGGATGCCATTTTTTACTTCCGTTTTAATCTGATCGCGATAATTGTCATCTGAAGCGCTTACGGCGAGAGCGTAATTGTCGCTCTGCGAAAGATACACATCAATTCCTCCGGATACTTTGATTCCCGAAAAAGAACTGACATTTCTTACCTCCGCATTTTTATCGTTAATAACAGTCTGTGAAAAGGATTGAAAAGTGAAGACACTAAAAAGAATAAATAAAAGAGATTTCATACAATTTTTTTTTGTGAAACGAAATCAGAAGCAAAAAGTTACAATTTTTTATAAATAAATGGCTGGTTTGCTATCTTTGCATTTCAAACAATTTTTTAAACCGGGGTGCATCTTCTACTGAAGAATTGCTGAGAAAATACCCGCAGACCTGATCAGGATAATGCCTGCGAAGGGAGGACAAAACCTTTACCCGCCTTCTTTTTCATGCATTGTAGTGATCTGAAAAATTACAAACATGAAAAAAATATTACTCATTCTGCCATTATGCTTTTTTAGTTTTTTTGTAAATGCACAGGACACATCTCATCACAAATTGAGTGATACGTTAATGTTGGAAAATATTGAGATCACTTCAATCAGGGCCGCTGATAAGGCGCCTTTTACAAAAACAAATCTCAATAAAGAACAAATTGCAAAAGTCAATCTTGGGCAGGATCTGCCTTTTGTTTTAAATCAAACTCCTTCGGTTGTGGTGAACTCTGATGCCGGAAACGGTGTCGGTTATACCGGTATCCATATTCGTGGCACCGATGCTTCCCGCATCAATGTAACGCTTAATGGAATTCCTTATAATGATGCGGAAAGCCAGGGAACTTTTTTTGTAGATCTTCCTGATGTGTCTTCATCCGTGAATTCAATTCAAATTCAACGCGGTGTTGGTACGTCATCCAATGGTGCTGGCGCTTTCGGCGCAACCATCAATCTTTCTACCAACGAAGTGAATAAAGAAAAATACTTTGAATTGAACAATAGCTTTGGTTCTTTCAACACCTGGAAAAATACATTAAAAGTTGGAACAGGTTTATTGGCAAATCATTTCTTAATCGATGCAAGAGTGTCACGGATTTCAAGCGATGGATACATTGACAGGGCTACTTCCAGGCTTCGTTCTTTATATGTTAGCGCTGCCTATATCAACGATAAAAGTTCATTGCGGTTTAATATGGTAAGCGGCAAAGAAAAAACCTACCAGGCATGGTATGGTGTCCCTGAAAATTTTTTGGATAGTGATCGCACCTACAATCCTGCAGGAACCGAAAAACCAGGCGCTCCTTATGCCAATGAAACGGATAATTATATTCAAACACATTACCAGCTTTTTTACAATCATAAAATCAACGCTGCTTTAAGTTATAATATCGCTGCTTTTCTTTCCCGCGGAAAAGGTTATTACGAAGAATACAGAGCTGATCAGGCTTTCAGCGATTATAATCTTCCCGATGTGATCAACGGAAATGATACGATCACCTCCACTGATTTAATAAGAAGACTTTGGCTCGATAATTATTTTTACGGAAGTATCTTCTCTTTGCAATATCATAAAAATAAAACCCGGTTTACGTTTGGAGGCGGCTGGACAGAATATGATGGAAAACACTATGATATAGTAACATGGGCGCAGCAGGGATTTCCGGCTGATTACAAATATTTTAATGCACCTGCAAAAAAGAATGATCTGAACTTATATGCAAAAGTGATGCAATCATTTGGAAGTGGTTTTACCGGGTTCCTCGATTTGCAGGAACGATTGATTAACTATAAGATCAACGGATTTGATGATAATCCTGGTTTGCATGTTCAAAAAAGTTATTCTTTTTTTAATCCAAAAGCAGGTATTTCATTTAATAAAAATAATTACCAGGCTTATGCATCTTTTTCAGTTGCTGCCAAAGAACCCAATCGTGACGATTTTGAAGCCGGTGTAAATCAAATACCAAAGCCCGAAATATTATATGATGCAGAATTAGGCCTTGAAAAGAAGCACACTTCTTTTAATTATGGTGCTACCTTTTACTACATGTATTATCACAATCAATTAGTAAACACGGGAAAAATAAATGATGTAGGAGCTTATACCAGGACGAATGCACCGCAAAGTTATCGCGCTGGCATTGAGTTACAGGCGGCTGCAATGATTGCAAAATGGATGAATCTTTCGGGAAACATTTCTTTTAGTAAAAATAAAATAAAGGATTTCACAGAATTTATTGATGATTATGATAATGGGTTGCAAAAGGAAAATGTTTATCACAATACGGATATTTCCTTTTCGCCTGATGTGGTTGCTTTTGCCGGAATTAATTTGATTCCCGTGAAAAATGGCGAAATTAATTTTCAATCAAAATATGTAGGAAGACAATTTTTAGACAATACTTCTCATGTAAGCAGAAGCATTGATCCATACTTTGTTGAGAATATAAAATTTTCTTACACACTTTATAAAAAGGTATGTAAAGAAGTGAATTTTATTTTTCAGCTAAATAATGTTTTTAATAAAATGTATGAATCGAACGGTTACACGTACAACTATATTTCTGATGGAAAATTATCAGTGGAAAATTATTATTTCCCAATGGCCGGAACGAATTTTATGGCAGCGATAAATATTAAATTATGAGTGGTTGCTATGGCTAATTTCTTCCTTTCAACATCGGCACAAAAGAAAAATCTGAAAAGGTTTCTTCGTGAAAAGTGCCATCGGGATTTTTGGTAATGCGCATCATTTTTTGTTTGCCATCATCATCAACAGGAATGACCATTTTTCCTCCCGGTTTTAATTGATCTAATAGCTTGGGAGGAACGAACGGGGCAGCAGCGGTAATAATTACTTTATCAAATGGAGCAAAGGTGGGCAACCCTTCAAAGCCATCTCCATAAAAAAATTTGATCGATGGATATTTAGATCTTAAAATGAAATTTTTATTTTGATCGAATAATTTTTTCTGCCGTTCAATGGTAAAAACGGAAGCGCCCATTTCTGCCAGAACCATTGCCTGGTAAGCACTTCCGGTTCCAATCTCTAAAATTTTCTGATAAGGCGAAACTTCTAAAAGCTGTGTTTGATAGGCAACAGTATAAGGTTGTGAAATGGTTTGTCCTTCGCCGATTGGAAAGGCCCTGTCCTGGTAAGCAATATGTTCAAGAGCAGTGTCCAGGAAAAAATGACGTGGAATATGCATCATGGCATTCAACACATTTTCATCGGTAATTCCTTTATCTCTCAATGAATCAACCAACTTTTTTCTCAGTCCTTTATGCCGGTAACTGTCTTCATAATTTCGCATGGCCGCAAGTTAGAAAATTTGTTTCTACCGAACCATTGGCTGGAGAATATTTTGCAGCAGGCAGGTGTTTTCTTATAAAAAAGGAATCATTGAAATGGGTTCGTTCACAATAAAATGGATTGTATTTTCATAGCAAGTCGCAATGAAATGGAAACTCAAGGAAAAATCATTCTGCGTTTTTTACAGCATTTGCAAGAGATTCATACGTTGCATCATAAGTGTCCAATCGTTGGTCGTTGATAAAAAAAGTTGGCGTTCCATTAACGCCACTTCTGATGCCGCTTTCAAAATCACTTTCAATTTTTCCGGTTACTTCACTGCTATCCCAATCATTTTGAAATTGATCCAGATCCAGGCCCAAAGTTTCTGCAAAATATTCCAGGTTGTTTTCACTAAGCTCGTCCTGGTGTTCGTAAATCATATCATGCATTTCCCAAAATTTATTTTGCATTCCCGCGGCCTCAGCAGCTTCTGCTGCGATCATCGCTTCCGGGTGTGATTCCTGCAAGGGAAAATTTCTAAAAACAAAAAGAAGTTGATTGCTGAATTCTTTTAAAAGTTTTTTGATAAGCGGGTAGGCTTCTCCGCAGTGTGAACATTGATAATCGCCATATTCCACCAAAGTCACTGTGGCGCTGGGTTTTCCTATCGTATGATCGCGTTGGTCAACAGGGGTTCGTAATTTTGCCATAATTAAAATGTTTATTTTTTTTCTGTTTTCATTTTATCCAATTCATCAAGGATGCATTCCGCGCCGGGATTGATTCCTTCCGGAGAAAGATAGCTCCAGGCAATTGTTCCGCTTTCATCAATAATAAATAATGCCCGCAGGCTGGTTCCTTCTTTGTCATTGTAGGCTCCATATTCTTTTGAAACCTTTCCTTTGGGCTCAAAATCAGCAAGCAATGGAAAATGAATATTCCGGTGTTTGGCAAAAGCGAGATGACACCATTTACTGTCCACAGAAATCCCTAAAACTTCTGCATGGTATTGATGAAAAATTTTTAGCGTTTCGTTGTACAACGCCATTTCATCAGAACAAACGGGACTCCAATCGGCAGGATAGAAAGCAAGGATCACTTTTTTTCCTCGCAGGTCCGAAAGGGTAAGCTTCTGATCAGGAGTGGAATTTAATTCAAAATCGGGTGCGGTGGTTCCTTTTTGTAAGAGCATAGGTTGTTTATAAAAATGATGATGATGTTATGTTGCTAAAACAAAAATGTTCATCAAGTTTAATGCCGCATTGAAAAGGATGCAATGCTTTTTTGTTTTAAAAAAAGTGTTGGGATCCCGTTATGAATTTTTAAAATAATTTATAAAGCTCTGTCGAGATGAACATATCCGCCATCAACATGAATGATCTGCCCGGTGGTGTGACTCGATTTTTCAGAAAGAAGAAATGCGACCATATTGGCAATTTCTTCAGAAGTTGTCATCCTGTTTTCCAGTGGAATTTTTTGAGTGATAGATTGTAATTTTTCATCAGGATGGTCAAAAGTTTGAATCCATGTTTTGTATAAAGGAGTAAAACATTCCGCTACCACTACTTCATTCACACGAATCCTGAAAGGCAACAATTCTACTGCCCATTCTCTTGTCAGGGCATTTCTTCCTCCATTGGAAGCGGCATAGCCGGAAGTGTTGCCCTGCCCGGTTTCGGCAGTTTTGGAACCGATGTTGACAATGGCTCCTTTCGATTGTTTTAAATAAGGCAAAGCATGATGAGCCACCAGGTAATAATGCACTAAATTTTTATGCAGCGAAGCAACAAATTTTTCATAATTGCCGTTTTCCAAACCAATGCTGTCATTGACTCCCGCGTTGTTTACCAGTCCATCAATGCGGTTAAATTTTTCAACAATTTTCTTTACTGCATTTTCACATTCTTCAGCTCGTGTGAGTTCTGCAACAACCTGGAAGCCTTTATGGTCAATGCTTTCAAGCGTTTTTAAATTGTCAGTTTCATTTCTTCCAACAATAACCGGAACAGCGTTTTCTGCCGCCAGCACTTTTACAATTCCTTCGCCAATTCCTTTCGCA
>Ga0157373_10003826_pt1 | contig 11378 bp, 9 predicted proteins | sample C65metaG_FD_113460 | JGI IMG/M metagenome (GOLD analysis project Ga0157373, IMG submission 113460) | Corn rhizosphere microbial communities from Kellogg Biological Station, Michigan, USA - C6-5 metaG | ecosystem: Host-associated > Plants > Roots > Rhizosphere > Soil | place: USA: Michigan...
ATAGAACACCAGCCAGCCGACCAGCTCGTAGAGGAACTCTTCCAGCGATCGCAGCAGTCGTATGAGGTCCATGACCGCCGTGGATAGCGTGCGGGGCGTGAAGCCGGGATCACGGGCGGGGGGCGTTTCAGTCGGGACGGCGCAGGTGCGGGGCCGAGGGAGAGCGGGCTCTCTGTGCGCAGAGGCGTCAGTCGGATGTCTCCATTTACGCCGACCGTGGTGGGCCCACCAGGATTCGAACCTGGAACCAAGGGATTATGAGGCTCCACATTCATGCTTTGAAATCAACAACATGGCACCTTCAATTTTCCCGGTGCTGCGTCGTGAAACGCCTGCTACACATGGTGAGCATGAGGCATTTTCCCGGTGATTGAGCGTCGGACTGCGCCGCAATGCGCATCAGACACCGCGTCGTAGATCCCGCAGCGCTGCCCTCACCCGACCCTTCATCGGGTCCTTCGCCCTCGGCTTCGTCACCGCCGGCGGACGGATCGGCTCCAGCGCTGCCTTGACCCGCTCCAGATCCTGCGTCACGGCCTCGGCGAGTCGTCGGGCCTGTTGCTGCTGCTCTCGGGTCGGCGGCAGGCCAGGCAGCGGCGGCACCGGCTGCATCGGGGTGTTGTCGGTCAGACGGGCGACGGCCTCACGCAGAGGCAAGTCGGGATAGAGCCTGGCCGCGCACCAGCGCTCGGCGTAGCGCTTCGCCTGCCGGACGTTGGCCGCGCGCACTTCCTTCACCTGCCAGAACTTCTGGCCTTCCATCCACAGGCGCACGCCGGGACCGCCATCGGGGGTGACGTTTGCTGTCTCCCGGCCGTTGTACCAGAGCGCCCAGCGCTCACCGGTCTGGACCCAGCCAGAGGGGCGTGGTGCTGAGCGGAAGCCTTGGTAGCCGTGCGAGGGAAGCATGGCCGGCAGGATACGGCCGGCGGTCGCAAAGGCTGCGACAAGGGATCATTCACCGGCTGAACCGTTGGGGATCACGCGCCGGGCACGGCCGGCCGGGCTAGGCTCCGGCCATGTGCGGCCGATTCGTCCAGCTCCCCGTTGTCGACTTTGGCCAGCCCGGCCTGGCTGACCTTGCCCCCGGCCTGGCCGAGATCCAGCCCAGCTTCAACCTCGCACCCACGCAGCGGGCGGCGGTGATCCTGGACCGCGGCGAAGGCCGGCAGGTCACCCGGTTGGCGTGGGGCTTGCTGCCGTTCTGGGCGAAGGCCAAGGGCCTGCCGGGCTCGACCATCAACGCCCGCATCGAGACGGTGGCCACCAAGCCGGCCTTCCGATCTGCGTTCAAGAAGCGCCGTTGCGTGATCCCCATGGCCGGCTACTACGAGTGGTCGGTGAGCCCCGAGGACGGCAAGAAAGATCCATGGTTCATCCATGCCACCGGGACGCTGCTAGCCGCTGGCCTGTGGGAGGACACCAGCCCTCTCCTGCCCGGCGGCAACCTCGGCACCTTCACCATCATCACGGGCGACAGCAGCGGCGTATCGGCCGACATCCACGACCGCATGCCGGTCTGGCTGCAGGCCGGTCAGATCGATGAGTGGATGGCCGCCAGCCCGGACGACGCCATGGCCATGCTGCTCGCCAGCGAGACGCCGGCGATGGAGGCCTATCGCGTCAGCAGGGCAGTGAATACCCCTCGCAACAACACCGAGCAGCTGCTGCTGCAGGTCGCCTGACGCCGGCAGCGAGTCCTGTCCCATCCAGCCGAAGGGCGGCGGGTTGCCCAACTTGGCCTGTGACGCCAATCGGCGGCGGCGCGCGTCGGGTTGAGCGGTGGCAGAGGGGCGGCGCAGGGGCGTGGGTAGACCCTCGCCCCTTTTAAAGGCAATTTTCGATGTGCCCACGGCAAACAGGTAATCTAGGTAACCAACCCCTTAAATTCATCATCAATTCCTTATATTTCAATAAGATAGAATGAATTTCATAAGGTAATAACAGGGTAACCAACGAGTAACCACGTTACCATTTACGAGGGTAACCAACGCCTGAAAAATATCCCTTTGAAATCAACCACATAACCTTTCTCAACTTCCGAAATTACCCACAATTACCCCCCGAGGTAACCCCGGAAAGCATTGCGGCAGTAGGGTCACCGCCCTGCCCTGCCGCTCCGGTTACCCGATTACCCGTTTCCGATGGGCACATTGAAAAACGGCCCAGCGGGCAACATCGCCGTTAGGCGCCCTGGGAGGCTCTGAAATGGCCTGTTCTCCGCAGGGTTCCGCAGGGCCGACAGAGGGCTGCGGGAAGCGTGCGGAGCCATAGCGGGCGCGGGCTGGCCGGTTGCGCGGGGGTTGCAGAAAAAACACCCCATGAAGTGCGCAGGCGTGGCGGGGAGACGAGTGCGCTCCGCGACCGAGGGTAGGAAAACCCTGAATGAAATGTGAGCGAGGTAGCCCCATACTCATAGACCCAAGGGGGGATCTATGCTTACGAAAATCAATCGCATCACCGGAACTGGGCTCTTTGAAGACGCCGGACAGTCACCGCCGTTCACTGCAGCGACCCTGATTTTTGGGGAGAACGGCCGTGGAAAATCAACTCTTGCCGCTCTACTGCGCTCTTCGACAGGGCAGGATGGCGCGGATATCAATGCACGCCGAACACTAGGCAATGCGATTACGCAAACAGCCAGCATTGATATACAAGGCGCCGCAGGCGTTGAAACACTCAAATTGGCTAACAACTCGTGGTCCAGCGTTTGGACGGACTTGATCGTGTTCGATGCCGAGTTCGTAAGCAGGAACGTATACGCAGGCCACGGCGTTTCCCCGGACCAAAGAGCCGGCCTCCTATCTTTTGCCGTTGGCGAGGCCGCCGTTCAAACGAAGAAGGACCTCGAAACCCTCACCACCCAGGCCAACGCAGCAGCTGCCACCTTCCGCGCGGTTGAGCTAGCGCTCAACCAAGCTCGTGGCCCTTTTACTCTAAAGCAGTACAGGGCACTGCCCGCCAGCGCCGACTTGCAGCCGAGAATTGATGACCTGCGACTACGGTCAGCTCAGGCCAAGAACCTAGCAACGGTGAAAGGCACTCCCGGGGCGCAACTCATCCCAATGCCGAAACTCGACATTGACGCGCTATTCGTGATCTTGAGAAAAACCGTTGCTGACGTATCAGAGGCAGCCGCCCTCCGAGTAAAAGCGCACATCGCATCACGCAGTTCGGCAGCATTCGAAGGTTGGCTGGCTGCGGGACTCAGGTATGTGGTTGACGCCGATTGTCCATTCTGCGGAAACGCAAATGGAGATGGACCACTACTTGCTGCATATCACTCCTATTTCAACGACGAATATCACGCATTGAAGGAAGAGACGTCCGCCCTTCCCGCGAACGTGGAGAGACGTCTGGGTGAACAAGTCGCATCGATCGTTCAGAGCAATGTTCAAAAGGCTCAAGCGCAGCTCAGCTACTGGCGAAGCGCACTGAGCCTACCGCCAACAGACTTTGACGAAAGCAAGTTCAGCACGCCACTTGGAGAACTGCGCGAGCTACTCCTCGCCCTCGCCAAATCAAAAAGCGAGTCACCACTCATACCAATTGGAAGCCAGGCTGAGATCGAGCAAGCAAAGCAACTGTGGCAACGGTTGAGCGAGCAGCTTCATGCCTTCAATGACAGCCTCAGCCACTGCAACCAGCTGATCGATTCACATAAACAATCGCTGGAAACAGTACAGCAACAGCTGATCGAACTTGAAATCAAGAAGCTAGAAATACAAAGAGATAGGCATTCCGACAATGCGATCAGGCAGCTCGCTGACTATGACATCGCAGATCAGGCTCGCAACGCACTAACAAAGCAAAAAGAAGCAGCGCGCACCACCCTTAACGAACAGATGGAGGCCATCTTCGTAACGTATGGCGAGAACATTAATAGTCTGCTGCAGAATTTTGGCGCGCAGATTGAGATTCGATCACTCAAGCCAGCATTCCGGGGACAGGGCGCCATTGGCCGCACAGAGTACGAACTCATGGTCCGTGGAAGCCCGGTATCCCTAAATTCCACAGAGGGGGCGCACTTCGGAAATACTCTTAGTGAAGGCGACAAGCGAGCCTTGGCTTATGCCTTCTTCCTCGCAAAGGTCATCACCGATCCTAACCTGAGCGCCAAGACCGTTCTAATTGATGATCCGGTATGCAGCCTGGACTGGAATCGACGTGCCGCAACCATACGTTCACTGCTCCGCCTAGCAAGGGGGTGCCGGCAGCTGATCGTTCTTGCGCATGACGCGTTCTTCGTTCGGGCTCTAGGCGAAGATCTGTCCAAGCTACCTGAAACAAAGAATAAAGTTAGCTACATCAAGGTGGGCGCAACTGCTGGAAATGCATCTGAACTGATGCCCTTCGACATAGAAGACGAGTGCAAGGGAAGGCACCGTAGAAACATCGATATAGTCTCGCGCTATTTGGCCGATCCCTCCGCCAGTTCCGCCCATCTGGCATCAAGGACCATACGCCCCGTCCTTGAAGGGTACATACGCAACCGATTCCCGCTGAGTCCTCCGACTGGAAACATGCTTGGAAAAATAATCAGCTTCATCCAAAACGCCGATGAAAACTCGCCCTACTACGCCCTAAGGCCCTTGATCAGCGAGTTCAACGACATCAACGACTACACCATCCAGTTTATGCATGAGGACGGCCAACAGGAGCCGCCTCTCGTAGAAACTGAATTGAGAGCCTACTGCCAACGCGTACTTGCACTTTTGAACAAATAGAGCCCAGCGCCGGGCGACCAGTCGCCCGGCGCTGATGGTTCAATACAACGACGCTAGAGCCGACCTTTAGCGATCTCGAAGTAGTGACCTGTCATCTCGATCCCTGTCGAGCTGTAACCCTCGAGACTCGCAGCCACCAACGTAGTGCCCGAGCCAGCAAACGGGTCAAGAATTCGGCCGCCCTCCTCGCAGATCCGCACCAGCTGTCGCATCAGGTCCGTGGGCTTGCCGGTCATGTGGTGCTTATCAGCCTTGCGCACGCTCTCGCGGATCACACCTGGCAGCACCGGAGCGCGCCGGCCCAGCGGCATGTTGCCCTTGCTGCCCCAGACCACGTACTCGGCCTGGTTGCGGAAGCGTCCCAGCTGCGGGCGCACACCCTCTGTCTTGTCCCACACAGCCACACCGCGCCAGGTGAAGCCGGCACACTGCAGCGCATCGGTAGTCAGCGGCAGCTGCCGCCAATCGGTGAACAGCAGTACCGGCGCGCCGTCCTTCAACACCCGGCTGCATTCGGCCAACCACAGCCGCATCCATGCCAGGTGCGAGCGCTGGTCACGCTCGTCACCTACAAAATCGTCATGCAAACCGCTGCGCACGTACTTACTCGATGGCGCCTGCTGGCGCGAGGCGGCATGTACACCGCCGCTGGCGTACGGCGGATCAGTGATGAGGGCGTCGAAGCTCGCCGCTGGCAGGGTCGGCAGGACGGTCAGCGCATCGCCGTGGATCAGTTCGTTCTTCATTGGTAGAGCCTTCTTCGTGGTGTCGCTCGCGGCGATCCATGGAGAGGCTCGTGGCCTTCATATGATTCAGGCACCCGCAGCGCGGGCACTTCATTTGTAGGTCATGCGGTCCAGCAGCTTTCGCCAGCAGGCGGGCACAGTCGCCGCACCGCAGATTCACGCGCGCGTCCATCAGGCAGCCGCTCCCAGCTCAAACGGATCGAACCGGATCACCTCTTGGCCCAGCCACTCGTTGATGGCCGTCATGCGCGTCTGCAGCGGCGCCAGCTCCATCGCGGCCCACACCGTCGCGGCCTCGCGGATCGAGCCGAAGCCGCCACTGTTCTGCGGCACGATCCCCAGCAGCTGCGGCGGCGTGCGCAACGACGCGAGCATGTCGTCACGCGTGACGCTCTTGATGCCAGTGAATTCATCCTTGGCCGCCACTTCGCTGACCGGGATCAGCTTCAACCCATCTTTGCTCCCGCCCGGCGAATGGACGAACAGATTGCGGAAGTTGCCAGGGCCACGGGACTGCCGCAGCGCCTCGCGCAGATTGTCCACGTCGCCGCCCTCGGGCTGACTATCGGTCAAGTACAGGATGAAACCGGCGTGCGACCCGTTGTTGTAATACTTGCGGCGGAACAGCGTCGCCGATTCGTTGAGCAGCGCGGACTGAACCGCCGGCATCCATTCCGGAAGCCCGTACACCTCCTGATCCGCATCTGCCTCGCGCAGCTGGAACACCTCGCCCACGGCGAATTCATGTTCGATCCTGCCCGCGCGAACCTGAAAGAACTCGCCATGCTCTACCCCGCGCCGCATGTACTGCGCGAGCGGGACCGCCAGGCTGTGCGCCACACCTGACAGCGCACGGCGGCGCTCCACATAGGCCATCCCGAAGGTGGTGTAGTCCAGAGCCAGCTGCGCGAACGCCTCACGACTGAGCAGCCGATGCGGGCGATAGGTGCGCACCAGCATGTTGCGCTTGAAGGTCAATCCGCTATGCAGATACGGATTCGCCCGCGTAGTGCGCGACAGCCCATGCAGATCCACCGGGGGCTCGTAGAAGCGGCCATTGCGCCAGCATTCGAGGTAGTCAAGGATTCCGCGCTGGTCGAGGACCGGTGTAGGGTCGCCAAACGTGAATGCCTCGATATTGGCCGGGGGCGCCGCAACCGCGCCCTGGTCGATGTCTGCCATTAGAAAATCTCCATGGAGCCGCGAGCGACGCTGCCGCCTTCCAGCGGCTCGTTCTGCAGCGCGTGCATGAGTGCCCACGCCAGATCGGCGTGGCCTGTGGTGCGCGAGCGACCGGCGGTATAGGTCACCTGCCGCCCGCTGGGGGTAAGCGTCTTCTGAATTGCCAAGAGCGATTGGGTCAGATCGGTCCACCCAGCGTCGTACTGCAGGCGCTCGTTCTTGATGACGTCGAACGCCTTCAACACCAACCGCGTCTTGACCTCGGGGGAATAGCTGAACGTGGTCACGCCGGGGAAGAACTGGCGCACCAGCTGCGCCACCCCGGTGCCCATACCGGTAGCGTCGATACCGATGTAGGTCACCCAATAGCGCTGGGTGATCTGACGGATAAACGCAGCCTGCGCGGCGAAATCCATCCCCTTGAACTGATGCCGCTCCAGAATGCGGAACGTGCCACCGGGAACAAGCGGAGGTGCAACCACCACGATGCCCGCGCTGTCGCCCGTTTCAGCCGGGTCATACCCGATCCACACCGGGCGATCTCCATAGGGCCGAATAGCCAAGGGTCGGAAGTCGTCCGACCATTCCACCCAGCTGTCGACTTGGCACGGCTGCAACATGGTGAGGGGGAAGATGCTGGCGCTATCGTCCACGAACTCGCACATGAGCAGATTGGCGAACTCATCGGCGCTGTAGTCGCGGCGAAGCTCTTCGATGTCGAACAAATCGCAACCGCGGCCGGCGGCATCTAGCACGGTGACGATCTGGCGCCACATAGCGTCCTCACACCGGCGGCCACCCATCAACCGCGCATGGCTGACGTCCAGCTGGATCTGCTGGGACACCGGGCGGCCCTTGTTGAAGCGCTCGCCGGTCCAGAAATCGAACGCTTCGTGGGCCATCGTGGAGGGCGTGCTGAAGTAGGTCTTGCGCCACTTCTTGTGCATCGCCATGCCGCTGGCGACCTTGTTCAGCTGGTTGAAGCCATGCGTCCAGAAGAATTCATCGAAGTAGAAGTTTCCGTGGTAGCCCTGCGCGGTGCGTGCGTTGGTACCGAGGAAGAACAGCTCGGCACCGTTTGCCAGAGTGATCGGGTCGCCGGTCAGGTCGCGGTCCAGCACCTCGCGCACGAAGCCGCGCATGTAGCCGAGGAAGATGTGCGCCTGGCTCTTGGACGCACTGAGGAAAATCTGATTGCGGCCGGTGGTCAGCGCATCTATCAGTGCCTCGCGGGCAAAATAGAAGGTCGCGCCGATCTGGCGGGATTTGAGGATGATGCGCGTGCGCTCGTTGCCGGCGCGGAGCCAATCGCGCTGGTAGTCGAAACACCCGTCCACGAACGCGGTTTGCAGGCGCTCGACCTCTTCTTCGCTGAACTCGTTCTTGCGGGTCTTCTTCTTCGGCTTGGCGTTGCGGTTGGCGACCGCCGGATTCAGGTCGGTCTCGTTGCCGCCGCCCTGGTATCGCTGGATTCGTGCCTGTCGTTCCAGCTGGCGATGCAGCAGATCAATCTCTTTGAAGTCGCCGCCGGTCTTCCCCTCTTTGTGGATGAGAATGGCAAGGCGTGCTTCCAGCGCACCACCAATGCGCTCGACGGTGTCGGCACGGTCCCATTCGTCGCGGGCTTTCCAGCTGTGAACCGTTTTCTCTTTCTCGCCGATCAGCGAAGCGATATCGCACACGCGCCAGCCCATCCAGTACAGAAACTTGGCTTGGCGGCGTGGATCTACGTGGAGTTGTTCGGCTACGCTGGTCACCTGAACAGGTTGCCGCCCCGCTCGCGCGCGCGACATGGAAAGGCCACGTAGTTCAGCGCGTTACACGCAGACCGCGTTGCTGCGCATTCGCCCTCAATCGACCATGGGTCATCGCATCGAGAACCGGTGCGCACAGACACCAGCAGAGGGCGATATGGCCAACAAGACTGACAACAAGAAGCTGCGTTCGAAGTTCTTCCGCGTAGCCGTCGAAGGCGCCACCACTGATGGCCGCGTGATCGAGCGCCAGCACATCGCGGACATGGCGGCTTCCTACGATCCGCAGCTTTATGGCGCCCGCATCTGGGTGGAGCATCTGCGCAGCCTGATGCCTGATGGCCCGTTCAAGGCGTACGGCGATGTCCTGGCGGTGAAGGCCGAGGAAGTCGACGTGGGTGGAGTCAAAAAGCTGGCCCTGTTCGCGCAGATCGAGCCCACCCCTGCGCTGGTGGCGATGGTCAACAACGACAAGCAGAAGCTCTACACCAGCATCGAGATTGCCCCGAAGTTCGCCGACACCGGCAAGGCGTATCTGCAGGGCCTGGCAGTCACCGACACCCCGGCAAGCCTGGGAACCGAAATGCTCGCCTTCGCGGCACAGCATCCGAACGCGAACCCGCTGGCCGGCCGCAAGATCGACGCCGACAACCTGTTCACTGCCGCCGAAGAGGCGCAGATCAGCTTCGATGAAATCGAGCAGCCGGCGCCGCGCAAGAACGCTCTGGCGGTGCTGCTTTCGGGCTTCGGGCTGCTCGGCAAGCCAGCGGCCGCGCCCGAGCCGAAGGGTGACGACACCGATGCCGCCAAGTTCGGCCAGCAGTTGCTTGACGTTTTCGCAGCGCAGGACGACCGCATCGAGAAGCTCGCCGCAGAGAACCAAGGCCTGACCGCGAAAGTGCAGGCGCTCTCCGCTCAGGTTGCATCCGTCCGCGAGACGCTCGACAGCACGCCCCAGACCTTCGCGCAGCGCCCACCGGTCGCTGGCCCCGGCGGCAGCAAGGCCGGCGACGCCACCGACTGCTGATCCCTTTCTGCCCCCACTTCACGGAGCACCCCTATGCGTACCGAAACCCGCAACCATTTCAGCCAGTTCACCCGCCGGGTTGCCGAACTGAACAACGTTGAGACCGCCAGCCTGGCGTTCTCGGTTGAACCGTCCGTGCAGCAGACCATGGAACAGCGCATCCAGCAGAGCAGCGCATTCCTCTCGGCGATCAACATGCCCGGCGTCATCGACCTCAAGGGCGAAAAGATCGGCGTCGGCGTCAACGGCACCATCGCCGGCCGTACCGACACCAGCGGCAACGCCGAACGTACCCCGGCAGATGTAACCGCCCTGGACAGCTTCGGCTACGAGTGCGTGCAGACTGACTACGACACGGCAATCCCCTACGCACGCCTTGACGCCTGGGCGCGTCAGCCGAACTTCCAGACCTTCCTGCGCGATTCCATCATCCAGCGCCAGGCACTGGATCGCATCATGATCGGCCTCAACGGCACCAGCATTGCCAAGACCACCAACCGCGCCACCAATCCGCTGCTGCAGGACGTCAACAAGGGCTGGCTGCAGAAGTACCGCGAGCACTCCGCCAAGCGCGTCATGGCGAAGGGCAAGGCCGATGGCGTCGTGCAGATCGGCGGTACCGACAAGGCGAAGCGGGACTATGCGAACCTCGATTCGCTGGTGATGGACGTGGTGTCGTCGCTGATCGATCCGTGGCACCAGCAAGATCCGGGCCTTGTCGTGGTGTTGGGCCGCGATCTGGTGTTCGACAAGTATTTCCCGATCATCGACAAGGACAACGCACCGACCGAACAGCTGGCCGCTGACCTGGTCCTGGGCACCAAGCGCATCGGCGGCCTGCAGCCGGTCATTGTTCCGTTCATGCCGCCCAACGCGCTGGTGGTCACCTCGTTGGACAACCTGTCGCTGTACTGGCAGATCGGCGGTCGCCGCCGCTACATTCAGGAACAGCCGCAGAAGAACCGCATCGCCAACTTCGAATCGTCCAACGACGACTACGTGGTCGAGGACTACGGCCGTGGCGCGGTGGTCGAGAACATCAAGGTCGGGGACTGAGCCAATGGCCGATAGCCCCGCCAAGCGCCACCTGCAGCGCGTCGCCGCCGAGGAAGCGGCGGCGCGCTCGGCCGGCAGCGTCCTGATGGAAGGAACCACCGAATACCAGCAGATGCTGCTGCAGCTCTCCCACGACCGCGCCCGCCTGAAACAGATCCAGTCCACCCAAGCCAAGGCGGCGCTCAAGGTGGCCTTGCTCCCGACCTACGCGCCGTACGTCGAAGGCGTACTGGCCGCCAATCAGGGCGGTGCTGACCTGGTGGTGTCCACCATCATGCTGTGGAGTCTGGACGCGGGCGAGTATTCCCAAGGCCTGGATCTGGCCGAGTACGTCCTGGCCCATGGCCTGCCGATGCCGGATGAGTTCAGCCGCACCGCTGGGTGCGTGGTTGCCGAAGAAATCGGCGTGGCCGCGCTCAATGCCCAGAAGACCGGCGCTGAGTTCGATCCGGCGGTGCTGACCCGTGCGATGGAACTGACCGAGGGCCAGGATATGCCCGATCAGGTCCGCGCCCGGCTGCTGCTGGCTCGCGGACGCGGCCTGCTTGCGACCGGCACGGAGGCGGCGCCGTTGGATGCTGAGGCTATGTCCACGGCGATTGATGATCTGCGCAGGGCCATCCAGCTGCACGACAGCTGCGGAGGCAAGGAAGACCTCAAGCGCGCCGAGCGCCTGCTGAGAAAGATCGAGGGTAATCAGTCCGACGACTGACCCTCACACCGAGCGTACCCCGCGACCCCGCCGGCTCGGGGCCGATCACCGGAATCTCTCCCTGGTGTGACGCCCCGACCACCGGCGACCTATCGAGGCAACCATGAGCAGCTTCACCGCCAACACGTCACCTGTCGCCAAACAGCAGCCTGTCACTGCCGGGCCGTTCTGGCC
>Ga0157373_10003828_pt1 | contig 11376 bp, 8 predicted proteins | sample C65metaG_FD_113460 | JGI IMG/M metagenome (GOLD analysis project Ga0157373, IMG submission 113460) | Corn rhizosphere microbial communities from Kellogg Biological Station, Michigan, USA - C6-5 metaG | ecosystem: Host-associated > Plants > Roots > Rhizosphere > Soil | place: USA: Michigan...
CAAAGTTCAACCTGAATTGCAAAGAGGCCGCATCATGCCTCAGATTTGACAGTTCCTTGGCGTCAATTCTGTGACAAATATTGAACTGCCTAAAGGCTTTATGCCAGCACTCATTTACATTTTTGCGGACTGGTTGGAAAATTTTTCACCGTGTGAATTCGCGAGGGAACTTCCCACAAGCCCGGGCCACCACAGGGTTTCAGGCCGCACATCCTATAGCAAAGTGGCCCTTTGCCCTTAGCTTTAAGACTAGTGGCAATTTGCCGATATGCGAGGACCAAGCGACATAAGGTCGGGCGCGGGGGGATCAGCGCAGGACGGGGTCGAATTTGATACGACGACCCACGATGAGCGTCAGCAACAAGAGAGTGGCGAATACACCACAGGCGATGAAAGCGGTGGTGGTGCCGTCTTGAGATTCTTCACCCAAGCCTAGAACCGCTGTGACAACGGTCAGGCAAAGGAATAGCCAGGCATATTTGGTCATCAGGGGCTTCCTCAGAATACCCAGTGTTCAGCTGCAGGCGCCACTTGGGTGTCCTGGGTCAGACGTATGGGCGATTGCACGTTCGGTGCCATCACTGCCAGTTGCGGACGTTGTTGCAAGTGATGAGGGACGGCCTGGGTGATCTGCGCGGGGTCGTGACTGTCGCTCGATTGAAAATGGAACATGAGCAGTGCCGCCAGGGCTACGGTGTTGAGGGCTAACAGAAGGGCACTGTTCATGATTATGTTCTCCGCTTAACGCCGTGGTTTGTTAGGGTTTGTAGGAGAAGTATTGCAGGTGTCATGCCAATCTATTATTTCAATAAAATCATAGGCTTAAGTCTGATTTGAAAGGCTGTCAGGTTGCAATTTGCAATGATGGCATTTCGCGAGAGTGCATTTTGCACGATACGGTTCTTGCGCCTGTATCGACGGGGTCAAGGCACGGTCCACCCGGCAAGTATCGGCCTACACTCAAAAAGCCTACGGACGACATGACAAAACCTAACCTGGCCGTTAACATGCACGCCGTCCGTCGCCGCTTGCCAGGCGCGGCGCCTGTCATTTGTCCCAGTAGCTCAATTGGATAGAGCATCCCCCTCCTAAGGGGAAGGTTGGCCGTTCGAACCGGCCCTGGGACACCAATATATTCAGCGGTTTCAGCATTTTCCAATACGTGTGTTTTTTCCGTGGGTGCACTGCGGGTGCATTTGGGGGCTGAATCCGCCCCGGAGAGCATCAGCCTTGAAGGGAGTCAACTGATGGCGTTGGTCGATATTTTCTCAAAGCGTCAGAAACGTTTGCGAGGCGAGTTCTCCGACGTTTATTCGTATGACGCCATGCCCGGACCGCTCCGGGTTCAAATCGTGCATATCATGCTAGACAGTCTGGGCAGAAGTGGAGAGCGCACTGAAGGTGAACCATGGCGCTTCATCTGCGAGACATTATCGCGGGAGTATGGTCTTTTCAGATTGTGCGCTTCCCGATCTACACGCGGACGCAATTACCACGAGGAGCTTGTAGACTTCTTCTTAGAGGTGATAGACGTCGATAGAGCGCTCGATGTGGTGGAGATGGGGTTTCAAATTCTCCATAGGGTCGGTCGTGAATTCACTTTCAGATATCGGCAAGATGCAGATGAAAGTGTCACGGCTGCTATTGACGAGCTAAATGGGCGTTTCCGTGAACACTCCGTTGGCTACCAGTTCGAGGCAGGAGAAATTATCCGCGTAGATTCACAGTACTTACACGCTGAGGTGGTTAAGCCCGCTCTGCAGCTGCTCAATTCTCCGGGCTTTGCCGGTCCGCAAGACGAATTTTTGAGAGCACATGAGCATTACCGTCACGGGAATTCAAAAGAATCTTTGAATGAATGTCTCAAGTCTTTTGAGAGCATGATGAAGGCGATTTGCTCGAAAAGAGGCTGGCCCCTAACTGGTAAAGAGACTGCGAGCGGTCTAATCAAGGTGTGCCTCGAGAAAAATCTTATTCCTGCTTTCTGGCAAACCCAGTTTACCTCGCTAAAAAGCCTTCTTGAGTCAGCCGTGCCGACGGGAAGGAATAATTTAGCTGGTCACGGGCAGGGCGTTGAAGCTACTACGGTCCCGGATCATTTGGTGGCATATATGCTCCATATGACGGGAGCGTGCCTAGTCTTCTTGGCTGAATCGGAGCATCGACTGCACTGAGTTGCTATCCTCTAATTCGCAAGACCGTTGTGGTTGAGCAGTTCGCGTGCCTCGCTGTGGCTCGTATGCCAAGGCCTGCGCCGAGCAGCTCCTTTACCCGCTTGTGCAACTCTTCATCGACTGGGCGACCTTGATACTTGCCAGCGGCTTTCGCTTTCTCGATACCCTGCGCCTGACGCTCGCGGCGCTGTTCGTAATCCTTGCGCGCGATCGCGGCCATCATCTCCACAAGCATTGAGTTGATCGCACCTAGCATCCGCCCGGTGAACTCGTCGCCCTTAGTGTCCTGCATTCCTTGGTGGCTGGTCGGCAGGTCGAGCGCAACGATGCGCAGCCCCTTGGAATCGATCGCAGCCTTGAGCTTTTGCCAGTCCTCCACCGGGAGGCGGGAGAGACGGTCTATCGACTCCACCAGCAACACGTCACCCTTGTGGGCATCCTTCAGCAGTCGCAGCAGCTCGGGCCGGTCGGCGGTGGCGCCGCTGGCGTTCTCCAAATACACGCTGGCGATGACCTTGTTATGGTCGCTGGCGAACTGCTCGAGCGATGCACGGGCGTGGCCGGCGTCTTGCTCTTCGGTGGATGCTCGGAGGTATGCGCGGATGAACATGATGGGTGCCTGTATCAGTTAGGGCGCTCTACTAATACTGTTTCACTTTGGGTGTTACTTATCAAGCGGAAAGCCCGAAAAAGGCAAAATAAGCCTGTATCTGGATAGGCATATTCGGGTGTAACACCTGAGGTCCTGTAACACCCACTTCTACATCAGGGTGGAGAACGTGTAACGAATAAAAATCCTTTATATTCAATTGGTTATGTTTTTTGTAACGTATGTAACATGAGTAACACGACTTGTAAGTCCCGTCCCCTTGCCCCTCTTACATAGGTTCCTACAGCGAGAGTGACTTCTCTGCTGGTTGCAGCATTGAATACCTGACTGTGTTGGCCGGATTCGATTAGGCACCGATGTTGCTATCGGCCTGTACGACGCTTTGTCGCTAAGCGTTTCGGCATGTGCGATGTCCTGCCCTCAGGGATTGGGCAGGCGTGATGCGCTGAGCCCATGTCATACGGGGTCCGTAGTGCAACGTTTCAAATTGTGCACCGAAAAGTCGCCGGGGACCCTGACGACATCCTAGCGACACGGGACATTAAACCCGCGGGATCGAGTTAGTGGGAGGCGTTGGAAGTTACTGAAATTTCAGTCGTTGAAATTGAAAGGATCTTGAAGAAAAAGGGCCATCGTTACAGCTTCGGTAAAGGTAGCCTTATCTGTTGCTGATAGTGAACACTTGCATGGCGTCAACTATGGTGATGGGTGTCAACCACGGCAACCTGTCAAGGCACGTAGGAAAGACTGCCGCTAGCACGATCCCGCGTTTTTTTCCGTATCCTTCGATAATGCTCAGGGGCCCCAGCGACCTACCTGTTCATAGTGAAAATGCACAGGTGAACAGCAGTTCACTAAGCTGGGAACCTTTCCGCTGACATTATCACGCAAATTCCCTATACCGTTCCAAATCAATGGGCGTTGGGACTCCGCTGTTTCACGAAGGCGGGAACGTGATCGTTCTTCGCTCGCTGTAAGTGAAGTCGCCAATGGGGCTCGGGGAGATCCACATATAAGACGTTACGGGTGTTACTCTCGTTACAGATATTTCAACTTATTGATTTTTAAGGGATTATTGTAAGTTACACGTTCGCGCCTAGATATTGCACAGGTTTGTTACGTGTTCATTCTGTGTTACGTCTCAGCGAGTTCCTTTGCGCCCGGCCCGAGCTAGCTCAATAGCGGCCGCTGTCACTTCCTTTTGTGGCAGCGTCAAGCTGATGGCATCGGTCCGTACCTTGGCACCTTGGCACCTTGGCACCTTGGCACCTTGGTCCACGGAAACGAATAGTGATTCAGTCTCATGATTACCTCATTCTTGGATGATGATCTATCGCTGGCTAATGTCCGACGCAGCTAAGAAACGGCTTCTTGATTCGTAATTTATGGTCTGATCTCAGGGGGGATTTTGTCATCGCTCAGATGGGAAGCAACGTTCCTGATTACTTTCGCGTCATACATGAGCGGAAACTGCCTGCGCACAGGCTCTGGCGCATGGTCTCGCGGTAATTTAGGCAATGAGTAGGATGAGGGGTAGAAAAAATAAAGAAACTCGGTTAAATAAGGAGGCGTATGGCCAGTATTCGTTTGAGCGGCACGTTATTTCAGGGAGCTGAAGATTGAGTCTTTCGCACATAGGATGGTTAAGGAGCAACGGTCAATTCAGTTCTGCCTGTGGCAGATCCGTGGCAATTTATGAGTTAACCCATGACAGATCTGATCAATTGAGCATGTCAGCCTGGGCCGGACACTTCAGGCGTCATTACTGTAGTGACGAGGATCTCAACAATTTTAAACCATCACACATCTCCAGCTACAACTACCTGGTGGAACTGAAATTTCCATCAAAGACTGAGAAGCCGGGCCCCAGTGTTAGATCGGGGGACTTCGCTGAGATCCTAGTAGCGGATTATATGCAATACCTGCGTGGCTATGATGTGCCGAGAACCCGATGGGATAGAAAGATAATCGCGAATGAGTCGGCAAAAGGATCTGATGTAGTTGGATTTAAATGGGACAGTTGCACTCCTAGTGAAAACGATGAAATGCTGGTTTACGAAGTCAAGGCAATTGCGTCTGAGAAAAGCAAAGCCAAAGTCCTTCAGAAAGCAGTTAATGATTCGGCTAAGGACGATATTCGTTTAGCCGAAACATTGAATGCTATGCGGCAAAGACTCGGAGATAGAAAAGATAAGGACTCGTTATTTACCGTCGCGAGATTTCAGAATTATTCTGATAAGCCCTATAAAAAGGGGTACGGCGCAGCAGCAGTGGTAAGTACTTCATCCTTCCATTTGCCTGGGCTAGTTTTAACAAATGCCGAAAAACATCCTAACAAGAAAAGTATCGAGATGCTTGTCATTCGGGGTGATAGTTTGATTCCTTTAATTGATGAACTTTACGAGCGAGGTGCCAATGAAGCTTGAAGCTCGCTCTAAAAGATTGCTTGGTTTATCTAAGTCAACAGCAAAGCTTAAAGAGCTGAAAATATCCCCTGAAATACACCCGCCGCTGGCAGATGACCCCTTTGCGCTATTGATATTGACGATCGGAATTTTAGGGCAACTGGCAGCCCTAACGGTCAAGCATGAGGGTTTAGAGGAGTTGACAGGTCTTAAAACACAGCTTGTTGACGTAGCGCAATACTTTGACTCTCTAGATGGCTCGGGCCTCATTGATGAATCCAGTATATATTTAAGGTTGCTCGGGGCTGCTGCATATTATTTGGCTGAAATGCCTGGTAGTTCTTCTGTTTTGGCCAAAGATATTCCCTATGATTACGTATTGAGCCCTCATCAATTGGAGGGAGTAATGATCTGGATTTTGAAATCAGATCATCTACATGACTGGTACAGCCAAGCTGATGGTTTTTTTTCAGAAAGTTCAACTAAGCTTGTTAATAGTATACATGCGTTTTATGAAGGCGTAGGTTCTGACGAGGAAGTGAATCATAACATTATTCAGTTGCGTCAGATTGTTTATGGCGCGGGATCTGACAGGGATTTGTTATTTGTAGACGTTATTTGTGCGTTGGTGTTGGTCAAATTAAGAAACTCTTCGCGTACATGCCTGCCTTTGTATAGTAACCTTGACCTGGAAGTTTGGGAGAGTGTTTTAGCCAGACCCGGATTCATGAAGGAGTTGTGGCCGGCACAACGATTGATGGGGGATGAAGGTTTGTTGAGGGGTGTTTCTGCTGTCGTGCAGATGCCTACAAGTGCTGGAAAAAGCAGAGCCATGGAGTTAATAGTTCGAAGTGCATTGTTGTCAGGCCGGGCAAAGCTAATAGTTATAGTGGCTCCATTCAAGGCTTTATGCGCTGAGATTTCCGAGACCTTTAAAGTAGCATTTTCTTCCGATGGTGTGCTCATAAATGATCTTCCCGATCTGAATCAGATTACAGAGTTGGATTCGGAGTTTCTAAAATTTTTACTCGGCGATAAATATAAAGATAAGTCTAAGGGAAGTGTTCTTGTAACAACGCCTGAAAAATTAGCTTACCTTCTCAGGCATGAAGATGAGTTGGCTCCTAGTATTGATCTCTTGCTTTTCGATGAAGGGCACCAGTTTGATACAGGGAAACGGGGAGTAACTTACGAATTACTAATATCCTATCTGCGTGGGGCAGTAAGGTCGAACGTTCAAAAAGTAATGATATCTGCAGTTATGGCAAATGCTAAGTCAATAGGTGATTGGCTTAACTTCGAGTCGGGAATTGAAATTCAAGGTGCGAAGATTCTGCCGACGGTCAGGGCTATCGGGTTCACTACATGGGCGCATGCCTCAGTGGCAGGTGGCGTTCAGTTTTTTGATCAAGGAATGCTAGACGCTAACCAGTATTTTGTTCCCGGCTTGTTAGATTCAATTCAGGTCACTGAGAAAAAGGGGAAAATAAAAATATTCCCTGATCGACTGAATAGTCGTGAGGTAGCATCCTACTTGGCAGTGAAGTTTTGCGAGTTGGGAGGGGCCGCTATTTTTTGTGGGTCTAAAGTTATTGTGAGATCTGTCTGCAAAGACTTAGTGAGCATTTTTCAAAGCAAAGTAGATTTGCCGTTACCGGCTTTGGCTGGGAACACCGAAGAAATAGAGAGGTTGCACTATCTCGCTTCCCTGCATATGGGGATATGTGATTATTCGAAAGCGATAGCGATAGGGGTGATGCCGCACAGTTCAAATATTCCTTCAGGGTTGCGTTCATCTATTGAGTGGGCCCTGGCCAATAAGAAGGCGTCGTTAGTGGTTTGTACTTCTACTCTCGCTCAGGGTGTGAATTTGCCGATTCGATACCTTTTTATCACCAGTACCTTTCAAGCGGGTAACGCAATATCCACGCGAGATTTCCAGAATCTAATGGGGCGTGCGGGACGATCAGGATACTACACAGAAGGTAACGTGATATTTACTGATCCACAGATTTTTGACAACCGTAGATCCGAAGCTGGTTTTAAAAAGTGGTTGAAGGTCAAAAAACTTTTGAGTTTTGAAAATGCACAAGACTGTTTGAGCAGTTTGAAGGGGTTGGTTGAGAAACTTCCTAGTCCCGGCACTGAAATTGATGTGATGGAATTTGTCTCTAATCCCAATGTTTGGATAGCGCGCGCAGTAAAATTACGGACAGAGGAAAAGGATAAGTTTCGAAAAAGGGACCTGGATTTATTGATACTTGAGATGGAGTCGAGGGTTGAGCGACTACGTGCTCTCGAGAGCTATATCATCACATACGTAGGTGACACTCCCGATGCAAAATCAACTGATATACAAGACTTGGCTAAGGAGACCCTAGCATTCAGCCTTTCAACTGAAGATGAGCAAGCTAGGCTACTTGCTCTTTTTGTTTATATTTTTGAAAAGATGAAGTCTCTAGATTCAGCGTTTTACAAAGGGTATGGTCGTTCATTGCTCGGTATCGATCAGCTAATGCTGGTGGAGCAGTGGCTAGAAAAAAGTAAATTTGATCTTGGCCTTTCAGAGTCATGCGAGGATGTTTTAAATGTTGTTTGGCCAATTGTTATGCAGCTATCTCATGGTTCGATTGGCCACAAAATTATGCCTGAGAACCTTTCTTTGGAGATCGCACTCAAGTGGATATCTGGGCAGAGTTATATAAGTGCGCTCGAGTATCTTGTTTTATCAAAAGGGCACTACCAGGCCGGAAAGCAAAAGCGTAAGCTGACTATTGATCATGTTATTGAGTTCTGTGATAAGTTTTTGGGGTATGAGGCAATGCTCTATATAGGTGGTATTGCAGATATTCTAGAAGCAAAAAATGCATTGGAAGATTGTGTTGGCTGTCTCCGTTTATTGCAGGCTCGTCTCAAATATGGACTAGGTACTGAGTTTGAAATTGGCTTGTACTCAAGCGGTTATCCTGATCGGGAGGTAGTGAAGATGATCGTGGCTGAGATTCAAAAAGTACATTCTGAGAAGATTAATAAGGAATTGTTTGATAATAGTCAGCATTTGGTGGCGTCCATATTGGCGAGAATGCCTTCTTATTTTTCACGCTAAATTTCGATTGTTTTTATGAGTGCTTAGGTTTTCTTGTTTGCGTATGGTGAGTTGGTTGATTAAACTAGTTTATAGTTGCTTTGTCGGTGGTTAATGAGGTGCCGCAGCTTAGTGTGGTTTAAATAAGCTGCGGTGCGTCAAAGACCGAGTAGCACAGGTTTGTGTTCTATGACTGAAATTTTAAGAAAGTTTGGGCTTAGTGAGATCAGGTGGTTTTTATGAGTGGTCTAATATCTTTTTCGAAAATCGTAAGAGCTGTACGTCCGCAGGGCTTGTAACCTACGACTCCCTCCAGAGGTTCTATAGTTCCCCCTACTGCGACAATTACGTATTTTAGGGACGTCTCACCCAGCGATACAGACCTCGCGGGTAGTACCTTCATAACAGACAACATTGCGGAGTTGGTTTTAACAAGAAAGTTTTTGAAAGTGCCATACTGTAAGGGTATATGACGTAGCATTTTATGGTTCATTAGGTCTTCAGGTTGCCAACTGGCTGAGTTGAAAATTTCGGAAATAACATAGTTTTGTATAAAGTTATGAACTGGACGCGTATAAGCCTGAAGCGCGGCTGTAACATCGACTACGTAAAATGGAGGCGCTACAACAATTGCATGAGCCGCAGTGAAGGGACCTTCGTCAAAATTCCAAAAGTACTCCGAGGGCCGTCCGGCACTGGCTGGAAAGTCGATGGTCATCGTTGTTGTTGCAACATAGTTCCAAATGCCTAGTCGATCAAGCATCCGACCTAGCATGCCAGACACATCTATACACGCGCCTAGACGCCCATCCCTCTTTACTTCTGCAAATAAAATTTTTACGGCGATATTGATTTTCTCTCTTGCTGTAGTTAGATACTCTGAATCGTAGGCGCGGGCCTCTACATAATGAGCATAGTTCTCTAAGTACCTAGGGTTGTGATTTTCGTTTTTTAGGAAGTTTGGCTCGTCGTAAAATCCCGGTAGACTGAAATCAACTCCATCATCTCTGAAAAGTTTTTCTAGTTTTTGCTCATTTTCTCTGTTAGATAACATCCATGACACAGTTTGTCTCCTTCTAGGTGATGTTCGTCATCATGGTCTCGTGCCAAATGCACGCCGCCGTGTTCATGTCTGATCTTTAGTATGATTTGCGTGCAGGTAGGTCGTAAACGAGGAGTTTGCTATTCATAACGATTTGTTGATATGCCCAAAGCAGCCTTTTTTCGCAGGCTGCTCTAGGGAGGGTTTAGATTAGGCTGTCAGTAGTTCAATCAGGCTGTGTTTGTACGAGCGATCTACGAGCTCTCGATAGGTCCAGCTTCCGAAGTTTCCACCTTGCTCCGGAATGTCCAGGTTCAGGAGCGCAACTGGATCTCGGCTAATTAGTCTTCGTGCAGCACATAGCTTGCCGCCGATTTCTAGCAACGCTTGCGCGGCCTCGTTCCACTTTTCTTCCAATACCGTATTCGCCAGATGCGCTGCATTGTTCTCGATCTTGCCGTGTTCTTTTTGTGCCTCCGTGATGTGCAGATCAATCGTCACCAACTCTTGCTCCAGCGCGTTGATGAGTAGTTGTTGGCGACGGTGATGCTCAACCGCAGTAGTGAGGTTTTTTGCTGCCTTTTGAGCTTCTGCGTTTGCGGCTTTCTCGCCCTCCACATCGCCCCAGGCTACAGCCTGCGCAAAAGCGGTTGCTGCGTCCGTTTCAGCTTGTCGAGCTTTTGCCAGGTCTTCCTGAGCGCTCTGGCGGACCTGCTGCAGCCGGGTGTCAATGCTGTTACGTTTTTCGTTGAGTTCCATCTCGTCGGCTTTCCAATTCGCCATAGCGCTGATGTAGCCCGCTGCCAAGCTTTCACTATCGGCGATAACCTCTTGACGATTAACCCCTCGATCCAGCGCCTCAATCTGACGTTCGAGAGAGTTGATGCGTATGTTGCGAGTGCTGATTTCACTGCGTACGGTGCTTTCGCGCCCTCTCGCCATACCTTCTGGATTCTCCAGCTCTGCCTCAAGGGGATCTAGTTCACGTTGAAGGCTCTCCATCTCGAGGGTCAGTGTGTAGCGGCGGTCTTTTAGTTCTTGGATAGTGTTCATCTGTATTGTCTCTGGGTATTGCGGTTGATAGGGACGGTTTTCGAACGGCTGGTGAGGCTGGGAATGAGCCTGCGCTACCTCGATCAGTAGGCTTACAGCTAGGCGGCTTTTGCCTCGCGTTCGTCCTTTCCTGGAACTGTCTTCACCACATAGCAGCGCTGAGGTCCTAACCCAGGTAGACGAATCAAGCTGTACGCCTTGCCATCGCTTCCCGGTTCGAGCATGCCCCGTTGCAGCAGCTCCTTATTCACTGCACTGATGTTCATGCCTCTGAAGATTTCGGCACGCCAGGCTTCAGGCAAAACGTAGTAGGTGTTGGTGGTGTGCAGGGCGTCGCCCATGCCGTGTTCCAGGGTCTTGCGAAAGCCCAACCGATCAATCGTGCGCGGCCCGTGCTCATCGATCTTTGCGGCGGTAGACTCCCAGCGAGTAAAGCGGCTTTCGCCAAAGCGCTCTATGACCTGACGCAATCGTGCCGAGATCGCATCGCCCTCGAAGTTCCCGGCGCCGCCGCGTTCGGTCAGCCATGCATGCAGACACACGCGGGCAGCGGTCGTAGCTGTGCCATCCGGCCAACCAGTCACATCGAAAGCGGTAGCCAGCTCTCCGGCCGCTGCCGCGAGGCCAAAGCGAAGTGCTGCACGCTGGGCCTGACCACTGGCAGAGGCGGGCAGGTTTTGGGTGATGAACTGCTCCACCGTGCGGCGCACGATCACCGACCACCTGAGCATTTCTCCTGGCGCGCACAGTGCGTGCAGGAAGGCGGTGAGGGGTGTGCCGTAGTATTTTGCTACTCGGGCCTTGAGCGCATCGGAGAGGGCAGCAGCATCCTCAAAACCGTTCAGCACATCAAACATGCCGAGACCTTTGCTCGCATCCGCAGGCACGGCGAGCATGCGCACCTCCATACCGGCTTTCAGCTCCTTGTTGGCATCCGCCATGTGCTGCGCCAATGTCTTCTCGCCGGTCGAGAGAAACAGCAAGCGCCACTCCTGCACCTGTCGGCC
>Ga0157373_10003829_pt1 | contig 11373 bp, 8 predicted proteins | sample C65metaG_FD_113460 | JGI IMG/M metagenome (GOLD analysis project Ga0157373, IMG submission 113460) | Corn rhizosphere microbial communities from Kellogg Biological Station, Michigan, USA - C6-5 metaG | ecosystem: Host-associated > Plants > Roots > Rhizosphere > Soil | place: USA: Michigan...
CTCGCTGCGAGCGCCGGCGATAGCGGGGGTCGCGACGCTACTGCGAGTTGGTGGAGACCGTAGCCAAGGAGCGCCCACCACCATAACGTTTCTGGTATTGCCGGGTTGGAATGCAAGCAGCAGAGATCGGTCGCTTAAGATCGGCGATTTACGGGAGGTCAGGATTTTGAAAACTGTTGCAGCCCCAAACCTTAACTGCTTTTTTCCCATCACTGCTGCGCAGATGAACGTTAAGAAAGTGATGTTAAGGGTGGATTAGCCGTTCATTAAAAATTCTTATTTCATGAAAGCATTGCAGCTCCCAAACCGTCTGGAGCAGCATTAGAGCAAAAAACTACCCGGAATCTTTCATCCCGGGTAGTGTGCTTTGCTCCGCTCAAAAAAGAGCGTTATTTCCTCTTGCGAGTGATAAAGCCGGTTACCAGTGAGCCCATGCCCAGCAGTCCTAACAGCGGAAGAGGCGAAGCGGTTTGAGGCAGCTTCTGTCCTGCATTCGCATTGGCATTCTGGTCAGAAGTGCTTGTGGCATTCTGATCACTTGAAGGCGTCTGGCTGGTTGTGCTGGATGCAGCATTCTGGTCAGAAGAGCTTGCTGAACCAGGAGTCGCGGTGGATGACTGTCCAGAAGCTGCGCTCTGGTCAGTGGTGCTCGGAGTGGTAGCTGCAGAACCAGCCGCGCTTTGATCAGTCGTGCTCGGGGTGGTAGCAGCCGATCCCGTCGCGCTTTGATCAGTCGTGCTCGGGGTGGTAGCTGCAGAACCAGCCGCGCTCTGATCCGCTGGCGGCGTTGTTGACGTACTCGGTTGCTGCGTGCCGGATGTGGCTGAGTTTGGCGGAACAGAAGCAGTGCCGCCGGAGTTTGCATCGGTGGTGCTCTGCGGTGAGCCTACTCCGGTGCTCGATGGATTGGTGTTTACCTGGTTCGTGCTGCTCGTGCTAGCAGAACTGGAAGGCATCTGGCTATTGTCCGGCGGAGTCGTGCTGGCCGGAGGCGTGGTGCTGGATGGAGCCGTGGTGCTGGCCGGAGGCGTAGTGCTAGACGGAGTCTGGGTGCTCTGGTCAGTGCTGGCCGGAGGCGTCGTGCTGGACGGAGTCTGGGTGCTCTGGTCAGTGCTCGCCGGAGGCGTCGTGCTGGACGGAGTCTGAGTTGTGGCCCCGCTGCTCTGGTCAGTGGTTGAGGTCGTGCTGCTCGTGGTTGTCGATTGAGTGGTGCTCGGGGCTGCTGCGCCGCTTGCCGCTCCGCCGCCCATGCTGCCAGCCGATTGCTGACTGGTGCAGGTGTCAGAGATTACGTTTACGGAGCTCACTTGCAGAGCGCCATCAGATCCCTGAGTACCGGTGATCTCCACCTGGTGAGCATCATCTGGTTTCAACGTGCTGTTGTCGCCGTTCACGTTGATGGTTTGGCCGTTATCGGTAGCGAGCGTCCAGTTGCCGCCTGATTGCTTCAGGCAGCCGCGCATCGTGGTCTGCTGCCCATTGCTGGAATTCGCCGTGGTAGCAGCCGTGCCTTGCGAGCTCGGGTTCTGCTGGCTGTTCTGGTCAGGGTTCTGCTGCGCATCATTGGCTGCGCCGGTTGCTGTTGACCCTGTTGGACTGGCTGCGCTGCCAGCGGGGCCGGTTGACCCAGCCGTTCCCTGGCTGCCCCCGCTCTGGCCTGCACCCGCGCCGCTCCCGGCCTGCGCGAACGCCATGCCTGAGGCCAGCACGAATGCAATCAAAAGTTTCCTGTTCATAGTGTGCTCCTTCGAAGTTTCACTGCCCGTCGGGCTCGTCGAGCGGTCTCACCGCAATGTTTGCGATTCTTAAGACCGTGTAGGGTTAGAGAGTAGTAAATAGTGTTGGGTTGACTCCTCCGCGCATTAAAGCAGAGCTGAAACTGTTAAAATTTCTCAAGGCAACCTTCTGAATCCAGCCATGCTGTTCCCTTCAAGAAATCACGGTTGCGCTTTGCCGGACAACGATGCCGCATGGATGCAGCTTGCGCTGGAGCAGGCGCGGCTCGCCCTGGCGGCGGGCGAGGTACCTGTCGGGGCGGTGGTGATCAAAGACGGACAGCTTGTCGGAACCGGGTTCAATCGCAATTTGCTGGACCATGATCCAACCGCTCACGCTGAGGTTGTTGCCCTTCGTCAGGCAGCAGCAACTCTGGGCAACCATCGCCTTCCCGGTTGCACTTTGGTCTGCACCATTGAGCCCTGCTCCATGTGTGCTGGAGCCATGGTGCACGCCCGCATCTCGCGGCTGGTTTACGGGGCGAACGATCCTAAAGCGGGCGCCGCCGGCTCAGTGCTGGACGTCACCAGCCATCCGCGTCTCAATCACCACGTTGAAGTCACTCCCGGGGTGCTCAAGGAAGAATGCTCTGAATTGCTGAGGGGCTTCTTTGCGGAAAAGAGAAAACTTGCTGAAGATCCGGCAAAGTAGTTTGGAGGCGCGGAACAATCGTGACTGAATCAGACCCGGCCTTATGGCGAAGGCGGCACGTACGCTCCTCGGCGCCTCACTTCCGCCAGCCACTCTTTGTGCGGATAGTTCGATGCCAAAAGGCTCTTGATCTCACGTTCAACGTCATACTCCACGCGCCGAATCTCGGGTCGACCGTCTGTGAAGAGCAGGTAGGAAGCCCGCGGATCGCCGTCGTAAGGCATGCCTACGCTTCCGCTGTTACAGACCGTGACGCTGGGAAGCTCCCTGATAAATGGCCGGTGAATGTGGCCATACACCACCGTTTTCGCTCCGAGAGAACCATACACATTTTCTAGCGCCACATCGTCGGACGGATCCATAGGCGCTTTCCACAGATCGCCCGGAGCGGCATGAAGTAGCACCAAATCGCCCTCTCGAATCTCCATCGGCAGCGCTTGTAACTGCTTCGAACGAGACTCGCCAATTAAATAATTTGTCGCCACAGCGCACTCCTCAATCATTTTCAGCAGCGGCCCCAGCTTCGCCGCTTCGGCCATCATGCGCCTCAAGCCTTCACTATTCCAGAGTACCTCGTCAGTATTCCCCATCACGCCGGGCCAACCCAACTCCGCAACGCGATCCATCACTTCAGCAGCGTGACAGCCGCCGTAAGGCAAGTCTCCTCCCTGCAGGACCAGGTCAGGAGCTTGCGTCCGCAAGTCGGCAATCACTGCCTCAAGCGCGGTTAAGTTTCCATGGATATCGGAGACAATCGCGATTCGCATACAAAGATCGCAGGTGCAGATGTGTTCTGGCTGAGTGCTGAATGCTGGCTGCTGAGTGCTATCTGGCGGAGAGGGAGGGATTCGAACCCCCGATACCCGTTAAGGTATGGCCGCTTTCGAGGCGGCTCGTTTCAACCACTCACGCACCTCTCCGCGCCGTGTAGAACTGTGGTCGCAACTATTTTAGCAGGTGTGTGGCTACGCAATCCCTCATGAATCTGCGCCAGAAGTATCAAACCCACTGATCTCAAGAAACTACTATCGGAGCAGGCGGCATCTCCCAGACTCACCTTGCAATGCTCGGAAATAAAAAGCACCGCCTTCCGGCGGTGCTTTCGCGAAACAAGAGCAACTTGGCGCTTACTTGATGGTCATCGCATTCGGCAAGACAAAGTAGAACAACAAGCCGATCAGGATCAAATAGCCAAGGACAATCAGTGTCCATGCCATGTTGTGGCGGATCACTTCACCTTCACTGCGTACAAAGCGGCTCGTGGAGACGCCCACGCTGGCAGTCTGCGGGGCAATGGGCTTGCCGACTTCTGCGCCGAGTGAGTTCAGGGTCGGTGCAAGGAGCACCGGTAGACCAAGCAATTTGCCGGCAACTGCCTGGATCGGCCCGAACATGGCATTAGTTGAAGTGTTACTGCCCGAGAGGGCTACGCCAATCCAACCCAGAATCGGCGCCAGAATCACGAACGCCCAGCCCACCTTGGAGAAGCCGAACGCCAGCGAGTTGGCCAAGCCTGCAAACACGAACAGGTAGGCCACGGCGAAGATGAAGAAGGCAACCAGCAACGCTCCCCACATCTGCTTGAAAGTCCTGGCAAACACCTTCTTCAATATTTCCCCACTTGGGCGCAGGAACAGAACAATCAGAATCCATGACGCAAGAATCGATGTTCCGCCGCTCAACGGGTTGAAGTTGAACGTGGAGCCAATGGGTTTATGAGTGACCGATGAAACAGCGGAAACGGTCCACTTGTGGGCAAACTTGCCGGGCAAATGCGACCACGGGCCGGTCCACAAAACCACCACCACAATAAGGATTATGTAGGGCAGCCATGCACGGAATGCGCCGCCGGGGCCGAGATCCAGCGATCCGCCTTTGCTTCCGGAAGCGCCAACAGTGCTTGAGCTGCTCTGGGTTGCGGCCTCGGCCCTTGCTTGTTGCTCGGAAATAATTTTCCCGCCGAAGGCACGTATGTTTTTCGGCTTCCAAACCTTCACGAACAGCAGCAGGACCCAGAAGGAAACCAGCGCGCCGCTAAGATCTGGCAGGTACGGACCCAGGTAATGCGCCACGGGCCATTGCCCAATAATGTAAGAGAACGATCCCACCAACGCCAGCGGCCAGGCTTCAACCAGCCCATCCCATCCGCTGACCAGGTAGATCAGAACAAAAGGTGGCAGGATGGCAAGAATGGCAACCATATCTCCAATCGAAGCAGACAGTGCGAGCAGCGGAAGACCCGTGACTGCGGCCAAAGCCAAAACAGGAGAGCCTAACGCGCCATAGGATACAGGCGCATTATTGGCAAGAGCAGCCACACGGATTGCTTCCAGATCAACGATGCCCAGTCCAACCAGAATCGGCACCACCACCGCCCATGGATATCCGAATCCGACCAGTCCTTCCAGCAGCGCACCGAAAGCCCAGGCCAGCATGAGTGTCTGAATGCGCACATCCACCGTGGCCTGATTGATCATCCAGCTCTTGAACCGGTCAAAGTCGCCGGTCAACACAAGGGTGTTGAAGATGATCAGACCCCAGAAGGTAATCCAGTCAATGGTCCACGCGCCTTGCAAGCCACCGTAAAGATATGAGCGGAAGCTATCACCGGCGGGCGCATGCCAGCCGTAAATGGCAATGATGATGGTGATCGCTCCAGCAATGATGGTGGCCAGCCATGCTGTCATACGAAGCACAGCGAGCATGAACAACAGAGCAGCAAGGGGGATCAACGCCAGCAGGATGGTGGTCCACATGCTCCCGGTGGGCGTCAAAATTTGTTGAAACATGTCCTGAACCTCGAAAAGTTGGATTGAAGTTCGACAAATGTACGATCACCGGGTGCTTGCAGAATCAGCAGCCGGGCCGTTCGCTGCACGCTTTTCAAGACAAACGGATGCGCGGAATACTCTCCTCCGTAGAGGCGATTCTGTCAAGTGCTAGATTAAAAAACTTTCTCAGCAAGTTCAGCCATCGCGCAGCTTCCAGAAACGTTCTTCATCCTTTGACGGCGCCCACCGTAAACCCGGCAATAAAGCGGTCAAGGAAAAGATTGTAGAGAAACGCAATAGGCAAGCTGGCAATCAGGCAGGCTGCCATCAGAGAACCCCAGTAATACACGTCGCCGCGGATGAGAAAGATGGGAATGCCCACGCCAACCATCTGGTTCGATTCCGTCGAAATGAAAGTCAACGCGTAGACAAATTCCTGCGTGACCAGCGTGAACGTGAAAATCACCACGGTCAAAATGCCGGAGGTGGAAATCGGGACCACCATTTTGACAAACGCGCCGAAGCGGGTAAGACCATCCACCATGGCTGCATCTTCCAGTTCTCTTGGGATCGACTTGAAGAAGCCCATCAGGAGCCATATGGAAAAGGGCACGGTGAAGCTGGGATCAACCACCGCCACGGACCAGATTGTGTCCTGCAAGCCGAGAATGGAAATCACTCGCGATAAAGGGATGAACAGCAGTGTTGGCGGGATCAAATAAGTGAGGAAAATCACCACACCCAGACGCTGCCCCCATCTTCCGGTCAGGCGCGTAAGCGCGTAAGCAGCCGGAATAGAAAGCAGCAGAGTCACTGCCACCACAATCACGCCCACCAGGGCAGTGTTTTCCAGCCAGCGCACGAACATGGTTTGGCCAAACAGGAATTTCAAGTGATCAAGAGTGGGCTTGGCGTTGAAGATGAATGGGTTGCTGTTCAGGTCATAAAGATCGCTGTTCTGCTTGAAGGTGGTGATGACCATCCAGTAAAACGGAAAGGCCAGCGCCACCACAAAAACGATCAAAATTGCCCAAAGCAGCACCTTACCGCCGACCTTGCCCCCAGTCAGTTTACGCATCACACCACCTCCGCCCGGTGCGCAACGCGCAACATGAAGTAGGCAATCGCAACCAGCAGAGGCACCAGGAAGAGTGATACTGCGGACCCGGCGGCAAGATCGCTCCCCAGAATTCCCGTAAAGTACGCATAGGAAGGCAGGACCTGGGTGGAATCAAAGGGTCCGCCCTGGGTGAGAATGTAAACCACTGTCATGTCCGTGAAGGTGAAGATGATGCCGAACAGCACCGCGACATTAATAATCGGCAGCATCATGGGGATATTCACTTGAAACAGCGTGCGCCAGAAGCCTGCGCCATCAATCGCCGCAGCCTCCGGTATTTCTTTTGGAATAGCAGTCAGTCCGGCAAGCATGATCACGGTTGAGAACGGCAACAAGCGCCAGCTCTGCACCAGGATCACAGATGCCATGGCGAGATGCGGCTCGCCCAGCCACATGGGCGCGCTGAACGGCTTATAGAGATGAACGGCAACCAGCACCCAGTTGATCACGCTGTAGAGTGAATCGAGGATCCATTTCCAGCCAATCGCTCCCAGGGAAATGGGCGCTACCCAGGGCAGCAGGATCAGGAACCGAACCAGACCTCTTCCTCGGAACTTCTTTTCCAGCGCAACAGCAAGAATTGTGGAACCCACAATGACGATTACCTGAGAGAAAAAGGTGAAGATGAATGAATTTTTCAGGGAGGTGATGAAGCTGGGGCTTTGAATAATGCTGCGGAAATTTTCCAGGCCTACGTAGTGCATTCCTGTGCTGCCGATGCGCACATCGCTAAATGCGTAGAGGACCGCGAGCACAAATGGGCCGCCGATAATGAGAGCAAGATACAGGACGGCAGGAGCAAACATTAGGGCGCCCAGCAATGGGCTTTGCGCTGTTCCAGCGGATTTAATTTTGCTCCACTTAGGCTTTTTGGGAAGCGCAGCGGCGGAGGCAGCCCCGTTCCCTTCCGCCTCTGTTGTCTCGGAGTTTTGTAGCGGGTTCATTGCCATGCCAGGGTCCTCGCCTCAACCTTCTTCTCGGTGTTGCGATCAAAAAATTTCAGGCGACGTTCAGGCACGGCAAAGTCGTAGGTTTTACCGATTTCAAACTCGTGGCCAAAGAGCAGGCGCGATACTGCCTTTTTCCCGTCAAAACGGCCGCCTACCAGAAGGCCGGACAGGATCCAATCCGCTCCAAGATACTCGATATTTTCTACTCGAAACTTGAGAGGTATTTTGTGCGTGTCCGTAATGGCTTCAGCAACCCTGAAGTGCTCGGGCCGAAATCCAACAATCACCTCCGTGTCTTCAATCAGATTCATGGGTGGCGAACCCAGAAATGTGGCCACGAAGGTATCGGCGGGATCGTCATACACCTCAGTGGGACTGCCAATCTGGCGCACGTAGCCTTTGTGCAGCACTACAATGCGGTCACCCATCGCCATGGCTTCTACCTGATCATGGGTGACGTAAATGGTTGTGGTGCCGATACGACGATGAAAGCGCTCCAACTCCTCGCGCGCGCTGGCCCGGAGTTTGGCATCGAGGTTGGACAGCGGTTCATCGAGCAGGAAGACCGAAGGCTCGCGCACTATAGCCCGTGCCAGGGCCACCCTTTGGCGCTCGCCTCCCGAGAGCTCGCGCGGTTTCCTCTGAAGCAGGTGATTGATGCCGAGCAGAGACGCTGCCCACCCTACTTTTTCTTTGTGAGTATGCTTGGGGACTTTTTGTGCTTTAAGCGGAAAGGCAATGTTCTTGTAAACAGTGAGATGCGGATACAAAGCATAGCTCTGGAACACCATGGCAATGCGGCGTTCGCGCGGTGAAAGATCATTGACCACGCGGCCGCCGATAAGGATCTCGCCGGCCGTGGGTGTTTCCAGGCCGGCGATCATGCGCAGGAGAGTGGTTTTCCCGGAACCCGAAGGTCCCAGGAAAACCAGGAACTCCCCTTCGTGGCCCTCGAGATTTACATCGTTAACTGCCCCTTGCTCTCCTTGTTTGAAAACCTTGGTTAAGTTGCGCGTCTGTACAACAGCCATCCATCCCCCGTGTTACTTGAATCGTCCAAAGATACGCTTGTACTCTTGCTCGGCCGCTTTGGCCGCGTTCTCAGGCGTCTCATCTCCGCGGGCTACCTTGGCAAACATGGTTGGGATGATAAACGCGCGGAACGCTTCATCGATGGCCGCCGTGGCGTAGCCTGGATAACCCACGTTTGTTGCCCAGGTCAGCACATCTCCCAGAACAGCATACTTGTTCGGCGGGTTGGCGCGGGGATCATTGGCGATTTCCTGCTTCAGGTTCGGCACCGTTTTGGGGAAGCAGGGGAAGTTGTAGAACTGTCCGGCAGTAAAGCCATCGTGGAACGCATCAATGTAGTCGATTAGAAACTGCTGCGCTCCTTCTTTGTTCTCTGAGAAGTTCCAGGTCACATAGCAATCCATCACGTGCTCGGCGGCAATGCGGCGTACCGGGCCTTGCGGCGCCTTGCAGATCATGATGTGGCTGTCCGTGGGCATGTGGTCACGCTCGGTCTGCCGGGTGACTGAGATGGCATTCGCAATGTAGGAGGTTTTCCCTGAAACCATGGCGCGGTTGTTGGCCGATGGATCCCAACTGAAGATCTCCGGCGTCATCGTCTGCTGAAAAAGCTCTTTCCCGTACTTCAGCGCGTCAATGGTCTGCTTGGAATTGATGGTCACATTGCCGTGCTCGTCCTGCTCCGCTCCGCCAAAGGACCAGAGAATTGCCCGCAGCGCCATGCTGGAGTCCAATTCCTGAGACATGCCAATGCCAACAGGATGGCCCGACTTGTCTTTGATCTTTTTTCCGCCATTTAGAAGATCATCGTAGGTGTTGGGGCCGTTCGGGAATCCGGCTTCCGCCCACCATTCCTTGTAATAGTTGCCCGGATCGGGAACGTAGGAATCAGAAAACGCAAAGTACTTCTTGGTTTTCGGGTTATAGGTGGACTTGTGCGCCAGATCAATTTTCTTGCCGTGCTTTTTCTCGACCTCCTGATAGACATGCGTCATGTCAATCACCTGGTCTTCAAAAGCGGCAGGCGGCGACAGGAACATGAACAGATCATGACCCTTCTTAGCGGAAACCTCAGAAGCGGCACGCGCCGGCAGTTCGTTCAAATTAATGTGGTCCACAACCACATTCGTGTTGTGCTTCTGGCCCCATTGCTTGCAAAACGTGTTGTCAAACCAGGTGTCATAGGCGGGAACAAAGTGGCTCCATTGCCCAATCTTCAAGGTCTTCTGTTGTGCGGCTGCGCGCTCTGGGAACAGGAATGCCGGACCGAGCGCACCGGCAGCAATACCACTCGCACCAGCCAACTTGATAAAGTCTCTTCTCGATACACCCTTGCCCTTTTTCTTGTCTTCTTCCTTCATTTACGCCTCCTCAGTTCAGCATGCACAACCGTTGCGTGGTTCGTACGGCTTACTGCAATTCCTGTTCTGCTAGACGAAAAACCTATCTCTCTTCCCCGAACCTCTTGATATCTTCCGGCGCGTCTTTTACGGCTACCTTTTTGCTTCCCTGCACCATCACGCGAATCTGCTCCACCACGTCAGGATTCGCCAGGGTGGTTACGTCACCCGTATCCATCTGGTTGGAGATGGCGGCCAACACGCGCCGCATGATTTTACCTGAACGCGTCTTCGGCATGTCCGGAACGACATGGACTTTGCGAGGACGCGCAATTTTGCCGATTTGAGTCTCAATGGCTTCTGTGACTTTCTTTTCCACGCCGGCGGAATGTGGCACACCCGGCTTCAGCGAAACATAGACTTCCGGCACTCTGCCTTTCACCTCGTCGGCTACAGGAATCACAGCCGCCTCAGCTATTTCTTGCACTGTCAGGCAGGCCGACTCCAACTCCTTGGTTCCCAGCCGATGTCCGGCAACATTGATTACGTCATCAACGCGGCCGAGGATACGGAAATAGCCATCCGGGGCCTGTACTGCGCCATCGCCGGCGAAATACGGCCAGTCATGCCAGTCTTTGCTTTGCTTGTCCCTGTTGTATTTCTGGTAATACTGCTTCACGAACCGCTCGCGATCACCCCAGATGGTCTGGAAAATTCCCGGCCAGGGATTGCGTATGCAGATATTCCCTGCTTTCCCCGAACCCGGCTTCACTTCTTTTCCTTCCTCGTCGAAGATAACCGGGTATATGCCCGGAACCGCCGGACCGGCGCTACCCGGCTTCATGGGATCAATCGCGGGCTTTGTGCTGCACAGAAATCCGCCAGTCTCGGTTTGCCACCAGGTGTCGACAATCACGGCCTCGCCCTTGCCTACCACCTCGTAATACCACTTCCACACTTCAGGCTCAATGGGTTCGCCTACCGTGGTCATGTGCTTGAAGTGGTACTCGTACTTCGGAGGCTCGTCCGGGCCTGCCTTGCGCAGCATGCGGATGGCTGTGGGCGACGTATGGAAGATATTCACGTTCAGCCGGTGCGCGATGCGCCACGGCCTGCCCGCGTCAGGATAGTTTGGGACGCCTTCAAAAAGGACGCTGGTAGCGGCCAGCGCCAGCGGGCCATAAACGATGTAAGAATGACCGGTGATCCAGCCAATATCCGCCATACACCAGTAAACGTCTTCAGGATGGACGTCTTGGATGTACTTGGTTGTCCCAGCAACATAAGAAAGGTAGCCTCCGGTACCGTGCTGGCAGCCTTTGGGACGTCCGGTGGTGCCGCTGGTGTACATGAGGAACAGCGGAGCCTCTGAAGGCATGGAAACCGGCTCTACGATTTGGCCGTGATACTTCTTCAGCAGCTCGTCAACGAAAAAGTCGCGGTTCTGCACCATGGGCTTGGCGGAGTGATACTTGCCTGCTTCCCGGCGCCACACCAAAACCTTTTCGATCTTCTGTCCTTCCTTCTGCGAAACGTCAACCGCAAGATCGGCTTTTTCCTTGTGGTCAGTCATGTGGCCGCTGCGGTAATAGCCGTCAATTGTCACCAGCACCTTGCTTCCAGAGTCGGCGGCTCGCATGCCGCAGGCTTCGCCACTGAAGCCGCCGAACACAACCGAGTGGATCAAACCGAGGCGAGCGCAGGCAAGCATGGTTACCGGCAACTCCGGCACA
>Ga0157373_10003832_pt1 | contig 11371 bp, 6 predicted proteins | sample C65metaG_FD_113460 | JGI IMG/M metagenome (GOLD analysis project Ga0157373, IMG submission 113460) | Corn rhizosphere microbial communities from Kellogg Biological Station, Michigan, USA - C6-5 metaG | ecosystem: Host-associated > Plants > Roots > Rhizosphere > Soil | place: USA: Michigan...
CATTACAAATTCGCCGCCAGTGAAATCTTTGTCTGGCTCTGACAACAGAATTGCGACCTGAAGCGGGAAGATGTGCTCGCCGTAGAGATCCTGGTGAAGACAGTTGTAATCGCCGGTTTCATACTTGAGGATCAAGGGAGTTGGTTTATCCTGGCCGGCTTGATGGCAGCGTCGAATGTAGTCTGCATGCATCGCCGGGTAGCGCATGCTGACGCCCATCGCTTCGTTCCAACGATTCGCGGTCGGAACCACGTGAGGATAAAGCGACGTGCGGAGTGACGCGATCAGCGGGGGCAGCGGGTATTTGAAATATCGATACTCTCCACGTCCAAAGCCATGACGCTCCATGATGACTTCGCTGCGGAACAGTTTTCGCTCTTGATAAAGCTCGCGAACTTCGTCGCATTCATCAGTTGACAGAACACCCTTGACGACCGCATTCCCGTCAGCATCAAGATCGTGTGAAACCTGCCCCCACGAGATTTCTTCGACTGTCATGCTCGAATGATATCACCCGCAACACTCCGATTCTTGCTTTCAAAGTTAGCCACAAACCACAAAAGAAGGTTGTGCGATAACACTCCGAGACTAGAGCATGTTGAACTCTTCAATCTCCCCACTGTTCAAATTGTATTGGCCTATCTTGCTCTCACCAGGGATTTCCGTGATGAACTCCAATGGAACTATGTCTTTCGTTGTCTCCCCGGTTGTGGACGGATAACGCCCTCGGTAAGCAAGCCCACCAACTTGCGGGCTGTAAAATACGGCCTCAACGACAAATTCCTCATTACTTCTCCTCACGTTTAGTCCGGTGCTGCCTGGCCTGATCACCTGAATGTAGCTCTCACTTGAGGTTTCTAGACTTATTGGAGAGTCAAAAGAGAAGCTCGACATTTCATGCCGGCAACTGCCGTTTAACTCATCAAGAGCGTTTAGGGTTTCTAAGGAGAGATTTTGAAATTCCTGGGACTGCAACAGTGTCTTTGCGGTTTCAACAACCGACCTGAACACGTGATCGTCGAGAACGCGGCCAGACAAGCGTAAACTTCCGTATGTTTGGTCGTACAGAGCAATAAAGCGTTGCCCCGCGCTGATCGGTCCTCGATTTGCCCTATGACGATCCACGGCGACCGCAATGTCCCGCCTTTCGTAGGGTGCGATCATTAAGAAGGCTTCGAACAAGAGGGTAGCCAAGGTGTCGATGTCGACTCTTTCAGCACCAAGCACCGGATGGGTAATGACAACTCCGGTTGTGAAGTAATTTCGGGCGAAACGAGGTTGGTTATAAAAGATACCTTCGACGGCGAGAGGATAATTGAACGGTAGCTCGTTTGGGCCCCTCCTTTCCTTGATCCCGCAAATCGATTCTCGAATTTGAAGATTGCACTCCACAGCAATCAGATCTGCACACTTAGTCCCACGAAAGACGTTACCAAGAGTTAAGTTGGGAAACACTAACGTCGGCAATGCCTGTGGCTTTGTGGTATATCCGCGCTCATTTCTTGCTTGTACGACGCGACTATGTACATTGACTTTGAATATTCGGTACGGCTTCGCGAGATAATAATAAATGGCGCCTGGATATGCCTCGCGCATGACTTGCCCATAGGAAAGAGTACCCAATTGCCTTTGGTCGGGCCCGCGCTTGAATTCAACTTTGAAAGAGCTTTCTACATCACGTAACGGAAAAACATGATTCGGATCGTCTTCGGATTCAGCTTTCATCCCCTGCAATTCCGCGGAAACCTCACCCCGACGTTCTCGTCTACACAACTCCAGGAATCCATCCGGCCACATGACAGAACTGGCAAATTCATAATCCTCTTTCATCTTTTGCGCGGAAACAAGCTGGTCGTGCTCGCCGCCGTTGCGAGCCAGACACAAAGCATGGATATACTGGATTCTGGGGTTTTCGAGGTAAAGGGCGCCTTCTGCCAATGGGCGATTCAGAAAATTTTCCGGCTGTGCAAACACTGCCTCATCGTAAACAGACTTGGTATTCAAAACTAGAACCGCCCCTTCCTCACTGCGACCAATCCGTCCGATTCGCTGCATCAGACTGGTGGAGGATCGTGGTACTCCAACTAAGATCGCGATATCTAGCGACGGTATGTCCATGCCAAGTTCCAGCGCACTTGTGCTCACAATTCCGCGGAGCGACTTTCGATTCAGTCGCTCCTGAATGATGCTTCGATCTTCTGCCTCGTAGCCAGATCGGAAGGGAAGGACATCAAGCTTTTCAAGATGCTCTAGCCGAAATAGATTTCGATCCTCCTCCTCGTCCTTATCTTGTTCCCGAGAAAGAATCGCGGAAATTTGTTCCGCCTGTTTTCGGCTGTCGACGAACGCGAGAAATCTACATTCAGTATTCTGTGTGAGATAGGTCATCAGGCGGGTGACGCTGGACAGTAGATCCTCGTCGGAGGTGGGCGTCATTAGCCTTATCGATAGGGGAAATCTGGGGGAGGTATCAGATTGGGGATCTACGAGAACAAATTCTTGACCGAACAAATTCGAGAGATGTTTCTGCGGCTCCGCTATGGTTGCCGATGCGCAAATATATTGGGCCGACTTTCCAAGTAGCTGCATCAAGTGTTGGAGTCGGCGAAAAAGGAACCCTGAATTCGACCCAAAAACACCCGTGTAATTATGAATCTCATCGACGATGATCAACTCGAGCCCGCCAAGAAATTCCACCACTCCGCGCTCACTTAAATTCGACAATAACCAGGCATGTATAACATCCGGCGTCATAATGAGAATCGATGAACGACGAATAATGGCGACACGAGATTGGCTGGGAACGCCACCCTCGATTCGGCCGATTTCAACTTGAAGTCCGGAATCCCGTAATGCTTTTCTCCAGCGTTGTTCCTGCTCGGCCGCAAGCGCCTTCGTGGGGTAGATAGCGAGAATTCGCCTGTTGCGTGACTCACAAAGTTTTTCAAGCGCGACGGTGTAAAAGATAAGACTCTTACCTGATGCCGTACCCGTTGTTACACAAACATTCGCACCGTTCTTACACGCCCTAATAGCTTCCTTCTGATGAAGGTAAATACCTTTATCAGCAGCGCTGAACAAATAGGACTTTGTGGCTTTCGTTAGTTCGAGGTCAGAAAAATCAAAAAGCTTTTTCTCACGCCGTGGGAGGTCGATATTATGTATCGTTTGCCAACCGTCAATCGATAAGTTAGCGGGTGGACGCATTCAGCAACTCCTTTCACGCAATCCTGGTAAATGTATAGAAGACCTAATCGTCAATTCTGGTGCTTTTTGAAGCACGGGTACGCTCCCCGCGGCCCTCGACTACTTCCTCGCCGCGTATGATGATCTCGTCCAACAGTCGACGAAATCTAGTCGGACTAAGCTGTTTGATTTTTAGTCCAACGGCGGTGCCGCAGAACGATGCAGAGTACTCAACATATGAAACGGAACCATCAGCGGCACGCGCCGATGTATTGCCGCTACAAAGACTGAAGCTGCCAAGATTTTTGCCCAGTTCCGACAAGACAAATAAGCCAAAGCCCGAATTGGCCCATTGGCCCTCAGCTGAGTCTGTTCCTGTTGACACTCCCGGAAGCATAGCGGTCATCAAAGCGTCGCGATGACTATCGACCTGATGTTTGCTTCGTAAAGACTCGTGAATCCCCTTGCCGCGATCGGCAATGGCCACTTCGATAAAACCGTTATTCCAACGTTGAGCGTAGAAAGCGCACTTTCGTTCGCCCGAGTGTTCGAACACATTCCGAATAATCTCCCGAAAGCAATAAGCTATCGGTCTATTGATGTTTGGTCGTAAATCCTGCGTAACGAGTTTCGCTAAATTCATCGACTCCGCATCAACCAGGCTTCCGATCGGTGGTTCGTCATATTGATCGAGAAGTTTCGATTTATGAGCTGTCTCCAAGTCACTCATATCCAATATGGTAATCGGGACGTACGTTTCGGAGCCGGGAGATTCTCCGGGACGTTTCCCGAATGGCGCTCCCATCGCTTTGAAAAAACCCATGTGTCCTAAGTATCCGTGAGCCGCTACGTCAAAATTAATCCCCTCCATCCTCATCTCCAGTTGATCCTGTGTGCGAAATCGGCGGTAAGCACTGACGAACATCAATGCACCAAGAGGTAAGGCGAACCTTGTTTGCGAGAAATCGACGATCACGGAATCGCGGGCTTTGCCCACCTGATCTATGAAATTGAAAGCTCCACCTTCATCTAAGGTGGGAGGAGTGAATATCCGTGTTGCCATAAAACCCAATTACTTGTGCCCTAACCGTTCCTGTATTTGAGAGTCAGGATAGAACTTTTATCTTCTGCCTTTTCTTACCGTCTGCTTCTCTTACCAGCTTCGCTATTCGCTGGAACGAGTCTTCGTTTTTCTTGAAACTCGAGAGATTCAGGGTCGAGAATGAATTTCTAATTGTCACCATCATGAAGCTGCGTCTTTCCGGTGCATTGTCGTGCGAGGACCAGTAGAAGGTGGGACCATACCCTTCTGATATAGCGACTAATTTCCAGACGCGCGGAGCCTCACGAAGGTCGTAACCGGCGTCTGCCATGTATTGCAGTGCCAAACGATCCGATTGATTTTCCAAGGTTCGACCGTAACCCTGGATCATCGCCGTGTTAACCATAGTTAGAATTCGACTAACCGAGTAATAGCCCATCCCGGCGGCGACAAGACTGCCGATTGCCAGCGCGGTCCGTCGCTTTTTGTTGTGCTGCATCTCTCGATATGCATGCTCCTGCGTCGCATGAGCTATTTCGTGGGCGAGGACTGCCGCCAGTTGCGCTTCATTCTCGAGAAGTTGGAATACGTCGGAGTGGATAATGATCATGCCGGAGGGGTAACAGCTGGCATTGAAGCTCTTCGCCTGCACCACTCTGAATTGAAAATGGATCTTTTGCGGATTCGATTCCGGCAAAGCCTTTTGATATTCAGGCACCAGACTTTGGCCCAAACGATTTACATAGTCTTGTACTTCCTGGTTGGGCACTACTTTATATTTGTCAGAACCAACCTTTAGCTCGCCAGGTTTATTTGCTTCGAAGTTAAACGGAGTCTCTTTCACCTTGACCCGTTTCCAGAGATCGAATTCAGCCTTTTCCATTTCATTCCGGGTAAACTCAACCTTACTGGCAAGCACAGTCCCGTCAGCCTGCTCACGCCCGTGGTACGTCATGATCGTACCTGGCCCAACATCGGCCAGTGACGTTAACGGGACGAATTCTTCATCCACAAATTTTGCATCGCTTTCACTAGACCAAGACCTGTCGCCACGTGACTTACTTTCTTTGTACCAGTCCTTGTTTTCAGGATTAAGTTCATGTTTCTTGTTCTCGCGGTCGGCTTTTTCCTGTTCTTGCACTTGCTTCTTCCCGCTCTGGTTGACACGGAAGAGCACTTTCGTGTCGGGCTCGATTCGTACGCGCCTGCCATCGGCGGCAATGAGTCCACGCCACCCCGATTCAGTTTGTAGTAGTTCTAACGGTTTACGATCGAGGATAGTCGTTACATCAAGCTGCCGAAACTGATCGAGATCTATTTTGACCCTGGCAGCCCGAAGCTCGTTGGTGGTTTCGTCAAATAGGCCACGGATTTCAACCAGTGTTCCAACTCGCAAGTCCTCTTTCTTAAAGCTGATGTCTGCGCTTTGATTCTCAAAGTCAAATTCGACCGACTCATCTCGTGTAATGCGATAGTCTTCGATCTCAAATGAGGTGGGTGAGTAGAACTCAGTGATGTAACCGAGAATCTTTTTCTCTTTGAGTCGCTTTGCACTGCGAACATTTGCCGGTGCGGTTTGTTTAGCTGCGGTATTCGATTGAGTCGGAGTTGCTTCCGTTTTTGGCTGCGGTTGAGTTATCGCCTGAGATTGCGGGGATGAATTTGTCGAGCTACGTTCAACTGCAACGTTCGCCGGGGCTAGTGTCGGACTCGTGGTCACTGAGTTGGGTGGAACCCGCCGGCGTCCGCGGGGTGCTTTCACCATCGCATCCAGGATTTCATCTGATACACCTCTGTATCTGAGCTCTTCGAGCACTGTCGGGAACGTATCAAAGGCGCAGGAGGAGTTGTTGATTTTCTCTATAATCTTTTCAGTAGGAAGCTTCTCTCTTACCATCCTGACTATGTCAGCATTCCTGAGCGGTGAGATGTCTTGCGCGAAACTAAAGGGGAAATACGAAAGGGAAATAGTCAGAACTAACGCGAGGGATACAACGACTTTCACCATGGGAATCCTTTCAAAATGGGAGAACTGAGCTCTGCCAAATGAAATGGTTTTTGCGCCATTACGTTACATGTAATGCGTGTTCGTCCTCAGAACACCGGGCTGTGACCGGGCGACTTCACAGGTTCGGGAGGACAACAGCCCTGGATGAAAACTTCAGCTTACGGCGCTAATCCGCACTCTTTGGATTCATCGGTCGGCAGGAATCGTGGGAACGAACGCACGGGTGATGAGATCAAAGTTGTCCGGGGCGAAGCCGAAGCAAAGGATGTACGGAGAGTGGAGTTAAGGCGTCTACGAATCTTTTGAAATTTGCTATTTCAAACTCGTGCTCGCTGGCGAGCAACTGCGTAAACCGACGGTGCTTTCCATGATCACTTCTTCGTGATCTTCACGTCGCCCGGGCGGTCGCCGGGAGTTGGTTCCCAGCCGTTCGCTAGTTCCAGGGACCAGCCATTGCCTTTCAGGGGGCGCGCGGAGAGATCCTGGGGCGCGGGGAGGCGGGCGCGGATGACGTGGCCGTTTGCGTCGCGTTCGAGCCAGGCGCCGTTGGTGACTGTCAGTATGCCCCACGCATCCACGATTCGCATCGTCGGATAGACGGTGTTGCTCGGGTCGATGCCGATTACGTTGTTCGGGTCATAGCTGTAATTCACATCCTGCGTTAGAGGCAGGATCAGTACAGATTCGTCGAAGAACTTCTTTTTGGCCTCTGCAATCTGCTGGTTCCGTGTTTGTTCCTGCTGGGTTTCAATCGTGATGATCTCGTCGCCTTCGTAGCGTAGTGCCGCCGCACGCGCGGCTGCTTCTGACGCACGAGTTGAGATTCCGTATCGCTGTTGGAGCAGTACTCCGAGATCAGTAGTGGGCTTCAAACTATCGCGCCATGGTTTACCAGCGAGATCGAGTAAAGCACCGTAAGGCGGCCCCGAAACGTAGGCAAACGAGCGGGCGAAAGTAGGATTATTGCGTGCCTGGCGGAGACTAAGATTCGCGCGCACCGCGGTTTCCTGCAAATCCGCCGAACTCAACTTCACGCCTGTGTACTCAGCCAATCCCTCGTTCAGTTCAAGCGCGTTTTCATTGGTCGTAGAGTCCGGAAATAGTGAGCGGCGATACGCACGGAAGAGCAGGGCATCAGCGATTGAGGCTTGTCGTGCTGGTCCGGTCTTGCGTAGCGCGCGTTCGAGTGCGCGCCATTCCATCTGGATCCAGATGCGACCATTCAGCGTGTCCAGATGCGAATTCACCGCATCGCGCGCAGGCAAGCCGAGTTTCTCCTGAAGCCGGTGGAAACTTTCGTGTAGCAACAAGCGCTCACGAGGCTGGCGAAACTGCGAAACGGGCCAAAGCACCATGGTCCAATGGACTCCGGCCCAGTCGAACGCATGATTAGCCGGATTGCTTTCGTTAGGAAGTTTGCCGACAAAGACGCCGTCTTGCGGCGACAGCTTGTGTTCGAGATCAGCCTGATTGGCGACGACGTTGCCCGTGTCCGGATCGACGAACATCGTTGGGCCATACAAACTCAAGCCCCAGCTCTTGCCGCCGTCTCGATCGGAAGTCTGCTTTAACTGCTGAAAATATTGTGCGGCGAGTTTGAGGTCGATGGTGGAGGACTGCGCCGCGGCGTTGGTAACGAAAGCAAGTAAGCCCCACAACACGGCCATCAGCTTAACGATACGATGCGTCATGCGCGCATCATATCGCTAATCTGGAGTTTGTATCCACAGATTACGCAGACCGTTTCGTGTGCGTAATCCGTGGATGAAAAAGTCGATCTAGGCTGCGCCTTTTCGTACGGAGATTCCGTATGGTCCAGTGCTCGACGCACTGAACAAACGCACGCGTACAAAATAACGACCGGGGGTCAGGTTTCGCGACAGCAGCGACAAGTTGCCTGGTCCGCTGTCGTCGTCTTCCGCGATCAATTTCGACTCGTTATTGGGTCCGAAGAGACTCACGAAGGTATCCGTGTTACCGGAAGTTGTGATCGTGTACGTCCCCGCGGTTTCTACTGTGAACGTATAGCGGTCACGCTCGCCGCCCGAGCTGATCTCTCCCTTGATCTCCGGCCCATCGACGACGATTTTGTCGGCGGGCTTTTCCTCGGGACCTTCTGCTCCGTGCACTTTATTGGAAAACATAAACTGCATAGGCGTAGCAGTTGGTCCAGGCATCGCCAGTACTTCCTTGAATACTTTGTCGAGCGAGTTGGCTGCGATCGGCTGGTCGCCGATCTCCTGGCCGAATTTCGAGTTGAATCCGATGAAGCGACGATCGTTCAGGCGAATAGCGTCGCCGACGTCGGGATCCGTCTGCGACTCCATCAGCTCGTGGTAGAGCGTGCAGACAACATTCTTCCACGGTGCGCTGAAGAATGGGATACCGTTTCGCTGGCCCGAGCGAACCGCCGAATAGACGTTGGCCGAGTAGTAGAGCGTACGCGTCTGTCCCTCGCGCGAGAAGTGTACTGAGCCGTGGTAACCGCCGAGACCGTTGCGGGAACTGGAACTATTCAACTTCAGAACCGTGTCGGGCGGCAGCACGAGATTGAAGATAGTGCGATCGAGATCGGTCGCGGCGATTAGCTTCTTGTCAAACAGGTCGATGACTTTGTTCTGGACGTCGGGCTCGTCCATCTCGTTTGGCCTGTTCTCGTCGAGCATCACTGACGTCGCGATGTCATACTCGAGCTTTTTGCCGGGGAAGTATTGTTGAATGATGGTTTGCAGTCGCTCATCACGTACCAAGCGCGTGATGGCGTTGTCAATCGACTCGAAATCTCCATGTGCAAAGTCGTTGGGATGTCCGAGGTAGATGTTTTGAAATGCCATGTGTGGCAGTGTTTTGCCGCCGCGAAAGATCAGATCGTCCTGTGGCGAAGCGCTGACTCCCGCGGCGAGCGCCTCTCTCCGAAAGCGCTCGCCGCTGCGTCGCAGGGCATTGCGGTAGTGACGGTATTCGGCTTCCGATCCGGGCGCGACCTGTACTCGCATCGGGTAAACATAATCCGCGTTGTCGTCGAGATCAGACATTAGTTTTGTTCTCCTCTATTAATGAACTTGATCGAGTGAGACGTTAGAGTGTCTTGAGAAAAATCAGCAGCCCCGGCGCTGCCGATCATACATCCGAACAGATTTTTACGTTATCCATCTTTGCCTCAAAGTCAGAAATCATCGTTGGATCGGGTCAGTATAGGGATCCAAGCGCCATCCGGACTTTTTACGTTATTCATCGGCTTCTATCCTTTATGGTGCGGGGGCAAGAAATGTTTCTCCGCGCCACGCGGGTACAAAAAACTGCGGGAAATGAGTACAGTTAGCACCTTATGGCCGAACCAAAGAAGAAAATTCGCTGGTCAGAGGCGTGGACGGACGCGCGCGAACTCATCTGGACGCATCGGCGTCGCTTGATGGTCGGCGCGGTGCTGATGATCATCAACCAGGCAATGGGTTTGGTGTTGCCTGCGTCTACGAAGTATTTGATCGACGTAGTAATCGGACAGGGCCGCACGGATCTGCTTTGGAAAATCGCGCTCGCAGCGGGCGCGGCGACGACGGTACAGGCCGTGACTACGTTCAGCTTGTCGCAGGTCCTTGGCGTCGCGGCCCAACGCGCGATTACCGAGATGCGCAAGAAGGTCCAGCAACAGATTTCTCGTTTGCCGATCAGTTATTTCGACTCGACGCAGACCGGCAAACTCATCTCCCGAATCATGAACGACGCCGACGGCATTCGTAATCTGGTCGGTACGGGATTGGTCCAACTCGCGGGCAGTTTCATCACGGCCGCAGTGGCCCTCGGCATCTTGTTCTGGCTGAACTGGCGTCTGACTTCGATCACGATTCTCGTCCTCGGCATTTTCGGCGGCGCGCTGTCGTATGCGTTCACGCGTTTGCGACCGTTGTTTCGCGAGCGTGGCGAAATCACTGCCGCACTCACCGGCCGTTTAGCTGAGTCGCTCGGCGGCATCCGCATCGTCAAAGCCTACACGGCGGAACGGCGTGAGGCGTTGACCTTTGCTCGTGGCGCACACAAGCTCTTTCGCAACATCGCAAAGTCGATGACGGGTGTGTCTGCGACCTCGGCGTTTTCGTCAGTCGTGGTCGGCGCGGTTGGAGTCGTGATCATACTCGTGGGCGGAAACTCAGTGGTCCGCGGTCAAATGTCGGTCGGCGATCTGTTCATGTATGTGATGTTCACGGGCATGATGGCTATGCCGCTCGTCCAGTTCGCGGCCATTGGCACACAGATCACGGAAGCATTTGCTGGTCTTGATCGCATTCGCGAAGTGCTGAACATGCCGACCGAAGATCAGGAAGACGCAGACCGCAAGCCGCTGCCAGAGGTCCAGGGTGAGATTGAGTTTGACAACGTAACTTTCGAATACAACCCCGGCGTGCCGGTCTTGAAGAGCGTTTCGTTCACGGCGCCCGCTGGATCGACGACAGCGTTGGTTGGCTCGAGCGGCTCGGGCAAAAGCACGCTGATCAGTCTGGCCATGAATTTCAATCGACCGCTTTCCGGGACGATCAAAGTTGACGGTCAGGATTTACAGACTCTGCGCCTTCGCGATTTTCGTTCCTATCTCGGTGTCGTGATGCAAGACAATTTTCTGTTTGACGGAACGATCGCGGAGAACATCGCTTTCTCGAACCCAAACGCAACGATGGATGAGATTCGAGCGGTTAGCCGGATTGCGCACTGTGAAGAGTTTGTCGACAAGTTCGAGAAGCGCTACGAAACGGTCGTTGGTGAACGGGGCGTGAAGCTATCCGGCGGACAGCGACAACGCATTGCAATCGCGCGCGCGATTCTTGCCGATCCGAAACTGCTGATTCTCGACGAAGCCACTTCCAGTCTCGACAGTGAAAGCGAAGCAATGATTCAGGATGGTCTACGTTCTTTGCGGCGCGGGCGCACGACCTTCGTGATCGCTCACCGGTTGTCGACGATACGCAGCGCGGATCAGATTCTGGTGCTCGAAGGTGGCGAGATTGTCGAGCGCGGCACGCACGCGGAGCTGTTGGCTGCGGATGGTCGATACCGTCAACTCTACGATCGACAGTACAAGCTGGAGCGCGATCAATTCATCAATCCTGGCGAAGACTTCACGCCCGCTCAGGTAGGACCAG
>Ga0157373_10003833_pt1 | contig 11370 bp, 9 predicted proteins | sample C65metaG_FD_113460 | JGI IMG/M metagenome (GOLD analysis project Ga0157373, IMG submission 113460) | Corn rhizosphere microbial communities from Kellogg Biological Station, Michigan, USA - C6-5 metaG | ecosystem: Host-associated > Plants > Roots > Rhizosphere > Soil | place: USA: Michigan...
CCCAAACAACAAAAGCAGTGCAATTAGAAAGTACCAACACTTAACCAACTAATAAGCACGATGGAGAAACACCATGAAACCTACAATGGCTCTCAAACCACTGGTTTTCGCACTTGCAGCAGTGATGGCAATCGCAGCACAGGCAGGCGGTCGTGATGACGATCATGGTAACGGGCACGGCAATGGTCATGGCAACCATGAACCAAAAGGCCCTACCCTGGAACAACTTCTGCAAATCGGCGCCGGCGCTGGTGCTGCCGTACTCGACACGCAGAACAGCGATGGCAACCTGGTGGGCAACCAAGGCACCAAAAATGATGCCTCCGTTCGCGACTCCGCCAATGGCACCAACGGCAACGTCGGCATGAACAACACCGCCGGGGATGGCAACCAACAAGACAACGCCGCTGCACTGGCAACTGCCGACGAAAGCTTCATCTTCGGCAGTGCCGTGTCCGTTTCCAGCGCGACTCAGGTCAACACCAACAACGCGGTTGCCAACTACTCGACAACCAACAACGCCAACCTCAACAACGTGGGTAACGGCGGTTCCGGCAACATTGGTGTGAACAACAGTGCCGGCAACTTCAACCAACAGAAAAACAACCTGGCCATTGCTGTATCCGGTGGTCGTGTAGCTAACGCCGCTGCCGCTGCCAACCAAAGCTCCACTGGGTTGACTGTGTCCAACAACGGCACTCAAACCTACAAAACCGATACTCTGAGAGGCACCTTCACCGCTGCCGGCGCATTCGTGGCAGCTGGCAAAGCGACCATCGAAGGCGACAAAGGCCATGGTGGTGGCGGTTATGGCGACAACGACCGTGGTCATGGCGGCAACGGCGGCAGCAAAGATCAGAAAGCGACCTTTGAAGCTGTCGGCATCTTCGGTCTCGCCGGTGTAACCACGCAACAAGTGCTGACCCCTGATGGCTGGAAAAACCCTGTGACCAACAACGCAAGCATCTCCAACGTTGGCAACAACTTCTCCGGCAACGCTGGTTACAACAACGCCGCTGGTGTTGGTAACCAACAAAGCAACTCGCTGTCCATCGCTGCAGGTTGCAAAGCCTGCCTGTAATCGCGATCGAAACGAAAGCCCCGGAAACGGGGCTTTTCCTCAGTCCGCAAAGGCGTATCGATCATGCGTAAGACTGCCCTTTTCGCTCTGCTTTGCCTGTCCGGCCTGACCCAGGCTGCCCAGATGCCAGTCGCTGCCCTCCCAGGCGGCGTACTCGTCTACAAGAACGTGCAAAGCATTCGTGAGCGCAAGTTTTCCGACATTGTCGAACAGAAAACCGATTTCAGCTGCGGCGCTGCTGCACTGGCTACGGTGTTACGCCAGGCCTATTGGCTCGACGTCGATGAGGAGCACATCATCAAAGGCATGCTGGTCAACGCTGACCAGGACCTTGTTCGTACTCAAGGGTTTTCCATGCTGGACATGAAGCGCTACATAGAAAGCATCGGCATGCGCGCCAGGGGTTACAAGATTCCGCCGGAAAAACTCGATGCTGTAACCATCCCGGTGGTGGTACTGATGGAAATTCGCGGCTACAAGCATTTCGTGGTTCTGCAGCGTTCGGACAAGGATTGGGTTTACATCGGAGACCCGGTTTTAGGCCACAAGCGCTACAAACATGATGACTTTGTCAAAGGTTGGAACGGCATTGTCTTCGCCATCGTCGGCCCCGGTTATGACAAAACCAATGCATTGCGCAGCCCGCCGACACCGCTGACGGCGAAGAACAAGCTGGATAACTTCAACCCTGTCAGAGATGCTGAATTGATGGACTTCGGGTTCATACAGAGCGACTTCTTTTAATCGCCGATTATAAAGAATGGGGCTGGATGTCCCGGGAGCAGCAAATGAAAACCTCATACTGGCTGGCCGCCGCCTGCCTGGCAGCGAGTGCGTCAGGCTATGCCAATGCAGGATTCAAACCTATAGAAATACAAGACAAGGAGTTGTCCGAACTACGTGGTCGTTATGTCATGCCGGGGCGGATTATCAGCTTCGGCATTGTCATGAGCAGTACCTGGCGCAACGCCAGTGGCGATTTGATCGGGGCTTCGACCTCGATGCAACTTCAGGCAGCAACGGTAAAACCTGAATTCTATGTTCAAACCATCAAGGAACACGGCAACGGCAGCACCCTTTCTACGGGTACCGGCACAATCACCGGTGGCGCCGGCCTCGACAGCAGCCAGGGCGTAACACAGAGCGTACGCGCTGCGGGTGACAGCAATACCGCCTATAACAACGTTGCCATCAACGTTAAAGAAGCCAGTCAGGCGCCAGCACTGGTGCCCACCCAAGGGCAGGCGCTGATGGCCGGGCAAACCATCGGCGGCAGCAATGCCGCAGGCAGCGTGGCGGTTTCGGCCAACGGTGGCGGCGTACAAATGGCCATTCAGGCCTCCGGCAATCAAGGTACGGCCCTGCAACAGGTCGCCCAAGGCGGCTTGCTGCAGAACACCCGTTTGCTCGGCAGTGCCAACGTGGTCAATAACATGACTCAACTCAACGTCGTCCTGAACAATAACGGCATGAGTGCCGGCGCACTGGATTGCAACCTGACTCAGCTCAGGGCACTACGAAATATTGGATATTGAACTACGCTGAGTCTCGATCATTGGGCTTAAAGGGACGGCTTATTCATGTATCGATCAGTATCACTGCGTGCCGCTGTTTGCTTGAGCACCCTTCTACCTGCAGCGATGCTGCAAGCGGCACCGGACGCCGACGTAGAAGTCCTGAAACAAGAGCTTCTGGAGCTGAAACAACGTTACGAAGTACAACAAAAGGCCCTGGCGGTACTCGAACAACGGGTTCGCCAGGTCGAAGATCAACCGGCGGCGCCACCACCCAAAAGGTTGGCCAAGTCGCCGTCGGATATGAAAGGCAATCCAAAAGTGGCCACCGGTACCGGGGCCGCAGCAGCGTCGGGGGGCGCAGCCGGAGGCAGTGGGGCTTCTTACGGGCAATCGCTGGCAGATGATTCGCAACCGGCACAGAGTGTGTCCAACCTGTATGACGAGGCCAGTGGCTTCTTCGGCGGAGGCAAATTCAGCTTCGAAACCGGTATCACCTACTCGCGCTATGACACCCGCCAGTTGATCCTCAACGGCTTTCTGGCCCTCGACTCGATCTTTCTCGGCAACATCAACCTCGACCGGATCAAGGCCGACACCTGGACCCTTGACCTCACGGGCCGCTACAACTTCGACAATCGCTGGCAGTTCGACCTGAACGTGCCCGTGGTTTACCGCGATTCGACTTATCAATCCGGCGGCGGTAACGGCGGAGCGTCCAACGTCACGACCGAGCAGGACGTGACACGCGATCCAACCATTGGCGACGTCAACTTCGGCATCGCCTACAAGTTCCTCGATGAGTCAGCCGACACGCCGGATGCGGTCGTCACCTTGCGCGTCAAGGCGCCAACCGGCAAGGATCCGTTCGGGATCAAGCTGCGCCAGACCGACGCCAACTCCAACCTGTTCGTGCCTGACACCCTGCCCACGGGCAACGGCGTCTGGTCGGTCACGCCGGGGATCTCGCTGGTCAAAACGTTCGACCCGGCGGTGCTGTTCGGCAGCTTGTCCTACACCCACAACCTGGAGGAGTCGTTTGACGACATCAGTTCGACGGTCAACCAGAAAAACCCGGGCAAGGTCAAGATCGGCGACAGCTTCCAGATCGGCGCCGGTATTGCGTTTGCGCTGAACGAGAAGATGAGTATGTCGTTCTCGATGTCTGACCTGGTGCAGCGTAAAAGCAAGCTGAAGCAGGATGGCGGCGATTGGCAATCGGTGGTATCCAGTGACGCCAACGCCGGTTATTTCAACGTCGGCATGACCATTGCGGCCACCGACAACCTGACCATTGTTCCGAACTTGTCGATCGGTTTGACCGACGATGCACCGGACTTTTCCTTCAGCCTGAAATTCCCTTACTACTTCTAGGAAAAAGCAAAAGATCGCAGCCTGCGGCAGCTCCTACAGGGATTACACAAACCCAATGTAGGAACTGCCGCAGGCTGCGATCTTTTGATCTTCAGGTATCTAGCGAATCTGGTGTTTATGCAGCAGGCGATAAAACGTCGGCCGAGACACCCCGAGCACTTTGGCCGCCACACTGAGATTATCGCTGTGCCGGTTCAACACATCACACAACGCCTGGCGTTCGGCGCGGGTCTTGTAATCTTCCAGCGTGCCCATCGGTGTGGCGATCGAGTGCTGACTGATCAAGCCCAGATCCCGGGCCTCGATCTGCCGCCCTTCAGCCAACACCAAACCTCGTCGCACACGGTTGGCCAGTTCACGGACGTTACCCGGCCAGTCATGTTTGCCCATGGCAATCAGCGCGTCTTCGCTGAAGCTACGCGGGCGGCGACCGGTTTCATGGCTGTAGAAGTGGGAAAAGTGGTTGGCCAGCATCGAGAGATCACCATGGCGTTCACGCAACGGCGCGGTGACCACTTGCAGCACGTTGAGCCGGTAATACAGGTCTTCGCGAAAACGTTTCTTCTCGATGGCCGCCTCAAGATCGACGTGAGTCGCCGCCAGCACACGCACATCCACCGGGATCGGCTGGCTGCCGCCGACGCGTTCGATGTGTTTTTCCTGCAAGAACCGCAGCAGATTGGCCTGCAGTTCAAGGGGCAAATCACCGATCTCATCGAGAAACAGCGTGCCGCCATTGGCTGCCTCAATGCGCCCGACCTTGCGCTGATGCGCACCGGTAAACGCGCCTTTCTCGTGGCCGAACAGCTCGGACTGAATCAAATGTTCGGGAATCGCCCCGCAATTGATCGCCACAAATGGTTTGCTGTGACGTTGGGATTGCCGATGCAGCGTGCGCGCGACCAGTTCTTTGCCGGTACCGCTTTCACCGCGGATCAGCACCGGCGATTCGGTCGGTGCCAGTTTGCTGAGTAACTTGCGCAATTCGCGGATCGGCCTGCTGTCACCGAGCAGTTCATGTTCGGGCTGATCGACATGAATCGTGCCCTGCCCACGCAAGCGCGCCATGCCGAATGCCCGGCCAAGGGTGACCTGCACCCGCGACACGTCGAACGGCAAGGTGTGGAAATCGAAAAACCATTCACAGACGAAGTCACCGACGTTCTGTAAACGCAGGACTTCCTGATTGAGCACGGCGATCCATTCAGTGCCGCTGCGACTGATCAGCTCCTTGACCGCCTCGGGGCGTTCGAGATGAAACGGCTGTAATCGCAACAAGCCGACATCACAACTGCGGTCGGCGGCATTTTCCAGGGTGCAACTGTCAACATCCCAACCTACGGCGCGTAATCCGGGCAATAAGCGGTGGCAGTCGTCGCACGGATCGACTACCAATAAACGTCGTAACGCTGGCGCTTCGCTCATGACTGTTCCTTGGCGCCAAATTATTAGAAATGATTGTAAAAACAGTCATTTGGCAGACCCGACTGTAACATTAGCAAGATTTTGACAGCGCCTTGTATCGATTGCTTATAGGTGTACAAGCAAACGCGTTATAAGAAACCAGGTTGTTAGTTAGCTATCGACTAAATTGCTGTTTCAACCTTTCAGTGAGCTTTCAAAAACCTGGCAACAATGCAACACCCTGAAAGAAAGTTGAAATTTCTTTGTTTCATGTGTGACCTGCCTACCGGTTCGGTGCATCAGTACAAGTACCAGCCGAACGGTAAGCCCAACCGACGGCACATCATTTGATTGGGCACGACAGAGAGAAAACCCCATGACCGCCCCGCTCCGTATCAACGAAGCTCTTTTGATTGCCAACCACGCGTTCAAACCGTTCCAGTGCGTGGCCTGGGCGCCACAAGACGGCAATGGCGAACTCAGCCTGACCGTGATCGACCGGACCAACTCGCACATCGGTCGCAAACAGATCCCGAGCAGCGCCTACTCCGATCCGGCGCAACTCGAACAACTGTTGGAGCAGGCTCGCGCTGAACTCAGCGAAGAAGGTTACAGCCTGCAATCCTGGTCGATGCCACACTAACCGCCGGGCGATGCGGATGACGCTCAGGTCATCCGCCCTACTCTGTTAGTTCCAGTCTTTTTAACTTTCCGTACTTTTGCACAACCATTTGCAACTTGTTCAGGCGTAACTGCTTGGCCGGCTTGCTATTGGTTCAAAAAGACACTGTTCTGGCACAGTGCGACCGTCCATCTGTTAGTTCTTACAGTTGTACTTCTCCCGGTTCAGGGATTGAATGTTTCGCTCATGCAGTTACCCGCCCGGTTCCCGGTACCAGGTCAACTCGCAAGGAGATGCGTGCATGTCCACTCTGAACACTTTCGCGCTGCCGGTGGCATCAACTTCTTTATTGAGCCGAGCCGGTCAACTCGACAGAACATTTGCCGCTAACGGCGTTGCTCAAGTGTATTTCGCTGGCAGTGTGTCCAGCCTGACCGAGGACATCGCCCTCGATGTGCAGGGACGGGTGCTGGTCGCAGCAAAGGTCGGCCTCGCCACCGGTAGCCGATTCGGCCTGGCACGGATGCTTGCCGATGGCTCGGCCGATCTGACCTTTGGCGATCAAGGCAGCGTGATCGAAACCTTTGCCCCGGGCTTTGAAGCCACGGCCGGTAAAGTCCGGGTACTCCCCGACGGACGCATCCTGCTCGCCGGCCTGCATTATGAAAACGCTCATCGCACCTTGCCGGCTCTGGCCATGTTTGACGCACAGGGCAAGCCGGATCTGCGCTTCGGTGACAACGGTCGTCAGGTAGTGCGCCTGCCCGGCGACTTGTCCATGGGCAGCCGTGATGCCTGGCTACCGCCGGGCGTCCCGGGTGCTGAAGCCTGCGACTTTGTAGTCCAGGACGACGGCCATATTCTGCTGATCGCCAATCACCATTTCGAACTCGCCGACCATGCCGGCATGCTGATTCGCCTCAAGCCCGACGGCAGCCTCGATGAAACCTTCAACGGCCGCGGCTTCGTGATGATTCGCCACTTACTGCTCAACACCTGGCTCAGCAGCCTGCTGTTGCAAAAGGATGGGCGAATTGTAGTGGCCGGCTCCATCGACTTTCCGCAGGAAGGTTTGTTGGCGCGCTACCTGCCCGACGGTCGCCTCGACGAACGTTTTGCCGTGGACGGCTTCATGGCGTTCAAGGCTCACGGGCAAAGCGCCCAGGTCAGTCAGGTCCTGGAATCGGCCGATGCACTGCATTGTTTCGGCAGCAGTCGCGACCCGATTCGGTGCATGGCGTACAGCCTGCACACCAACGGTCGACCGAACCTGCACCATCACAGCGTGCAACCACAGTTGCTGGAAATCGGCCCGAGCGGCTGCCAATGGAGTGCCGCCCAGCGCATGGCGGACGGCCGCATCATCGCGGTCGGTGCAACCATTGGCGGATTCGAAGCGGATTTTATTGTTGCCCGTTACCAGAGGGACGGCGGCCTGGATCACAGCTTCGGTGACGGCAAAGGCTGGCTGCGCACGCGTCTGGGGCGCAGTCTCGACACCGCCAACTCGCTGGCCGTGCAAGCGGACAATGCCATCCTCGTCGGCGGTTATTCATTGGATGGCAACTACCGGGCCATGGTGGCGCGTTACCTGAACCATTGAAAAACACGCACTGTACTTGATCTTCCGCAACGCATCCGGCAACTTGCGCGCTTCTAAAGACAAGGAGCAGCCGATGTCCGGTTCAATGGCCCAGGCGTTCGCGCAAAATTTTCTCGGGCACTCGCCACGCTGGTACAAGGCGACCATCGTCGGTTTCCTCATCCTCAACGCCGTCGTGCTGTTCAGCGTCGGCCCGGTCGCGGCCGGCTGGTTGCTGGTGATCGAATTCATCTTCACCCTGGCGATGGCGCTCAAGTGCTATCCGCTGATGCCCGGCGGTTTGTTGTTGATCGAAGCACTACTGCTGAAGATGACCACCCCCCAAGCGCTTTACGATGAGCTGGTGCACAACTTCCCGGTGATCCTGCTACTGATGTTCATGGTGGCCGGTATCTACTTCATGAAAGATCTGTTGCTGTTTCTGTTCTCGCGCCTGCTGTTGGGCGTGCGTTCAAAAGCGATACTGGCCTTGCTGTTCTGCTTTCTTTCCGCGTTCCTGTCGGCATTTCTCGATGCATTGACGGTGACTGCGGTAATCATCAGTGCGGCGGTCGGGTTCTATTCCGTTTATCACCGTGTCGCGTCGGGCAACGATCCGCGCCAGGACAGTGAGTTTGCTGACGACCGGAACCTGCCGAAACTTCACCATGACGATCTGGAACAATTCCGTGCGTTCCTGCGCAGTCTGTTGATGCACGGCGCGGTCGGTACGGCGCTGGGCGGTGTCTGCACATTGGTGGGCGAACCGCAGAACCTGTTGATCGGCCACGAAATGGGTTGGCACTTCGCCGAGTTCTTCCTGAAAGTCGCGCCGGTGTCGATACCGGTGCTGGCAGCGGGTCTGGTCACCTGCGTGTTGCTGGAGAAGCTGCGCTGGTTCGGCTACGGCACACTGCTGCCGGACAATGTTCGCGCCGTGCTGGCCAACTACGCCGCCGAAGACAATGCCGAGCGCACAGCGCGCCAACGCGCAGCCCTGCTGGTGCAAGGCGCGGCGGCACTGATCCTGATCGGCTGCCTGGCCTTTCACATCGCCGAAGTCGGTTTGATCGGCTTGATGGTGATTGTGTTGATCACCGCGTTTACCGGCATCACCGACGAACATCGTCTGGGCAGCGCATTCAAGGACGCCATGCCGTTCACGGCGTTGCTGGTGGTGTTTTTTGCGGTGGTTGCGGTGATTCACGATCAACAGCTGTTTGCGCCGTTGATCGAGTGGGTACTGGCCCTGCCGGTCGAGCAACAACCGGGCATGCTGTTCATTGCCAACGGCCTGCTGTCGGCGATCAGTGACAACGTGTTTGTCGCCACGATCTACATCACCGAAGTGAAACAGGCGTTCCTCGCCGGCCACATGAGCCGCGAGCATTTCGAGACGCTGGCGATCGCGATCAACACCGGCACCAACCTGCCAAGCGTGGCGACACCGAATGGCCAAGCCGCATTCCTGTTCCTGTTGACCTCGGCGATTGCACCGCTGGTGCGCCTGTCGTACGGGCGGATGGTGTGGATGGCGTTGCCGTACACCTTTGTGATGGGACTGCTGGGTTGGTATGCCGTGAGCTATTGGCTCTGATCAACACCGCGTAAAAACTGTAGGAGTGAGCCTGCTCGCGATAGCGGTGTGTCAGCCCAGGAAATGGTGACTGATACATTGCTATCGCGAGCAGGCTCACTCCTACATTTGGTTTTGCGTGCTTTCAGCGAGGGAGGATGTATTTCTCGATCGCTTGCGCCACGCCGTCTTCAGTGTTCGGCGCGGTGACCACGTCGGCTTGGCGCTTTACCGCGTCCTCCGCCTGGGCCATGGCTATCGAAAAGCCTGCACAATGGAACATCGCCGGGTCGTTGCCGCCATCGCCGATGGCCGCTGTCTGCTCCAACGGAATACCGAGATGTTCGGCCAGCGTCGCCAGCGCGGTGCCTTTGTTGGCTTCCAGCGCCGTGACGTCGAGATACACCGGTTGCGAACGCGATACTTGCGCCATGCCATTGACCTTGGGCAACAGGCGCGCCTCCAGTTCGATCAACAGCTCAGTGTTGTTACTGGTCGCGACGATCTTGTCGATGCGCTCAAGATACGGCTCGAAACTCTCCACCACCACCGGCGGATAACCGAGGCCATGCTGCTCGCGCGGCACCATTGGCCCGTGCGGATCCTTGAGCAGCCAGTCGCCGCCGCTGAACACCCAGATCTCGACTTCCGGCTGATCAGCAAACGTGGCCAGCGCAATCAGCGCGGTGCTGGCCGGCAGGTAATGCGCGACCAAAAGACTGCCGTCAGGATTGACGATAGTGCCGCCATTGAACGCCGCCGTCGGCAGATCAACACCCAAGGCTTCGATCTGCTGCAACATGGCTTTCGGCGGTCGACCGGTGGCGAGGCTGAACAACACGCCCGCCTCACGCAGCGAACGCACTGCTTCGATGGTGCGCTGGCTCAGCGTGTGATCGGGCAGCAGCAGCGTGCCGTCCATGTCACTGAGCAGAAAACGGATAGGTTGTTGCGGAAAGTCACTCATCCGAGGCCATGCCAGACGCGACCATCGCGAGTCAGCAAGTCTTCAGCAGCCTGCGGGCCGTCCTCACCAGCGGCATAAGTCTGCACGCTCGCGTCCTGCTGCCAGGCGTCGAGGAACGGCTGCACGGCACGCCAGCCGTTTTCGATGTTGTCGGCGCGCTGGAATAACGTCTGATCGCCGGTCAGGCAGTCATAGATCAGGGTTTCGTACCCGGTCGACGGCTGCATCTCGAAAAAGTCTTTGTAGGCAAAACCCAGCTCGATGTTGGCCATGTTCAACGCCGGCCCCGGCCGTTTGGCCAGCAGGTCGAACCACATGCCTTCGTTGGGCTGGATCTGGATGCGCAGGTAAGTCGGCTGCAATTCGTCGACTTCGGTATCACGGAACTGCGCGTACGGCGCCGGTTTGAAGCAGATGACGATCTCGGTGTCGCGCACGCTCATGCGCTTGCCGGTGCGCAGGTAGAACGGCACGCCGACCCAGCGCCAGTTGTCGATCATCACCTTCAGCGCCACGTAGGTTTCGGTGTTGCTGTCAGGCGAGACGTTGGGCTCCTGGCGATAACCGCTCAGCGGCTTGCCGTCGACCTCACCGGCGCTGTACTGACCGCGCACCGAGTTGGCCCGCGCCTCTTCAGTGGTCCACGGACGAATTGCCCCCACAACCTTGGCCTTCTCGCCGCGCACCGCATCGGCGCCAAACGCGGCCGGCGGTTCCATGGCGACCATGGCCAGCAACTGGAACAGGTGATTGGGCACCATGTCACGCAGGGCGCCGGTGTGTTCGTAAAAACTGCCACGGGTTTCGACGCCGACGGTTTCAGCGGCGGTGATCTGTACGTGGTCGATGTAGTGATTGTTCCAGAAGGCTTCGAACAGGCTATTGGAGAACCGGCTGACCAGAATGTTCTGCACGGTTTCCTTGCCCAGATAATGGTCGATCCGATAGATCTGCTTCTCGGACATCACCTTGAGCAAACAGGCGTTCAACGCTTCGGCGGTTTGCAGATCGGAGCCGAACGGCTTCTCGATCACCACCCTTCTGAACGCTTCGGGAGTTTCCTCCAGTAATTTGGCAGCGCCCAGTCGGCGCACCACTTCACTGAAGAAACGCGGCGCGGTGGCCAGGTAGAACACCGCATTGCCGGTGCCGCTGTCGGCGATTTTCGCCGCCAGCGCGGAATAAGTGCTGTCGTCCAGGAAGTCGCCCTGGACGTAGCTGATACCTTTGGCGAGCTTGGCCCACAAGGC
>Ga0157373_10003834_pt1 | contig 11370 bp, 14 predicted proteins | sample C65metaG_FD_113460 | JGI IMG/M metagenome (GOLD analysis project Ga0157373, IMG submission 113460) | Corn rhizosphere microbial communities from Kellogg Biological Station, Michigan, USA - C6-5 metaG | ecosystem: Host-associated > Plants > Roots > Rhizosphere > Soil | place: USA: Michigan...
GCGGCCATGCGCGCTGGGATCAGGATCACCGGATTCATGGAATGGCCGCGGTTGGTGGGACTGCCCGGTTGCGCGTGCGGCGGTAGCGTGTAAGAGAGCCGAGCGCAACAAGGGGGCGGGATTCCCGCTGTAAACCGGCTCGCGGGCGCGGGCCGCCTGGAGGGCTTTCAAGGGTGAGCGACCTCACGTTCAACAAGATCGCCGGAGCAGTTCTGGCGACGGGTCTGGCCGTCTTCCTGCTGCGGGAAGTCTCATCGATCGTGTTCGAGAAAGAGCCGCCGGAGAAGGCGGGCTACGCCATCGCGGTCGCCGATACGGGCGAAGGCGGGGGCGCCGCTCCCGAAGCACCGATCGACTGGGGCACGGTCCTGCCGACCGCCGACATCGAGGCCGGCAAGGCGATCTCCGCCAAGTGCCAGTCCTGCCACAACTTCGATCCCGCCGGGACCAACGGCACGGGCCCCGGCCTGTTCGGCGTGGTCGGCCGCAAGCCGGGTTCGCATCCCGGCTTCTCTTACTCGCAGGGAATGCAGGACTTCGGCGCCAAGCAGCCGGTCTGGGACTACGAGCACCTGAACGCCTTCCTGAGCGGGCCGCAGAAGTACATCTCCGGCACCAAGATGACCTTCGTGGGCCTCAAGAAGCCGGAAGACCGCATCGCCATCATCGCCTACCTGCACAGCCTGGGCTCGACCCTGCCCTTCCCGAAGCCCAACCCCGCGGCCGCGGCGGCTCCGGCGGCGGCGGCTGGCGCGGCTCCTGCGGCTGGTGCAGCGGCTCCGGCGGCGGGCGGCGACAAGGCAGCGGCGGCTCCGGCCGCAGGTGCGGCTCCCGCTCCAGCGGCCCCGGCCAAGCCTGCGGCCTAAGGTCTTCCCCCAGCTCGTCTGGGGGAAGTGGCCTGAGACGCGAAGCGACGAGGGTCGATGGGGGAGTTGGCTTCTTACTTTTTACTACCCCCAACGAGCCTCGGCTTCGCCGTCGGCCCACTTCCCCCAGATGAACTGGGGGAAGGGCTAAGGCCGCCTAAATCCCGTCGGCTCACCGGCCCCTGCCGCGCGGATGCGCTCGATCGCCTCATCCAGCCCTTCGCGCTCGACCATCATGTGGTGGGCGTTGGCGTGGACGATGGTGTGCGCGTCGGTGAGGATGGCGACGTGACCCTTCCAGAAGATCAGATCGCCGCGTTGCAGATCAGCGCGATCGATGGGCTCGCCCAGGGCGGTCTGCATGTCGGTGTCGCGCGGGCAGGCCCGGGCGCAGGCGTAGAGCGACTGTTGCACCAGGCCTGAACAGTCGAGCCCAAGGCTCTCGCGCCCGCCCCACTGGTAGGGCGCGCCGAGGAAGCGTTCGGCGACGGCGGCGTGGTCGGCCTCGCCAAAGCCGATGGGCGAGAGGTGCGCCTCGACGAACCAGCCGGTCTCCGCGCCCTTGGCGAAGCGGCCCTCGCGCGCCTCGACGGCGACGAGGCTGTTCATCGAATAGAGCCCAACGGGCGCGGATTTGATGTTCGGTTCCGAGAAGGCGTAGGTCCGTAGCGCGCTGACCCAGTGGGTGGTCTCAGCTTCGGCCCCGACCAGCGCCTCGGCCTGCACGAAACCGACGTAGCCGTCCCGGCGGGCCTGTCCGAAGGCCCAGCCGCCGGTCTCCTCCAGCACGTCAAACAATTCGCCGAACAGCAGCTGGTCCATCTGCTCGGACGCCGCGTCAGGCAAGCGGCGGATGGCGGCGGCGGGGACGGCGAGGCGGCGGGTCTGCGGCTCGACATAGCTGGCGGCGGGCACGACGCCCTCCAGCGCCGTCGAAGCCCGGCCGTCGCGGATCAGGGTCAGGCGCGGGTCGAGCTTCATGCAAAGCGCCCCTTCAGCACCGCGTAGAGCGCGCGGATCGCCTGCGTCTCGGCGCCCACCGGCCAGCCTGGCCGGCCCTTCGGATTCCACGCGAAGATGTCGAGATGGACCCAGGGCCTGGGCGCGAACCGCTGCAGGAAGAGGGCCGCCGTCACCGACCCCGCCTGCGCCCAGGCGTCGGGATCGTTCTTCAGGTCGGCGATGTCGCTGTCGACCGCCTCGTCGTAACCGGCCCACAACGGCATCCGCCACAGCGGGTCGGCATGGGCGCGAGAGGCGGCGTCGATGTCGGCCGCAAGCGTGTCGTCGGCCGTATAGAAGGGGATCACCTGCGGGCCGAGCGCCACGCGCGCCGCGCCGGTCAGGGTCGCCATGTCGATGGTCAGGGCGGGCTCCAGCTCGGCAGCCCTCGCCAATGCATCGGCGAGGATCAGGCGCCCCTCCGCATCGGTGTTGCCGACCTCGATGGTCAGGCCCTTGCGCGAGTTGAGGATGTCGCCCGGCCGCATGGCGTCGCCGCTGACGGCGTTCTCGACGGCCGGGACCAGCACGGCGAGGCGGATCGGCAACTTAGCGGCCATCACCATGCGCGCGAGCGCCAACGCGTGCGCAGCGCCGCCCATGTCCTTCTTCATCAGCCGCATGCCCGACGATGGCTTGAGGTCGAGGCCGCCGGTGTCGAACACCACCCCCTTGCCGATGATGGCGACGAGCGGGCCGGACGAACCCCAGCTGACCTCGATCATGCGCGGCGCGCGGTCCGGATGGGCGGCGCGGCCGACGGCATGGACGGCGGGATAGTTCGCCTCCAGCAGAGCATCGCCCGTCACCACCGAGATCGAAGCTCCGAACTGCTCGGCGATCTCGCGGGCGATGGTCTCGATCTGGCGCGGGCCCATGTCGTTGGCCGGCGTGTTGACCATGTCGCGAGCCAGCGCGCAGGCGTGGGCGACGGCCTGAATCTCGGAGAGGTCGGCGCCCTCGAGGATCAGGCGCGGCTTCGGATCGGTCTTCTTCTTGTAGCGATCGAAGCGGTAGCCGCCCGTCGCGAAGGCCAACGCGATCTGGTCGAGGGTCAGACCATCCGGCATGGAGCCCACATGATAGTCGCCGGCCGGGAGCTTCGCGGGCAGCTGGCGGAAGGTCATGGCCTGCGGCGTCTCGCCCAGACCGAACAGGACAGCGCCGATTCGGCCGTCTCCGCCGGGGACGACCAGCGTCTGGCCGGCCTTGGCCTTGAAGTCGGAGAGTTCGGCGAAGCCCTTCACGAACGCGGGCGACTGCTCCAGCGCGGCGGCAAGGCCGTCGGGGGTGACGGCGTCGATGCGGATGACGGGGCCGTCGGAGCGGGAGGCGATGGTCTCGGTCATGGCTTCATCTGTGACACGCCCGCGCCGAGCGAAAAAGCCTCAGCCGAGGTGCAGCAGCGCGCTCTGCGGCAGGGTGAAGAGCGCGCCGACGCAGATGGCCACGCCATAGGGCGCATCGCCCCCTTCGGTCGCCAGCCGCGTGACCCAGGCCGGACCCCGCTCCATCCAGGGTTTGAGCATCGCCGAGCGCAGCTGCAACAGCAGCAGCGCCAGCGCCCCGCCGGCCACCGCGGTCGCCAGCACGAAGGGCAACACCGCCGGCCAGCCGATCCACAGCGCCGCGGCGGCCAGCAGCTTGGCGTCGCCTCCGCCGATCCAGTTGAGGGCGAACATGACCATGCCGACGACGAGGCCCGCGACGCCGACCAGCGTGCAGAGACCGATGACGCCCATGGGCGCGCCTACCGCCAGCGCGACTGGATAGAAGGCCAGCACCAGCGCGATGGAGATCCAGTTGGGGATGGTGAAGGTCGTGAGGTCCTTCAACGCCGCGATGATGACCAGCAGCGGAAAGACGGCCGTGAGCGCGAGAAGCGGGTGATTCATGGGCGCGGAGCCTGCCAGCGCCGGATGAACCAATCGTTGCGGCAAAGAAGAAGGGCCGGGGATCACTCCCCGGCCCTTCCGTCTTTTAGGCTTCCGCTCGGCTTAGAGCTTGTTGCCGACCGTAGCGAAGTCGGTGTTCAGCTTGGTGCCGATGGTGGTGACGGCGGCGATGATGACGACCGCGATCAGAGCGACGATCAGGCCATATTCAATGGCCGTGGCGCCGGATTCGTCCTTCAGGAAGCGAGAAACGAACTTGGTCATTGCGTGATCTCCTAATTAGTTCCGCAAGCAGGCAGTGGCGGGATCAAGCCGTGCGAGTGGCCTGCTTGCTCCCAAACACGAGATCACTTTGCCTGACTGCACTTAATGGCCAGTAAACAGCGGACAACGCTGAACTTTTTCTATGGTTTATTTAGATTTACTATTAGCTTTCGTTAACCATGAGATCGAAAGCGGCCCTAAAAGCCTTTTCAAGCAAAGCTTTGCAGTAAGACGGCTAATCGGCTGGTAACCGCGCTCGGCCCGAATTGTTTACCATTCAGGGCCCCGACGGGCCGCAGACCGATGAGACTGCTGGTCAAAAAGATCGCCTCCGCACCTTCCAGACGAGCGAATTCGGCGCACGATTCTTCAACGGGGACCCCCAGAAGCCCGGCCGATTCGACGGTTTTGCCCCGCATGATCCCCTCCAGCACGCCGCATTGAAGCGCCGGCGTGACCAGTCGTTCCCCCTCGAGCCAGAAGATGTTGGCCGCCGCCGCGCAGGCGACATGACCCTGGTTGTTGAGCATCAGCGCCTCGTCGGCGCCCGCCGCGCTGGCCTCCTCGCGCGCCAGGACGTTGTCGAGATAGCTCAGGGTCTTCAGCCGCGAGGCGGGGGAGCCCTCGTTGCGACGAACCGTCGCGGTGACCAGCGTGGCGGGCGTTTGCGGCGCCGGAGCGGGCGCGGCGGTGGCGAAGAGTCGCGGGCTCGGAGACGCCAGCCGGTCCAGTCCCCTGCCCCCGCTTCCCGCCGTCAAAGTCAGCCGCACGGCGGCGCGGCCCGACACATTGGCGGCCGCTTCCTCGCAGAGCCTTTGGGCGCGCGTCCGGTCCAGAGGCGGCAGGCCCAGCGTCTCGCAGCCGCGCGCCATGCGGTCGAGATGGGCCTCCAGCAACACCAGCTCGCCGTCGCGGGAGAGGATGGTCTCGAACAGGCCATCGCCGAGCGTCAGGCCGCGATCGGTTTCCGGGATCATGCGGCGCCCTCCGTCAGCGCGCGGCGCAGGGCCGCGATCTTGGCCTCGGTTTCCTGGCGCTCGAGCACGGGGTCGCTGTCGGCGACGATGCCCGCTCCCGCCGGCGCCTCGAACCGCCAGCCCGCGGCGTCGCGCACCAAGCCGACGGTGCGGATGAGGACGCTGGAGTCGAACGCCCCGTCCACGCCCGCCCAGAACAGCGAGCCGCAGTAGGGTCCGCGCGGCGGCTCCAGCTGCGAGATGACCTTCATCGCCTGAACCTTCGGCGCGCCGGTGATCGAGCTGGCGGGAAGGCCGCCTGCAGCAGGTCGACCGCCGTCATGCCGGGCGCGAGGCGACCGGTCACCGTCGAGACGAGGTGATGGACGTTGGGAAAGCTCTCGACCCGGAACAGCTCGGATGCGGCGACCGCGCCCGCGGGGCAAACGCGCGAGAGGTCGTTCCTCATCAGGTCCACGATCATCAGGTTCTCGGCCCGGTCCTTGGCGCTCTCGGTGAGCTCGCGGGCGAGCGCGGCGTCTTCGGCGGCCGTGGCGCCGCGCGGGCGGGTGCCCTTGATGGGGCGGGTCTCGACGATGAGTTCATCACCCGCACCGATGCTGACGAACCGCTCGGGCGAGTTCGACACCACCGCCCGGTCCGGGAGGCTGAGGTAGGCCGCGAACGGCGCGGGGCTCGCGCCCACCAGCCGCGCCAACAGGTCGAAGGGCTGGGCGCCGTCGACCAGCCGCCCGGTCCAGCGGCGGGCGATGTTGGCCTGGAAGATCTCGCCAGCAGCGATGCGCTCGACCACCTCGGCGACGGCGGCTTCGTAGTGGTCGGCGGGTGTGGCGGCTTCGAAGCTGTCGGACAGTCGGCCGGTGGCGGCGACCCGCTCCGGCTCATCGAGCCATCCGGCTGCAGTCTGCGCGCGAGCCAGCGCCTCGGCGTCGTCCGCCCCGCGCCCGACCGCCAGCACTTCCCGCCGTTCATGGTCGAAGGCCAGCAGCGCCGGGTAGCGGGCCGCAGCGAGGTCGGGCCAGTCGGGATGGCGCTTGAGGCCCAGCGGCTCGACGTGGTCGCCAAGCTCGTAGCAGGCGAGACCCGCGACGCCGCCCTGAAACGGCGGGCCGTCGGGATGGCTCGGCAGCCGCTCGCCGATCAGCCGGGCCAGCGCTTCGAACGGCTCGTCGCCAATCAGCACCTCGTCGGGAGCGCGCAACACATAGGACCACCGCGCCCGCGCACTGCCGCCGCCGGAGAGGAAGGCGCAGGCCCATGGTTCACCGGCGAAGGCGGAAAGAACCGCCGCCGGCTCCCGCCACGCTCTCTTTATAAGGGCGACCGCGCGCATGGCCGGGCTGATAGCACGCCAAGCGCCCCGGTGTGGACGCGTCTTAGTGGGCTTCGGCGCCCGTGGCGCGCCCGCCGCCCTTGACGAAGAACATGCCTAGGAAGCCCAGGAACAGCAGGCCCGCGATCGGCGCAAACCCGGCCTGCTGGGTGTGGAAGGCGCTGGTCGAGAGCCTCACCAGCAGCGAGCCCAGCCACATGGTCACCGTCCCCGACAGCGCATAGAGCCCGAAGAAGGAAGCGCTCTTGCCCTTGGGCGTCAGGCGGGTGAGCAGCGTGCGGCTCGAGGCATAGTGGGCAGTCACGAAGATCGCGGTTCCGAAACCGATGACGAGGTACATCACCTCCGGGAAGGTCCGGAACATCGGCCCATTCCACAGCGGAGCATGCGCGGCGGGGTCGAAGGCCCAGAGGAACAGGATCTTCTCGCGGCCCATGCCGAGCGAGGCGAACAGGGTGCAGATGGCCCCGCCGACTTCGATCTGAACGGCGCGTTTGGGTCCGACCGCCGCATCCAGCGCCGCGCCGATGAAGCCGCCGATCACCGCGAAGATGCTGAGCAGGATGCCGTAGGCCAGCATCTCCAGCACGCCCCAGCGCATGACGCCGGCCGCATAGACGCCGCCGAACATCAGCAGCGCCGTCATGCCGTCGGTGAACAACATCCGCGAGCCGAGGTAGACGGCCATGTCGCGATGCCCGCGCAGGCTGCGCAGGGTTTCCTTCAGGCCCGCCCAGCCCTGACGCAGCCCCTCCATCAGCTTCACGCCCGTGGACGGCGCGTCCGGCGTGAACAGGAAGAAGGGAATGGAAAGCACGACCAGCAACAGGGCCGCGATCGGTCCGACGATCCGGTCCGGCTCGTGCAGGGCGGGGTTGAGGCCAAACAGAGGGTGGGCCGGGATGAAGCCCCAGCTCACCCTGCCCGGCAGCGCGAAGGCCCAGAGCACGAAGGTCAGCGTCAGGACCGAGAAGAAGTTACCCAGCGACAGCGCCAGTCCCGAGGCGTGCGGCGCCTGGGCCGGCGTCGTCGCGCGCGTCAGCAGCGAGTTATGCAGCACCTCCGCATAGGCGAAGAAGACGCCCATCAACGCCAGGATGATAGAGACGCCGAGCACCGAAAGGCCTCCCGGTGTGGCCCACCACAGCGAAAACATCAGCGGCGCCATCAGCATGGTCAGCGCCAGCAGCATCGGCTTGCGGTGTCCGAAGCGGTCGATGGAGGCGCCGAGCAGCGGTCCGGTCAGCGCCACGAACAGCCCGTAGATCATGCCGATGTTGGCCAGGATCGCCTGGCCCTTCACCGGATCGCCGACGAAGCTGGTCGCGAAATAGGGGCCGAAAATGTAGATGGTGACCAGAATGACGTAGGGGTCGCGACCGCCTTCCAGCAGGGACCAGGACAGGGCGCCTCTGGGAAGTTTGCCGACGCCTTCTTTCGCCAGATAGGCCGGGCCGGCGGAGGCCGCTTCGGCTTCGGCGACGGGATCAATGCTGCCGGGGAGCCGGCCGTCCAGCACCGCACTTCGCGTCCCACCGACGCGCGAATCCTTACTCATTCATCCTCCCGGCGGGGCCGTCGTGATGTGCGTCCCTTGGCCGATACCGTGGACCTCAAACAAGCGTTTGTCACCCGGTATCGATTGCAACGGTCTGCCTCAGAGACGCACGCCGACCTTGGGCGCCAGCCAGGTCATTCCGGCATAGAGAAGGATGGTCAGAAGACAGCCGGCGAACAGCGCCGGCCAGAATCCAGCCCCGCGTTTCAGCATCGCCGGGATCAGCAGAAACATCGGCAAGGACGGCAGCACGAACCAGAAGGTCCCGGCCGCATGCTGACTCATTCGCACGGGGTCATGGGTGTCGCGCCACAGCCACATCATCCCCAGCACCGAGACGAGTGGCAGCGAGGCGATCAGCCCGCCGAACCCGGGATAGCGCCGGGCCACTTCGGAAACCGCGGCCACGATCAGGCCGGAGAGCAGCGCCTTGACGATGAAGTAGATCATTCGAGCAGCCTGTCGTGGATCGCCTGGCGGGCGGCGTCATCCACACCAAGCACACGCTCGAGGTAGGCGTCCACCGAGCCGTGCCGCTCGTGGATCGAGCGGAACGCGTTCTCTAGGTAATGCGCCTCGACACCCAGCGCGGTGCGCACGGCGTCTTCCGTCGGCGAGCGGCCGGTCAGTTCCTTCATCGCCTGCATCATCACGGGCACGCGGCGTGCGAACCGGCCCGGGTCATTGGTCAGCAGGAAGTCGGCGACGATGTCGTTCTCCGACACCCCGGCCACGTGGTGCGTCAGGGCCGCCAGGATGCCCGTGCGGTCCTTGCCCGCCGCGCAGTGGATCAGCACCCCGCCCTCGACGGTCGCCAGCGCCTGGAAGTAGCGGGAATAGAGATCGACGTGGCGCTCCACGAACGGCGCCTCGACATAGTAGTCCTCCATGTAGCGCCGGAACGCTTCCACCGAGAGGTCGGAGTTGGCGATGAACAGATGCCAGGGGTCGTCCTCCACCTGGCCGATGTCGTTCTCGATCACGGTGGCGGCAAAGCCCTCCCACCGGCGGCAGGGGTCGCGCTGGCGCTCGTTGGGTCGGCGAAGGTCGACGATGACCGACAGGCCGAGATCGCGCATGGCGGCAAGGTCGGCGTCGGTCGCATTGCCATGGTGGGCAGAACGATAGAGGCGGCCGCGCTTCAGACGGCGGCCATTGGCGTCGTAACCGCCGAAATCACGGAAGTTCTCGACGCCTTCGAAGGGCAGGATACGGGTCATGGCAGGCCTGTTAGCCGCCCCTTGCGACGAAAGCGAGACGACTGGACGGCGCAGCTGGAACAATGCACGTTCCGCGCGATGTCGGACCCTCATAAATCCGTCCAGATCGCCTACGAGGCGATGGGCTTTTGCAACCCGCTCTCGGTCGAGACGCTGGAGCGCACGCTGGCCTGGGCGCGGCTGAAGCCGGGCATGCGCACGGTGGATGTCGGCTGCGGCAACGCCGCGATGGCCGTCCATCTCGCCGAAAAGCACGGGCTGGTGGTCGATGCGCTGGAGCGCTCCGAAGCCGTATCCGCGATCGCGAAGAAGCGCCTGCGGGGCCGCGGCGCGCCGGGCAAGGTCACCGTGCACACGGTCGACTCGCAGGCGTTCCTGAAGGAGGCCAAGCCCTACGACTTCGTGGTCTCCGCGGGCTCGAGCGGCGTCATCTCCGGTCCGCCGGAGCCGCAGGCGGTGATGGCCGCCCTTAAAGAGAGCGTGAAGCCCGGCGGCATGCTGCTGTGGGCCGACCCCTACTGGAAGGCCGACCCGGACCCCAACTTCGTGGCCATGCTCGGCCCCTACGCCGCCTATCAAAGCCACCAGGGCAACATCGAGGCCGGCGAGGCGGCGGGGCTGGAGCTCTGGTACGCAGGCATGAGCCCGGAGCACGAGTGGGACGACTGCGCCTTTTCCATGTACGCCGCCGCCAGGGCCTGGCTGGCAGACAACCCCGACGATCCGCAGGCGCCCGACGTGCGGGCGCGCACGGAGATGCAGCGGGCGGCCTACATGACCTTCGGCCGCCATACGCTGGGCTTCGGGCTCTATCTCTTCCGACGGCCGCCCGGCTGAGCTGGCAGCTACAGGTGAATTTCTTTTCAGGACGCACTTGCCTTCCCTGAGGGTGAGCGGCCTAGTTTGGGCCGGAACTCAAGGGGAGAGCAGCGCATGGAGACCGTCTCCTATGCCCTCGACGGCCCGGTCGCGGTGGTCACCATCCACCGGCCCGAGCGCCGCAACGCCGTCGATGGCGCTACCGCCCAGGCGCTCTACGAGACCTTCAAGCGCTTCGACGCCGATGAGGCGGCCAGCGTCGCCGTGCTGACCGGCGAAGGCGGCAATTTCTGTGCGGGCGCGGATCTGAACGGCGTCGCGAGCGGCAATGGCAATCCGGTCGAGCGCACTGGCGACCTCGGGCCGATGGGGCCGACGCGGCTGCGGCTCTCCAAGCCGGTGATCGCCGCGGTCGAGGGCTATGCGGTCGCGGGAGGCATCGAGCTGGCCTGCTGGGCGGACCTGCGGGTGGCGGGCGAAGGCGCGACCTTCGGCGTCTTCTGCCGCCGGTTCGGCGTGCCGTTGATCGACCTCGGCAGCGTGCGCCTGCCGCGCCTGATCGGCGCCTCGCGGGCCATGGACCTGATCCTGACGGGGCGGCCCGTGGGCGCGGCCGAGGCGCTGGCCATGGGGCTGGCCAACCGCGTCGTACCCGACGGCCAGGCGCTCACCGCCGCCGTCGAACTCGCCAAGCAGATCGCCGCCTTCCCGCAAGGCTGCCTGCGCAACGATCGCCGCTCGGCGCTCGACCAATGGAGCCTCTCCTGGGACGAGGCGACCGCCCGCGAGATCGAGCTTGGCATCGAGACGTTGCGTTCCGGCGAGGCCGCCGCGGGGGCGGCCAGGTTCACGAGCGGCGAAGGCCGTGGAGGGGTTTTCAAATGAGCGAAGCGACCGAGGCCCTGACCGAACGCCAGAAGGAGCACCTGCCGGATCTCCTGGGCCTGAGCTGGGACCAGGCCGAGCGCGGGCTGGTGCGCGGCCGCTTCACGGTCACGCGGCATCACATGGCGCCCAACGGCTTCCTGCACGCGGCGGCCGTCATCGCGCTGGTCGACTCCGCCTGCGGCTACGGCTGCGTGCTGTCGCTGCCCGAGGGCGCGACCAGCTTCACCACCATCGAACTGAAGACCAATTTCCTCGGAACGGCCCGCGACGGCACGGTCGTTTGCGAGGCGCGTCTGGTCCACGGCGGGCGCACCACCCAGGTCTGGGACGCGCAGGCGCGGCACGAGGAGACCGGCAAGGTCATCGCCCTCTTCCGCTGCACACAGATGGTCCTCTATCCGAAGGCCTGAGCGCCCTTGCGCGGAGGCGGCCCCATCGCTAGGTTCCGCGCCTTCGCTCAGCGGCCCTTCGCGGCCCTACGCCCGGTTGGAGAGGTGGCTGAGTGGTCGAAAGCACCGCACTCGAAATGCGGCGTACCCGCAAGGGTA
>Ga0157373_10003835_pt1 | contig 11368 bp, 10 predicted proteins | sample C65metaG_FD_113460 | JGI IMG/M metagenome (GOLD analysis project Ga0157373, IMG submission 113460) | Corn rhizosphere microbial communities from Kellogg Biological Station, Michigan, USA - C6-5 metaG | ecosystem: Host-associated > Plants > Roots > Rhizosphere > Soil | place: USA: Michigan...
CCATCGCGGATCGGGTACGCCAGACCGGCGCCCTTGCTGATCAGTTCGGTCTTGTCGGCGCTGAGCTTGAGCGGGCCTTTGCAGATCGGGCACGCGAGGATATCGAGCAATTTGGTGTCCATGAACATTCCCTGAGTAAAGAGTTAAGGCAAAAGACGATCCGGCAACAGGCGCATCAGCTGCGTGTCGAACCAGGCCACAAAGGCCGGCGACGGCAGCGCATCGACCGCCAGATACCACCAGTCGTCAGCCGCAAAGGCACGGCACTTCACCGCGTCCTTTTCGGTCATCACCAACGGCAATGACGGTGTGAAATTCAACGCCTGCACGCTGTATTCGGCGTGGTCGGCAAACGCATGGGGGACTGCTCGCCAGTCTAGCGCTTCGAGGGTATTGAAGAAACGTTGCGGATTGCCGATCCCGGCGACCGCGTGCACGGCCTGGCCGGGCGGAAAATGATCGAGCGACTTGCGCTCGCCGCTGCGCAGATTGACCAGCGCGGTCGGTTGCAGACGGAAAGCGAAACCGTCATCGCGATCCTCGGTGGCACCATTGAACAGCACGCCGTCGACACTTTGCAGGCGCTCGATCGGCTCACGCAACGGCCCTGCCGGCAAGCAGCGTTTGTTACCGAGACCGCGAGCGGCGTCGATCAGCACCAGCTCCAGATCCCGCGCCAGACGGTAATGCTGCATACCGTCATCGGACAGAATCAGGTCCAGCGGTTCGCTGGCGAGCAAGGCTTTGACCGCTGCGCTGCGATCGGGGTCGATCATCAGCGGCACGCCGGTGCGCTGGACGATCAGCAACGGTTCGTCACCGGCGATGTCAGCGGTTTGCTCGGCCGCAACGCGCCACGGCAGTTGCGGCGGTTTGGCGCCGTAACCACGACTGACCACGCCGACGCGCAAACCGCTGCGTCGGCAATGTTCGATCAACCAGAGAATCATCGGCGTCTTGCCGGTACCACCGACGGTGATGTTGCCGACCACGATCAACGGCACCGATGGCTGGTAGATCTGACCTTCACCGGCAAGAAAGCGCTGGCGCTTACCCACCACCACGCGGCGATAGAGCATTTCCAGCGGCCGCAGCAGCGTCAGGGCCGGGTGCCCCTGATACCAAGCGGCGAGCAAGCGATCGGACAGGCTCATCAGGATTTGGGCGCCGCCTCGACCGTGGTCATGCGCAGATGGCTGAAACCGAGCTTGCCGGCCGCATCCATGGCGGTGATCACGGATTGATGCTGAGTCTTGCCATCGGCACTGATCGACAACGGCATGTTGGTATCGCCGTTGGACTCTTTCTGCATGGCTTCCATCAGGGTCGCCAGGTCGTTCTTCGGCAGAATCTTGTTGTTCACCGAAAACACGCCTTCGGCGCTGATGGCCACGTCGATCTGCTTGACTTGCTGGTCTTCGGCCGGGGAGCCGCTGACCGCTTCCGGCAGGTCAACACGCAACTGGGTTTCGCGAGTGAACGTGGTGGTCACGACGAAAAACAGCAGCAGAATGAACACCACGTCGATCAGCGACGCGAGGTTGATGTCCACGGTTTCCCGGGGTTTGCGACGGAACTTCACGCGCGGCCCTCGGCCAGGTCGACATCACGGTCGCCCTGTACCACTTCAACCAGCTTGATCGCTTCCTGCTCCATGCCCACCACCAATTCATCGATGCGGCGTTGCAGGAAACGGTGGAAGAACACCGCCGGAATACCGACCATCAGGCCCGCAGCGGTGGTGATCAGCGCCTTGGAAATACCGCCCGCCAACACCGAGGCATTGGTGGTCATGCCGGAGCCAGTGAACGCGCTGAAGATATCGATCATGCCCAGCACGGTGCCAAGCAGACCCAGTAATGGCGCCATGGCTGCGATAGTGCCAAGAGCATTGATGTAGCGCTCGAGTTCATGAATGACCCGGGCGGCGGCCTCTTCGATGCACTCTTTCATGATCTCGCGACCATGTTTGGAATTGGCCAGGCCCGCCGCGAGGATTTCCCCCAGTGGCGAATTGGCGCGCAATTCCTTGAGTTTTTCTTTATTGAGCTGCTTGTCCTTGATCCAGACCCAGACCTGGCCCAGCAGATGCTCGGGGGTAACGCGACTGGCGCGCAGGGTCCACAGGCGCTCGGCGACGATCGCCATGGCCGCGATGGAGCTCAGAATGATCGGCAACATCATCCAGCCGCCGGATTTGACCAATTCCCACACAGTGACAGTCCCCTCGAAAAAGTGCGCCACTTTACCATACCGATCCACGATTAAGACCCGCCGCCCCGACGACCGTGACGCCCCATTTACCTACGTCCCGATCAGCGGGCCAGTGCGGGCGGATCACGCCAGAAACGCCGCTGATGACGCATCGTGCGTGGTGCCCGGAAGGTGCCCAGTTGCAGATGAATGGCGCCCTGCTCGGCGCTGTCGTAAATATTCAGGCCCAGTTTGCGATAACGCGCCAGCACGGTCGGGTGTGGATGGCCAAATGAGTTGCCATGACCTCGAGAGATCAGCACGGACTCGGGTTTCAAGACGTTGAGCAGCGCCATTGACGATGAACTGCGGCTGCCATGATGGGGCGATTGCAGCCATTGCGTCGGCACGGCCAGTGGACCGTCGAGCAGCACGCGCTCGGCATGGCTGTCGATGTCGCCGGTCAACAGCAGGCGCTCGCCATTGGCCTCGATCTGCAATACACAGGAACGCTGATTGCTGTCGTCAGCGTCCGCCCACTGCCAGAGTTGAAAACGCACGCCGTCCCATTGCCATTGCTGGCCACTTGCACAGGCTTCGGCGTTCAATTGCGCGGGCAGCCCCGCCGGGTCACCGCTGATTACCTGATCGACGGTCAAACCCCGGCTGATCGCCAAAGCGCCGCCGGCGTGATCGGCGTCGGCATGGCTGAGCAGCATCAAATCGAGTTTTTCCACGCTCAGTTTGCGCAATGAAGGCAGCACCACACGCTCGCCGAGGTCGAACTCACCAAAGCGCGGCCCCGCATCGTAGAGCAACGCGTGATGGCGGGTCCGGATCAGGATGGCCAAGCCTTGGCCGACATCGAGCTGCCAGATATCGGCCAATCCTTCATCTATCTGATCGCGTGGCGGCACGACCAGCAGCAACAACAACGGCCAGCCCAGTGGACGCAGCGGCACGCCGCGCGGCAACAGTAATAACCCGGCGCCGAGGCTGCCAATGGCCCAGACCCAAGCGGGTATCGAGGGTGCGATCCACGCCGGCCAATGCCCGGCAATCGTCGCCAGCGCGTGAAACAACCCATCGATCAAACCGCCGGCCAGCCACAGCAGGCCGGCGCCGACAAAAGGAACAGGCAGCAACACGGTTCCAAGCAGCGCCGGCGGTAACACCGCAAGACTGACCCAAGGCACCGCAAGCAAATTGGCCAGCGGCCCGCTGAGGCTGATCGGCAGGTTCAGCGCCAGCAACACCGGACATAAGCCGATCGCGATCAACCACTGCGCCCGCGTCCAGGTCTGCCACCAGCGCCACGCGCCCAAGCGGCCGCCAAAGGTAAAGATCAGCACCGCCACCGCCGCAAACGAGAGCCACAGACCCGGACGCAAACTGGCGAGCGGGTCCAGCAACAGCACAGCGTTGAACGCCAGCAACAACGGCCACCCTGCGCCAAGATGACGAAAACGCAGGCGCCACAACAGCACCAGTCCGACCATCACGCAGGCGCGCTGCACTGGCACGTCGAACCCGGCAAGCAGGCCATAACCGAGTGCTGCCGCGAACCCCATACCACAGGCCCACGGCAGCCACGGCCAGCGCAGCGGCCACAGGCCATATCGCGCCATGCCGGCGACCAGCCCATACATCAGCGCCGCCAGCAAACCGATGTGCTGACCGGAAATCACCAGCAAGTGCACGGTGCCGGTGTCCTGCAGAGTCTGCCAGTCCTCGCGACTGAGCCCCGAGCCGTCACCCAGCACCAACGCCGCCAATGCGCCGTTTCGTCCCTGCGCATCCACGCTCAGCAAACGCTGGCGAATACTGTCACGCCAGGCCCAACGCGCTTCGCTCAAGCGCTGGCCGTCCTTGATTGTGCCGGTGGCGCCAATGCGTTGCGCCAGCAGCCAAGCCTCGTAGTCGAAGGCCTCGGGATTGCGCAATCCACTGGGACGCTTGAGCTTGACCGCCAAGCGCCAACGCTCGCCGCTGTTGACCGGCGGCCCGGTGTACCAGGCAAGCCGCATCAGCGATGGCAGTTTTTCATGACGCGAGTGCGCATCAGCCAATTCGAAGCGCACCACGCCGTCGCTGTTCTGCGGCAAACCGACGACCCGCCCTTCAACCCACCGGGTTTCGCCATCCAGCCCGGCCGGCAAACGATCATTCAACGCCCATTGCGCACCGACGCTGGCCCACGTGAAGCCAAACAGCAAAAACGCCAGCGGATAGCTGCGGAACGGCAGCAGCATCAAAGCCACGACCGGCAACAACAGCATCAACCAGACCGGCGGTAATGCCGGCATAAAAACCGCGACCAGCAGACCGACTGCGAGCGCCATCATCCCTGTGCGCATAAGCCCGTCCTTGAGAGTCCCGCACTTAGGCATAGCGGTTGTCGGTTACACGCGTCGTCAACAATTGTCACAAAGTCTGAATGGGCGCTTCGTAGAATCCAGACATACTTGCCGCCTTAACCGACCGAGAAGCCTTATGCCCCGGCGCTTATTCAAACGTTATATGCCCGACCCGACGAGCATCAGGGAACACAAATCCTTACGCTTTCTCGGCAAGTTGCTGCATGACCCGAATCTCTGGCACCTCAATCGTCACTCGGTCGCCCGGGCGATGGCGGTTGGCCTGTTCGCCGCGTTCCTGCCGATCCCGGCGCAGATGCTGGTGGCCGCCGCCCTCGCCGTCACCGTGCGCGGCAACATGCCGATTGCGGTCAGCCTGGTCTGGCTGACCAATCCGATCACCATGCCAGCGGTGTTCTTCTGCACCTATCAGGCCGGGGCGTTTTTGATGGATGTGCCCGCCCGACATCTACCAGACGAGCTGACCTGGGAATGGATCAGCGGCGAGTTGTCGACGTTGTGGCAGCCGTTTCTGCTCGGCTCGGTGGTGGTCGGACTGGTACTCGGCGCCCTCGCCTACTGCATTGTGATGATGTATTGGCGTTGGTGGGTGGCGCGGCAATGGGCGCGGCGCAAGAAGAGTCGCATGCGCTGAACGCAAAACGGCCTCCGCAATGGGAGGCCGTTCTGATTTGTGGCGTCTGCATTCGCGAGCAAGCTCGCTCCCACAGAAGATCTTCAGCACAACATAGATCCAATGTGGGAGCGAGCCTGCTCGCGAAGAAGTCGACGCGGTTCTGGATCAGGTACGCATCCCGCGCCCGCTCACCAGCAACCGCGCACAGCCGAGATACAGCACAACGGTCGCCACCAGCATGAAGGTGATCGCAATGCCGATCTTGATATCCGACACACCCAGAATGCCGTAACGGAAGGCGTTGACCATGTGCAGCACCGGGTTGGCCAACGACACGGTCTGCCAGAACGGCGGCAGCAAGGTGATCGAGTAAAACACCCCACCCAGGTACGTCAGCGGAGTCAGCACAAAGGTCGGGATGATCGAAATATCATCGAAGTTGCGCGCAAACACTGCGTTGATGAAGCCCAGCAGCGAGAAAATCGTCGCCGTCAGTACCACCACCAAAATGGTCACGCCGAGGTGATGCACCTGCAAATGGGTGAAGAACAGCGACAGAATGGTCACGATCACGCCAACCATCAGACCACGCAACACGCCGCCAATGGTGAAACCGATCAGAATAGTGTGCGGCGACACCGGCGACACCATCAGCTCTTCGATGGAACGCTGGAACTTGCTGCCGAAGAAACTCGAGACCACGTTGCCGTAGGAGTTGGTGATCACCGACATCATGATCAGCCCCGGCACGATGTACTCCATGTAAGTGAAGCCACCCATGTCGCCGATCTGCCGACCGATCAGGTTACCGAAGATCACGAAATACAGAACCATGGTGATCGCTGGCGGCAGCAGCGTCTGCGGCCAGATCCGCGTGAAGCGTTTGACCTCGCGGTAAACAATGGTCTGCAGGGCGACGAGGTTGGGACGGAGTTCGGAACTCATACCGCCACCTTCGACAGATTCTTCTCCACCAGGGACACGAACAGCTCCTCGAGGCGATTGGTTTTGTTACGCAGGCTCAGCACTTCGATGTTCTGCTGCGCCAACTGGGTGAACAACGCCGTGATGCCCATGGATTTGTCGACCTGGACTTCCAGGGTATGGCTGTCGATCAACCGGGCAGGGTAGCCGAGCAATTGCGGCGCGGCGTTCAAGTCGTTTTTCAGGTCCAGCAGGAAGGTCTCCACGTGCAACTGGCCCAGCAATTGTTTCATGCTGGTGTTCTCGACGATGGTGCCGTGGTCGATGATGCCGATGTTGCGGCACAACTGCTCAGCCTCCTCCAGATAGTGCGTGGTGAGGATGATGGTGATGCCTTTCTGGTTCAGCTCGGTGAGGAACGTCCACATCGAACGGCGCAACTCGATATCGACGCCTGCGGTCGGTTCATCGAGGATCAGCAGACGCGGTTCGTGCACCAGCGCTCGGGCGATCATCAAACGCCGCTTCATGCCACCGGACAGCGAACGCGACGGCACGTCACGTTTGTCCCACAGGCCGAGCTGGGTCAGGTACTGCTCGGCGCGTTCCTTGGCGATCTTCGCCGGAATGCCGTAGTAACCGGCCTGGGTCACGACGATGTCGAAGGTCTTTTCGAACTGATTGAAGTTGAATTCCTGGGGCACCACGCCAATCGAGCGCTTGAGCTGCGCAGGATTTTTGTCCAGGTCATGGCCGAAGATATTCACCGTGCCGCTGGTCTTGTTCACCAAGGTCGAGAGAATGCCGATGGTCGTGGATTTGCCGGCACCGTTAGGGCCGAGCAAGGCGAAAAAATCACCTTCGGCGACGTCCAGATCGATACCACTCAAGGCCTGGAACCCGTTGCTGTAGGTTTTGGTTAGCTGCCGGATGGACAGAGCGGAACTCATATCGGATTTACGCACCAAGAAGGGAAGAAAGGGATAAATAAGGGCGGGCGGCGAGGGAAACAACCGCAGCACCAGAGCGCAATGGTGCTTGCCGCCGCCGCACAAGTACAGTCAAGTGTGTCGATAGTAAGTATTAAGTCAACGCGGTCATAACCGCTTTCTGGTAAGCCGGACGCTGCTTCAAGCGCTCATACCAGGCTTTCAGATGCGCTTGTGGTGCGCGTTCGATGGGCATCTCGAACCAGGCATAAATGAAACTGCCGAGCGGGATATCGCCCATGCCGATGTCTTGTCCAGAGAGATATGGCTGACTGGCCAAGGCATGATCGGCCATGCTCAGCAACTCATTGCATTCCTTGATCGCGGCGTTGATCGCAGCCCAGTCCTGCTTGTCCGCCGGCGTGCGCAAGACGCCCCAGAACACCGTGCGGAAGGGACCGGCAAAACTTGAAGTGGTCCAGTCCATCCATTTGTCAGCGATGGCTCGCGCTTGCGGATCCGCCGGATACCAGTGACTGTCGGGCGCATGTCTGGCCAGCAGATAGCGGACGATGGCGTTGGATTCCCACAACACAAAACCGTCGTCCTCGATCACTGGCACCCGACCGTTCGGGTTCATCGCCCGGTACTCGGGAGTGTCGACTACTCCAAATGCGCCGCCGGCATCGATTGCCTCGTAGGCCAGGCCAAGCTCTTCAGCCGCCCACAATGGCTTCCTGACATTCGATGAGTTTTTCCGTCCCCAGATCTTCAGCATGACCGCCTCTTTTCAAATGAGTGGGCAGGCAGCATACGCCGGATCAGGTACGGCTCAAATCACTCTGCATATCGCCCAGCCGTTGCGGCTGCTGATCAGTGAACAGATGCGGATAGCACTTTTGCAAATGTTCGAAGAAGAACGTTTCCGGGACATCGGCGAATTGGCCGTGATCGACCAGATACTCCATGAGCTGCGCGCCGTCGCGATTGAACGGGTGGAAAACGCTGTCATTGATACCGTCGAACTCCAGCGGCGCAACGTTGAACAATTCGCAAAGCTTCTGATTGAACGCCGGCGTGGCTTTGACCCAGCGTCCATTGAGGAACAGTTCGGTGTACCCGTGCATGGCGAACATGTCGCTTTTCAGCAACTCAAGCAGACGTGGCGTCGATAAGTGATTTTTTACGTCGGCCAGACCGATACGCGCAGGAATCCCGCAATGCCGCGCACAACCGGCAAGCAGCGTGGCTTTGGGCACGCAATAACTCTCCCCCGTCGTCAGCGCATAGCTGCCACGCAAGGTCTGCGGATCGCGACTGAAGGTGTAGGGGTTGTAGCGCACCGCCTCACGCACCGCGTAATAAAGACTGATCGCCTGCTCGAGCGGATCGCGGCTGGCACCCCGATGTTGTTCGGCGAACTCCACCACTGCCGGGTGGTCACTATCGATGAAGCGGCCGGGACTCAGATACTCGCGCATGACGACAATCTCCTGGGTGAGCCCCGAGTCTAGCGACAGCGTCAGCACAGAGATAACGACGTTTCGGCCAAACGTGGACGCAAAGACGCGGGATCAGCGAACGATTTCCCACACGTGTTGCCCACCGAACCTACGAAAACCATCCGGGGTTTCCCACGATTTCAATCACCTTGGTCTGACCACCCGGTTTTACAGATGCCGTCTAAGCTCTGGAGGGTCGATTTGCCTTGGTTCACGGAGGACTGAATATGCTGTTGTTGTGGATACTGGTTTTGATCGTTGGTGTGGCGTATCTCGCCCACCGGCGTATTTCACCTCTGCCTGCGTTGGGCATCGTGGCCGCCTACCTGCTGGCGATGGGTATTTTCAGTCATACGCCGGGCTGGTTGTTGCTGGTGTTCTGGGTGCTGCTGGCGGTGGTCGCTGCCCCGCTGCTGCTGCCCGACCTGCGTCGCAAGCATTTCACTGCGCCGTTGTTCAACTGGTTCCAGAAAACCCTGCCACCCATGTCGCAGACCGAACGCGACGCAATCGACGCCGGCACCGTGTGGTGGGACGGTGAGCTGTTCAGCGGCCGCCCGGACTGGGACAAACTGCTGGCCTATCCCAAGGCGCAATTGAGTGAGGAAGAACAGGCGTTCATTGACGGCCCGACCGAGGAACTCTGCGCGATGGTCACTGACTGGCAGATCGGCCAGTCGATGGACCTGCCACCCGAAGCCTGGGCGCATATCAAGGAACACGGTTTCTTCGCCCTGATCATCCCGAAAGAATTCGGTGGCAAAGGCTTCTCGGCTTACGCCCACTCACAGGTGGCGATGAAACTCGCTACCCGTAGCGGTGACCTCGCCTCCACCGTGATGGTGCCGAACTCCCTCGGCCCGGCCGAACTGCTGCTGCATTACGGCACTGACGAACAACGCAATCACTACCTGCCACGGCTGGCCCGTGGCGATGACATCCCGTGCTTCGCCCTCACCGGTCCGCTCGCCGGGTCCGATGCCGGTGCGATGCCCGACACCGGGATCATCTGCAAAGGCCAATGGGAAGGTCAGGAAGTCATCGGCCTGCGCCTGAACTGGGAAAAACGCTACATCACCCTCGGTCCTGTCGCGACCCTCCTCGGCCTCGCTTTCAAGGCCTACGACCCGGAGCATCTGCTGGGCGACAAGGAAGACCTTGGCATCAGCCTCGCGTTGATTCCGACCGATACCGCTGGGGTGGAAATCGGTCGTCGTCACCTGCCACTCGGCGCGGCGTTCATGAACGGCCCGAACTCGGGCAAAGACGTGTTTATTCCGCTGGACTTCCTCATCGGCGGTCAGGAGATGCTCGGCAAGGGCTGGATGATGCTGATGAACTGCCTGTCGGTCGGCCGTTCGATCTCGTTGCCGGCAGTCGGCACTGGCGCGGCCAAATTCACCAGCCTGGTCACCGGTCAGTACGCGCAGATTCGTGAGCAATTCAATGTACCGCTGTCGGCTTTCGAAGGTATTCAGGAAGCCATGGCGCGCATCGGCGGCAACGCCTGGATGATGGACGCGGCGCGGATGCTCACTGCCAACGCAGTGGACCTGGGCGAGAAACCGTCGGTGCTCTCGGCGATTCTCAAGTATCACCTCACCGAACGCGGCCGCGAGTGCATCAGCCACGCCATGGATGTGCATGGTGGCAAGGCGATCATCATGGGCCCGAACAACTACCTCGGGCGTAGCTGGAACGGCGCGCCGATCTTCATCACCGTGGAAGGTGCAAACATCCTGTCGCGCAACCTGATGATCTTCGGTCAGGGCGCGATTCGTTGCCATCCATTCGTGCTGAAGGAGATGGCCATCGCCGGTCGTGAGGACAAGGATCAGGCGCTGAAAGAGTTCGATGGTTTGCTGCTCAAACACATCGGTTTCGCCGTAAGCAATGCGGCCAGTACGCTGGTGTTGAACCTCGGTTTCGGCCACTTCGAGCATGCGCCGGGCGACAAGATCAGCCAAGGCTACTTCCGCGCACTCAACCGCCAGGCAGCGGCGTTCGCCATGCTCGCCGACTTCAGCATGATGTTGCTGGGCGGCGAACTGAAACGTCGCGAGCGTCTGTCGGCACGTCTGGGTGATGTGTTGAGCAACCTGTATCTGGCCTCCGCCGCGCTCAAGCGTTATCACGATCTGGATTCGCCAGCGTATATGGAGCCACTGTTCCGTTGGGCGATGGAAGAAAGCCTCGGCCAATCGGAACGGGCGCTGGATGAATTGCTGCGCAACTTCCCGAACAAGGTATTCGGTTGCCTGCTGCGAGCCATCGTGTTCCCGTTCGGTCGTCGTCACAAAGGCCCGTCGGACAAACTCGGTGCCGAGGTGGCAGGCGTGATTGGTCGCGCCAAAGGTGATCCGGCGCTGGAAGAACTGCTTGCCGGTTGCTATCGCCCGCAGTCGGCAGACGATGCCGTCGGCGCGCTGCAACACGCCAGTGATTTACTGAATGCCGCGCAGCCACTGCACAAAAAACTGCACACGTCGCTGAAAAGCGGTCAGGTCAAACCGGTCGCAGGTGAGCACGCCATCGATGCGGCGCTGGAGGCCGGGGTGTTGCAACCGGGAGAAGCACAGAGCCTGCGCGATGCCGAAGCCGCACGACGCAAGGTGATCGACGTCGATGACTTCGACAAAGAGGAACTGAAACTGGCAGAGGGCAAAGTCCGCTGATCCTGACAACCATGTCCAAGAGGGCGCGGGAGCTTTATACTCCCGCGCCCGTTTTGCTCTTGAGGACTTATCTCGTGTCCAACGTCGTTGCCGATCATCTTGTTTTGCTCGACCACCTGCGCAGTATCCTGGTCGCCGTAGGTGAGGCCGA
>Ga0157373_10003837_pt1 | contig 11365 bp, 10 predicted proteins | sample C65metaG_FD_113460 | JGI IMG/M metagenome (GOLD analysis project Ga0157373, IMG submission 113460) | Corn rhizosphere microbial communities from Kellogg Biological Station, Michigan, USA - C6-5 metaG | ecosystem: Host-associated > Plants > Roots > Rhizosphere > Soil | place: USA: Michigan...
CGTTTGCCCATGGTCATGCTCCTTGCCGTTGAACGCCAAGGATGAAGTCTGCCCCTCAGGGGAGAGTCAAGGCTTGCAGCAAGGCTTTGGCATAACCGGGCAGGGTGCTGAAATCCCGAGCGCAGAGCATCAGGGTGCGACGCGCCCATGGCTCATTGAGGGCAATGCTCTTGAAGGTGCGCGGCGTCGCGCGTTCGATGGCGGCCAACGGCACGATGGCGAGGCCGGCACCTCGGGCGACCATGCGCAGCACCCCGTCGAAACCGTCGGCGCGGATGCGTACCTGCATGCGCGAGCCGTCGTGCAGCGCCTGTTCTTCGAGGTAGATCGCCAGTGCGCTGTCGGTGCTCAGACCGACGAAATCATGCTGCAGGGCGTCGCTGAAGCTGACTTCGGCGGCGTCGACCAGTGGATGCCCGAGCGGCACGATCAGCCGCAACGGGTCGTCGCGAAACCGCTGGGTCTGCAGATCGGTGGTGTCCACTGCGTCGGAGACGATACCGATATCGGCTGCGCCCTGGCGCAAGGCATGGGTGATGCGCGCACTGGGCAGTTCCTGCAGGTCGATGTCGAGGTTGGGATGCTCGCGCAGAAAGTCTGCGAGCACTTCCGGCAGGTATTCGGTGATGGCCGTGGTGTTGCACAACAGCCGCACCTGACCTTTGACGCCCTGGGCGTACTCGGCCAGATCCTGCTGCATGCGCTCGGCCTGTTGCAGGAGGATCCGTGCGTGGCGAGCCAGCGCCTTGCCGGCCGGTGTCGGTGTGACACCACGGCGCCCGCGTTGCAGGAAGTCAGTACCCAGTGAGGCTTCCATGGCCCGGATCCGCGCGCTGGCGGCGGCGAGCGAGAGATGGCTGCGTCCGGCACCGGCGGTGATGTTGCCGCTGTCGAGGATGTGCAGGTAGAGGCGCAGGTCGGTGAGGTCGAAGTGCATGGGCAGCCTCTGGTTTTTGTGGTGTCTGGGCGGCCCCTATCGCTGGCAAGCCAGCTCCCACAAGATTTGTATTGTGCACAAATCCTGTGATCCACACTGAAACCAAGCTGGCTTGCCAGCGATGAGGCCAGAAGTCTTGATCGAATACGTAGCCTTCTGCATTGGCAGAGGCAGCCTCAGTATATGGCAGATTTTCAGCACACTCGCCAAAGCGCACAGTAGCGCCATGAACACACTTCTCGATTTCTACCAGAACCTTGGCCTGGCCTTGTCATTGCTGGTCCTCGCCACGTTCATCATGGCCGGCCTGATCAAAGGCGTGATCGGCCTCGGCCTGCCTACGGTTGCCATGGGCCTGCTCGGTCTGGCTATGGCGCCGTCGCAGGCTGCGGCATTGCTGATCATTCCGGCGACGCTGACCAACGTCTGGCAACTGGCATTCGGCGGGCATTTGAGAGGGTTGCTCAAACGCCTGTGGCCGATGCTGCTGATGATCTTCCTCGGCACCGGTATTGGCACAGGGTTGATCGGCATGACGGGTGGGCATTGGGTGGTGCGCGGGCTAGGTGCGGCGTTGTTGCTGTATGCGTTGAGCGGCTTGTTGCTGCCGACGCTGCAGGTCAATCCTCGGCATGAGCCGTGGCTCGGCCCGGTGTGCGGGGTGGTCACGGGCGTCATCACATCGGCCACCGGGGTGTTCGTGATTCCCGCCGTGCCTTACTTGCAGGCGCTGGGTTTGAACCGTGATGAACTGGTACAGGCGCTGGGCCTGTCGTTCACGGTCTCGACCCTAGCGCTGGCCGGCGGCTTGTTCTGGCGCGGTGCGCTGGGTGCGGCTGAGTTGAATGCCTCGCTGCTGGCGCTGGTCCCGGCGCTGCTGGGCATGTGGCTCGGCCAATGGCTGCGCCAGCGGATCAGCGCCGGGCTGTTCAAGCGCGTGTTTTTTCTCGGACTGGGCGCGCTCGGCACCCATCTGCTGATCAGCGGTTAGCCGACGACGTGCTGAGCATCTCGATCGGGCGGATATCGAAATCACGCTCCAGGTACGTCATGCGGTTGTCGAAAAACTCGCGCATGTGCGGCAGGTTCGAGTGCACGTCGAGGTGCGCCTGGCTTTCCCAGATCTCGTAGAAGATGAACAGCGTCGGGTCTTGCTTGTCGCGCAGCATGTGGTACTCGATGCAGCCGGGTTCGGCGCGGCTCGGCTCGACATAGGCGCGAAACAGCGCTTCGAAGGCCTCGGCTTTCTCCGGGCGGGTCTTGGCGTGCAGGATGAAACCGTGGCGTTCACTCATCAAAACAACTCCTCAAATGCTGATGGCTGCAAATGCTATTGCAACAATCGGTATTCGATTCGTGCTTTTTGATCAAATGTATTTTGCGCCGACGTGGCTTATTCCGCGCGAGATGGGTGGTTAACCTGCCGCCATTCGTTTTTCCATCTTTCTCCAGCCCATGGCTGCGCGAGGCGTTCTCATGAAAAAAGTGTTGTTGCTCAATGGCGGCAAAAAATTTGCTCACTCCGACGGTCGTTACAACGCGACCCTGCACGAAACCGCGCTGAGCGTGCTGGATCGCGGCGGCCTGGATGTCAAAACCACGTTCATCGACGAGGGCTACGACGTCGCTGAAGAAGTCGCCAAGTTCCTCTGGGCCGATGTGATCATTTATCAGATGCCGGGCTGGTGGATGGGCGCGCCATGGACCGTGAAAAAATACCTCGACGAAGTCTTCACCGAAGGCCACGGCAGCCTCTATGCCAGCGATGGTCGCACCCGTTCCGACGCGTCGCAAAAGTACGGCAGCGGCGGCCTGATTCAGGGCAAGCAATACATGCTGTCGCTGACCTGGAATGCGCCGCAGCAAGCGTTCGATGATCCGACCGATTTCTTCGAAGCCAAAGGTGTGGACGCGGTGTACTTCCCGTTTCACAAGGCCAACCAGTTTTTGGGCATGACTGCTTTGCCAACGTTCCTCTGTGTGGACGTGATGAAGCGGCCGAACATCGAGAATGATGTGGCGCGGTATGAGCAGCATTTGAAAGAGGTGTTTGGCCTCAAGGCTTGAGTGAATCAAGCTACTATCGAATAGCTTGGCCAAATCCTGTGGCGAGGGAGCTTGCTCCCGCTGGACTGCGCAGCAGTCCCACAGAACTTGCGACCGCTGCGCGCTCGAGCGGGAGCAAGCTCCCTCGCCACAATGAATATGCATTCGATTAGAGAGTTTCCGTGAAAGCCAGATCCGATGAGTTGCAGATTTTCGTCTGCGTGATCGAGTGCGGTTCGATTTCCGCTGCCGCCGAGCAGGTCGGTCAGACTCCGTCGGCAGTCAGCCGCACGTTGTCGCGGCTGGAAGCCAAGCTCGACACCACGCTGATCAACCGCACCACGCGGCGCATGGACCTGACCGAAGAGGGCAAGTATTTCTTCGAGCAGGCCAAGCTGATTCTCGATCAGATGGATGCCCTCGAAGAACGTCTGTCCTCACGCCAGCAAACCCCGTCCGGACGCCTGCGAATCAACGCCGCGTCGCCGTTCATGCTGCACGCCATCGTGCCCTACATCGACGAGTTTCGCGGGCTGTACCCGGACATCCAGCTCGAACTCAACAGCAATGACCTGATCATTGACCTGCTGGAACAAAGCACCGACGTCGCCATCCGCATCGGCACCCTGGCCGACTCGACGTTGCATGCGCGTTCGTTGGGTTGCAGTCCGTTGCTGATCGTCGCCAGTCCGGCCTATCTGGAGAGGCGCGGAGCGCCGCAGCAAGTGGCGGACTTGAGCGAACACACTTTGCTCGGCTTCACCCACAACGAAGGCCTCAACCAGTGGCCGCTGCGATACGTGCACGGTGACCGCTGGCCGATCACTCCGGCCATCAGTGCTTCCAGCGGCGAGACCGTGCGCCATCTGGCGCTGGAGGGCCAGGGCATTGCATGCCTGTCGCACTTCATGACCATCGACGACATTCGCGCCGGGCGCCTCAAGGTGCTGCTGGCGGAATTCAACAGCGGTTATCGCCAGCCGATCAACGCCGTGTACTACCGTAACTCGCAACTGGCGCTGCGCATTCAGTGCTTCCTCGATTTCATCCAGAGCAAACTCGCGGCCTACGCCAGCGCCGACTTCACGGGCTGATTCGTGATCCCTGCGCAACAGTGAATTGGGCAAGGGCGGGTTTTTCCATCGGGGTGACCGGTCGATACTCGCTGCATCAATTACTCACGCAGGGAGTTTCTCCATGAACGTATTCATCACCGGCGCCGCCGGTTTTATCGGCGGTTCCATCGCCACCGGTCTGGTTCAGGCCGGCCACCACGTCACGGGCCTGGTGCGCAGCGCCGAACAGGCCGATGAGCTGAAAGCACTGGGCATCACCCCGGTGATCGGCACCCTCGAAGACAGCGCGTTGCTGGCCGGGCAGGCTCGCGCCGCTGACGCCGTGATCAACGCCGCCAGCAGCGACCATCGCGGCGCCGTCGAAGCCTTGCTCGACGCCTTGCGCGGGTCGAACAAAGTGTTCTTGCACACCAGCGGATCGAGCATCGTCGGCGATGCATCGGGAGGAAAATCCAGCGACGTCATCTACTTCGAAGACCACCTGCCGGCGCCCACCGTCGACAAGGCGGCCCGCGTGGCGATCGACAATCTGATCCTCGCGGCAGGGAAGGACGGGGTGAACTCGGCAGTGATCTGCAACACCCTGATCTACGGCCACAGCCTGGGTGTGCAGCGCGACAGCGTGCAATTGCCGCGATTGTTGAAGCAGGCACGCAAGAGCGGTGTGGTGCGTCATGTCGGCACCGGGCAGAACATCTGGTCCAACGTGCACATCGAAGACGTCGTCGCCCTGTACCTGCTGGCGCTGACCAGGAACGTGCCGGGCACCTTCTACTTTGTCGAAAGCGGCGAAGCGTCGTTCATTGACATGACCACCGCCATGGTCCAGGCCTTGAATCTCGGCCAGCCACAAGACTGGCCGTTGAAAGACGCCGAGGCCGAATGGGGCTATGAAATGGCCAACTACGGCCTCGGCTCCAACAGCCGGGTACGCGGCAAACACGCCCGCGAACTGCTGGGCTGGGCGCCGAAGCGTACGTCGGTGGTGGAATGGATTCGTAACGAAATGGTGTGAGTTCACGCTGCAGCGCATCAAGCCCTTCGCGAGCAGGCTCGCTCCCACAAATAGAACGCATTCTGGCTGAAGGAATGCAATCAACCTGTGGGAGCGAGCCTGCTCGCGAAAGCGCTGGATCAAACAACAGAAAAGTTGAATGGCACGCCGTCATCGCCCGTTTTTTTGTCCCGGTAAACCCCCGCAAATACGCCGTATGCCAGTGGAATTTAATTTTTAGCAGGGCCTTCGCCGGGCGCTCGGGAAATAACCGACTAGGCTGCTACCCCGGTGAAACGAGGGCTGCTGCGGTGCCTGTCGCCCTCGACGTGTTGCAGGCATGAGGCCTGTTCAGCACGGCACCGCCCCTGGAGTTTTCTGGCAAAAGGAATTTGCGATGGCAGCACACATTGATGCCTTCTTCTGAAGGTGTATCTCCCGGCGGACACACATGAATCCGCTTACTCCCCGTGAGTGATGGTCGGCCATGACGGCCGGCATCTGTCATTGACTCTGGTTGGCGCATTGCACGCTACGCGCGTGGGCGAAGCCGTCACCTCAATTGGCTAAGACAAGGAATAGTTATGATCATTTTGGGTGTTACGAACAACGATTTGGCGGGTGCTTGCCTGGTGCGTGATGGTCAGATTCTGTCCGCGGTCAGTGAAGAGCGGTTCACCCGCATCAAGGACCATAAAATCTGGCCGGCCAAATCCATCGAGTTTGTGTTGAGCCAGGCCGGTGTATCACTGGAAGACGTCGATCATGTCGCCTACGGATGGAACGCCGGCTTCAGTGCCGACAAACATCTTGAGCTGTATTTCGACCGCATCGTTGAAGAGGTCAGGAACAACCCGCAAGGCTTGGCGCAGTTCCGGCAACGGGTGACCGACGAAATAAACAACGACAAGGAAAAGCGCGGCGAATTTGACCAGTTCATCGCTGCCAATGGTTTGCAGGGCAAGGCGTACTACATCGATCACCACGAATGCCATGCGCTCGGTGCCTATGTCTGCTCGCCGTTCGAAGATGCGTTGACCCTGACCTGCGACGGACGCGGCGACTTCCAATCGCTGACCGTCACCTGGTACAGCCCCACGGAAACCACCGTACTGCAGCGTGAAACCAGCATCGACAGCTTGGGCTATTTCTACGGCCGCATCACCCACCTGCTCGGTTATAAACCTAACCGGCACGAGGGCAAGGTCACGGGGCTGGCGGCCTTCGGTGATCCGCAGAAACTGTTGGGGGTGATGCAGCAGATGATCCGTTTCGAAGACGGACGCATCAAGGCCTGCTGCGGCGATCTGTTCCTGCCGTCCTACAACACCTACAGCGAGCCCTTGGAAACCCTGTTTGCCCGGGAAACCCCCGAGGACATCGCCGCCGCCGTGCAGCGTCACAGCGAAGACCTGCTGGTGGCGACCGTCACTCATCATCTGGCGCAGCGCGGCAGCGCCAACCTGTGCCTGGCCGGCGGCGTATTTGGCAACGTCAAACTCAACCAGCGCCTGCGCGAAATCCCGGGCGTGAAAAACGTCTACGTGCTGCCCTGCATGGGCGATGGCGGCCTGGCACTGGCGGCTGCAGTCGGTGTCGCGTACCTGGAAAACGGCACTCGCTTCAAAAATCCGTCGATGATGCTCGGGCCGCAATCGCGCAGCGTTTCGCAGAACATCAACCTGATCAACCGCGACTACCCCGAACTCGGTTATCACACGCCGTCGAACATCATCGACGTGCTGACCGAGGCGCTGATGGAAAATCAGGTGCTGGGCATGTTCAAGGGCAAGATGGAGTTCGGTCCGCGTTCGCTGTGCAACCGCAGCATCGTCTATCACGCTCAGGACGCCGAGGTGAACGATTGGCTCAACAAGCGCATGCACCGCACCGAGTTCATGCCGTTCGGCCCGGTCACCGCCATCGAGCAGGCGCCGGCCTGCTACGTCGGTTGGGATGAGGATCAGGTGGCCGCCGACACCATGACCATGACCTACGACTGCCACCCGCAGTTCACCGAGGCGAGTCCGGCCGTGGTGCACATCGACGGCACCGCACGCCCGCAGATCATTCGCCCGCAAAGCGATCCGTTCATGCATCGCCTGCTGACGGCCTGGCACCAGAAAACCGGTCAGGCGGCGCTGATCAACACCTCGTTCAACCGCCATGAAGAACCGATCGTGTGCTCTTCCCAGGACGCGCTGGATGCGCTGAAAGAAGGCATGGTCGATCTGGTGGTCATGAGTGAATCGCTGATCGTCTGGCGCAAAGGCAAAAACAGCTTCACCCAGCAACGCTTTGAATAAATGGAAGGTATTCAGGGCTCCTGCGGGAGCCCTGTTTCTGGAGTGTCAGGCGTATGGTTGACGAATGTATTTAATCTTTTTCGGATTCTTCGCGGCGGAAGGGATCATCTATCCGTTCTGGCCGACCTGGCTGGATTCTCTGGGCTTCAGTGCCAGTGAAATCGGCTTGCTGATCGCTGCGGCGTATTGGCCGCAAGTGTTCACCGGGGTGTTGATAACCTACGTCGCCGACTGGCGTGTGGACCAGTTGCGGCTCGCGGCTTTTCTGGGCTTTACCGCCGCGTTATGCACGTTGCTGTTCTACTTCATCCCGGCGCACCTGTGGATGTTCGTGTGCCTGAGTGTGCTGTTTGGCGGGGTGTGGATGGTGGTCTTGCCGTTGTCCGAGTCCTACCTGCTCAAGCGCGACAAACTGGCCCTGCAGAATTACGGCTGGGTGCGGGCGGTGGGTTCCTCGGCGTTCATCCTGACCTCGACGCTCGGCGGCTTTCTGTTTGCCCGGTACAGCCAGTCCTGGGTGCCGCTGGTGATCGCGGCGAGCATGTTGCTCACCGCCGTGGCCTGCCTGCGCCTCAAGCGTCAGGTCTCGCGGGCGCTTCTGGCGCCGCCCGGCCCGGCGCGCACACGGCCTGACTGGAAAGCGCTGTTGGCCCACAAGAGCCTGCTGATCGCGATTGCCGCCGCCAGCTTCATTCAACTGAGCCACACCCTGTACTTTTCCACCGCTTCGATCGGGTGGGGGGTGAAGGGCTTCTCTTCCTCCGCCATCGGTATGTTCTGGGCGGTGGCGGTGATGGCGGAAATCACTTGGTTCGCGCTCTCCAACAGGGTCCTGGCGTTTTGTGCGCCGTTGTCCCTGGTGATGTTTTCCAGCGTCTGTGCGGCGCTGCGCTGGGCGCTGTTTTCCAACAGCGACGCGGTGGCGCTGATCCTGCTGGGGCAATGCCTGCACGCACTGAGTTTTGCCGCCTACCACGCGGCGATCATGCGCTTCATTCGCGATCAGGCACCGCAGGCTATTCAGGTCTTTACTCAAGGGGTTTATTACTCCCTGGCAGTGGCCTTGCCCATGGGCCTGGCCACACCCTTTGCCGGCTACCTGTACGAGACCCAGCCGCAGTGGTCGTACTACGTGATGGCGCTGTTCGCGCTGGTCGGGACGGTGCTGGCATTCATTGCTCATCAGAAAATGCGAAGTTCAACTCATGGCACAACAAACGTTTACAGCCGTCTGCTTTGACATGGACGGCGTACTGATCCAGTCGCGCGAGGTGATCGAGCGCGCCTGGACCACCGTAGCGCGCCAGTACGGAGTCAGCGTCGATCAGGCGTTCATCGACGAGCACATCCATGGCCGTCCCGGCGGCTATACCCTCAAGGCGCTGTTTGCTGAGTTCGACGAAGCGCAGCGGGTGGCGATCAAGCGTGAAGTCGACGCCATCGAGCAGGTGTCGAACTGTGCGCTGGTGCCGGGCGTCGCGACATTGATCGCTCGACTCCGCGAGCACGCCGTGCCCCTGGCGCTGGTCACCAGCAGTTGGCGGGCGCGGGTCGAGCACGTGTTGCAGCAACACGACCTGACGTCGGTGTTCGACAGCATCATCTGCCGCGACGACGTGCACCGCGGCAAACCGGCGCCCGATCCCTATCGCCTGGCGGCGGCCCACCTGGGCCGACAAAGCGACGAATGCCTGGTCTTCGAAGACTCCGTCAGCGGTGTGCAGTCGGCGGTCAGCAGCGGCGCCCTGTGTATCGGCATTGGCGACGATCCGACGCTGACCGCGCATGGCGCCGCCGGCACGTATACCGATTTCACCCAGCTTGCGCTGGCGCTGAACGGCAGGGGCGCGCACGGTTACGCCTACGGTGCGCTGTACATCAGCGAGCAACCGAGCTGGAGGTTCGCCCGGCCATGACACTGACCTTGCAGCACGCCAGCGTGCTATGGCAATTCCTCGGTGCGGGGCGCCAGCACAGCGCTTGTGAACTGATCGTGGTCTGCGGCTCCTACGACCTGCGGGTCTGCGATTACGCCTGCCAACTGTTGAAAGATGGCGTGGCCCCCCACCTGTTGTTCACCGGCAATACCGGTAACTGGACGAAGCATTTGTGGGCACGCACCGAAGCCGATATTTTTGCGCAACGCGCCCTGGCGCAAGGGGTGACGGCGGCGCAGTTCACCCTGGAAACCCGCGCGACCAATTTTGCCGAAAACATCGCGTTTGCCCGAGCGCTGTTTCCCGACGTGCGCCGCGCGACCTTTCTGACCAAGCCCAATTCTATCCGGCGCGTGGCGTTGACCTTGCCCGTGCAATGGCCGGGCCTGGAAGCCTGGGTGGATGCGCCGTCGTTCCGTTTTCCCGATGACGTCAGCAACCTGATCGGGGTCTTGGGCCTGATCGACGAAATGGTCGGCGATGTGCACCGCATCATGGTTTACCCTGCGCTGGGGTTTCAGGTCGAGCAAGCGATCCCCGATGAGGTTCAGGTGGCTTGGCGGTATCTGGTGGAGCAAGGCTTCGATCACCATTTGATCAAGGGCAGGAGTTGACGCTGACTCCTGCCGGGAGACAGACATGCAGTACGACACGCTGATTCGCAACGCCCTGGTCATCGATGGCAGCAACACGCCCGGCTACCGCGCCGACGTGGCGATTCTCAACGGGCGCATCGAGCGCATCGGCGACTTGCACGATGCCCGCGCCAGCGAGGAAATCGACGCCGCCGGCCGCGTGCTGGCGCCGGGATTCATCGACGTGCACACCCACGACGACACAGTGGTCATCCGCCAACCCGAGATGCTGCCCAAGCTCAGCCAGGGCGTGACCACAGTGATTGTCGGCAACTGCGGGATCAGCGCCTCGCCCGTCAGCTTGAAGGGCAATCCGCCGGATCCGATGAACCTGCTGGGTACGGCGGCCGCCTTCGTTTATCCGCGCTTCAGCGACTACCGCGCGGCCGTCGAAGCGGCCAACACCACGCTCAACGTCGCCGCACTGGTTGGCCACACGGCGCTGCGCAGCAATCACCTCGACGACCTGTTCCGCAGCGCCACGGCAGATGAAATCGCTGCCATGCGCGAGCAATTGCGCGAAAGCCTTGAAGCTGGCGCGCTCGGGTTATCCACAGGCCTGGCCTACGCCAGCGCCTTCAACGCGTCCACCGATGAAGTCATGCAACTGACCGAAGAACTGACGGCGTTCGGCGCGGTGTACACCACCCATTTGCGCAGCGAATTCGCCCCGGTGTTGGAGGCGATGGACGAGGCGTTCCAGATCGGCCGCCACGCGCAATCACCGGTGATCATTTCCCATCTCAAATGCGCCGGCGTCGGTAACTGGGGGCGCAGCCCGCAATTGCTCGCAGCCTTGGAAGATGCAGCGAAAACCCATCCGGTCGGCTGCGACTGCTACCCGTACGCGGCGAGTTCCTCGACTCTGGATTTGAAACAGGTCACCGACGCCCATCGCATCACCATCACCTGGTCGACACCGCACCCGGAAGTCAGCGGGCGCGACCTGATCGACATTGCTGGCGAATGGAAACTGTCGCTGGAAGAAACCGCGAAACGTCTGCAACCGGCCGGCGCGGTGTACTACGGCATGGATGAGGCGGATGTACGAAGAATCCTCGCCCATCCGCTGTCGATGGTCGGATCTGACGGACTGCCGGAAGACCCGTTCCCGCATCCGCGCCTGTGGGGCGCTTTCCCACGGGTGCTCGGCCATTTCAGTCGCGATGTCGGCCTGTTTCCGCTGCACACCGCCGTGCACAAGATGACCGGTCTGTCGGCCGCGCGTTTCGGCCTGAAGGAAAGGGGCGAAATTCGTGAAGGGCACTGGGCGGATCTGGTGTTGTTCGACCCGGCGACCGTACGTGACGTGGCGGATTTCAACGACCCGCAACGTGCCGCGCAAGGCATCGACGGGGTGTGGATCAATGGTGTGTTGAGTTATCGCGACGGCCAGGCCAACGGGCAAACAGCAGGGCGGTTCCTGGCGCGCCA
>Ga0157373_10003841_pt1 | contig 11354 bp, 9 predicted proteins | sample C65metaG_FD_113460 | JGI IMG/M metagenome (GOLD analysis project Ga0157373, IMG submission 113460) | Corn rhizosphere microbial communities from Kellogg Biological Station, Michigan, USA - C6-5 metaG | ecosystem: Host-associated > Plants > Roots > Rhizosphere > Soil | place: USA: Michigan...
GGCGTCACGGTCTACAAGGGCCTGAAGGAGCTCGATTGCAAGCCGGGCGACTGGGTGGTGATCTCGGGCGTCGGCGGTCTCGGCCATCTGGCCGTGCAGTACGCGAAGGCCATGGGCTTTCACGTGGTGGCGGTCGACATCCATGACGGCCAGCTCCAGCTGGCGAAGTCGCTCGGTGCCGACATGGTCATCAATGCCGCCACGCAGGATCCCGTGAAGGAGCTGCAGCGCAGCTTGCGCGGCGCGCACGGCGTGCTGGTCACGGCGGTGTCGCGCAGCGCCTTTGGCCAGGCGCTGGGCATGCTGCACAAGCGCGGCACGATGGCCCTCGTCGGCCTGCCGCCCGGCGACTTTGCGCTGCCGATCTTCGACATGGTGCTCAACGCCAAGACGGTGCGAGGCTCGATCGTGGGCACACGCAAGGACCTGCAGGAAGCGCTGGAGTTCGCCGGCGAAGGCAAGGTGCGAACCGTGTGCACCGAGGACAGCCTGGACAACATCAACACCGTGCTCGACCGCATGCGGCAGGGCCGGGTCGAGGGCCGCGTCGTGATGCGCATCGCGGATGGCGGACAAGGAGCGCAGGCGAATCCGTGAGCGCGTTGCGGACACTGGGCACGCGGGCCTCGCGCGCGAAAATGGCGTGCCGCGCACAAGCACGTGCGTGCTACGCTTGTACGGTTCTTAACAATGCTGTGACATTCGGCCTCGAATCCACGCTTCCCGGATGAAATCCGCCTCTCACATCGCGGTGCTCGACGACGAGATCGACATCACGCAGCTGCTGGCCAACTACCTCCAAAGCCACGGCTTTCGCGTGACCCAGCTGCACAACGGCCCTTCCTTGATGGCGCTGATGGACAGCGATCCGGCCGACCTCGTGCTGCTCGACCTCGGGCTGCCCGGCGAGGACGGCTTTTCCATCGCCCGGCGCATGCGCGAGAACTGGCGCTGCGGCCTGGTCATCGTCACCGGCCGCGGCGATGCGGTGGACAAGGTCGTCGGCCTGGAGGTGGGCGCGGACGACTACGTGACCAAGCCCTTCGACCTGCGCGAGCTGGTGGCGCGGGTCAAGGCGGTGCTCAGGCGGCTGGCGCCGGACGACGCACCGGTGGCCGTGCCCACGTCGTCCAGGCCCGCCGGTCTTGCCTCTGCCGAACGGCTGCGCTTTGCCGGCTGGCAGCTCGATCTTGCGGCACGCAGCCTCACGAACCCGCAGGGACAGAACGTGGCGCTCACCGGTGGCGAATTCGACCTGCTCTGCGCTTTTGCGCGGCACCCGGGGCGCGTGCTCTCGCGCGACTTCCTGCTCGAGCAGACGCGCGGACGCGAAGCCAGCCCTTTCGACCGCACGATCGACGTGCAGGTCGGCCGGCTGCGCAAGAAGATCGAGGCCGATCCGGACGATCCGCAGATCGTCAAGTCGGTGCGGGGCGCGGGCTACATCCTGGTTCCGCCCGTCACCCAGGGCTGAGCCGATGAACCCGCCCTCTTCCCCGGTCGCCCCGACCCTGCCGGGACTGCCCTCGGGCGTTGAAGAGAGCAGCGTCTTTCGTTCGCTCTTCGTTTCCTACCCTGACTCGCTGCTGCTGGTCGACCAGGCCGGCCGCATCGTGCTGGCCAACCCCGCGGCAGCCAGCCTGCTGGGCTACGCGGTCGACGAGCTGGTGGGCCTGAACGTCGATGCGCTGGTGCCCGACAGCATCCGCCCGCGCCACGCCTCCTACCGCGAGGCCTACGGCCGCGCGCCGCGCCCGCGGCCCATGGGCACGCAGATGGAACTGGTCGCCAAGCGCAAGGACGGCAGCGAGGTGATGGTCGAGATCGCGCTCAGCCCGCTGCAGAGCCAGGGCCTGCCCTTCGTGGTGGCCGCCATCCGCGACATCGGCGCCTATCCCCGCGTGAAGCAGGCGCTGCAGCGGGCGCGCTACAGCGACTACCTCGCGCAGCTGGGCCGCCTGGCCGTGGACACCCGCGACCTGCAGGTGGTGCTCGACCACGTGCCCGCCATGGCCGCGGAAGCGCTGGAGGTCGAGGTGGCCATGGTGCTGCTGCTGGAAAACAGCCGCCTCGAATTCCGCGTGGCGAGCGGCGTGGGCCTGGTGCCCGGAGAAGAAATCGGCGCGCGCATTCCCAGCCATGCGAACACGCCGCCCGGCTTCGTGTTTGCCGAGGGGCGGCCGGTGGTGGTGGCCGACTACGGCAACGAGCGGCGCTTCGCGGTGCCGCAGGCCTACCTTGATGCCGGGCTGGTCAGCGCGCTGGCCGTGCCCTTCTACGACCGGGGCCGGTTCATCGGCGTGCTGGCCGTGCGATCGCGCGAGGCCAAGCGCTTTGGCGACGAGGAACTGCGCTTCCTCGAATCGCTTTCCAACCTGCTGGCCACCAGCCTGCAGCGGGTGCAGACCGAAGAGGCGCTCAGCCATGCCCAGCGGCTCGAAAGCGTCGGCCAGCTCACGGGCGGCATTGCGCACGACTTCAACAACCTGCTCACCATCATCCAGGGCAACCTGCAGGTGCTCGAAGAGCTGCCCGCCATTGCACAGGACGGCTACGCCCAGCAGCTGGTGGGCGCCGCGGCGCGGGCCTCGCGGCGCGGCGCCGAGCTCACGGGCAAGCTGCTGGCCTTTTCGCGCCGGCAGATGCTGCAGCCCAATGCGGTGGACACGCATGCGATGCTGCATTCGCTGGCCGACATGTTGCGGCGCACGCTCGACCAGCGCATCGGCATCGCGATCGATGCGGCGCCGGGCTGCCCGCCGGTGCTCGCCGATCCCGGACAGCTCGAATCGGCATTGCTGAACATTGCCATCAACGCGCGCGACGCCATGCCCGAGGGCGGCACGCTGCACTTTCGCGCCGAGGCCTGCGGCGCGCTGCCGCCCGAGGTGCACAACGAGCTCAGCGACCAGGATGCGCACGGCAGCTTCGTTGCCATTTCGGTGGCCGACAGCGGCACGGGCATGACCGAGGAAGTGAGGGAGCGCGCCTTCGAGCCCTTCTTCACGACCAAGGAAGCCGGCCGCGGCACCGGCCTGGGCCTGAGCACGGTGTACGGCTTCGTGAAGCAGTCCAAGGGCGCCGTGGCCATCGAAACGCGACCGGGCGCGGGAACGACCGTGACGCTCTATCTTCCCCAGCTGTACGACCCGGTCCCTGCGGCCGCGGAGGAAGAAGACGGCGAGCAGGCGATTCCCGCCGGCCTGCGGGTCATGCTGGTCGAGGACGACGCCGAGGTGCGCCGGGTCGTCCATACCTTTCTCGTGACGCTCGGCTGCAGCGTGGTGACCGCGGCCAATGCCGAGCAGGCGCTGCTGAGCATGGAAACGGATGCGGATTCCTTCGACGTGCTGCTCAGCGACATCGCGCTCGGAGCCGGCATGCGCGGAACCCGGCTCGCCGCCGAGGCGCAGCAGCGCTTTCCGCAGCTCGCCATCCTGCTGATGTCCGGCTTCTCGTCGGAGCTGCTCGACGTCGACCGCGACGTGCCGCAAAGCTGGGAACTGCTGCGCAAGCCCTACACGCGCGGCGAACTCGCGCGCGCCCTGGCCCGGGTGCTGGCGGCCGCACGGCCCTAGCCGGCGGTTGCCGCCGCAGCTCCTTGCTGCGCCCGCAATCCGCCATAACCGGCCATTTTGTCCAATTTTGCTATTTTTGCCATAATGGCGCCAAAGGAGCACACCATGGCCGCCATCCTGCCCAACCTCGATGAACTGCCGCGTCAGAACGCATCCCAGGTCAAGAACCGCTGGGGCGACGTGGTCCGCCAGGTCCAGAAGACCGGCAGCCTGGCCGTGACCAACCATTCGACGGTGGAGATGGTGCTGCTGACCGCAGCCACCTACAACCAGCTGGTGGAAGACGCGCAGGCGCTCAAGGCGCGCGAGCAGTCGGTGCTCGACGAACTCGGGCGCCGCTTCGACGTGCGCCTGGGCGTGCTGCAGCAGCCCGAAGCAGCCGCGCAGATGGGCAAGCTGTTCGCCGCCAAGGGCAAGCTCGGGCGCCGCCCGAAGGCGGGCGCCACCTTCTGATGGCGGCGGCCGCCCGCCCCTTCATCCTGGTGCTGGCCGGTGTCAACGGCGCGGGCAAGAGCTCGGTCGGCGGTGCCCTGCTCGCCGAGCACGGCCTGACCTGGTTCAACCCCGACACCTGCGCGCGCGAGCTCATCGCGCAGCTCGGGCTCGCGCCCGAAGAGGCGAACGCCCGCGCATGGAACCTCGGCCGCGAGCGGCTGGAAGCGGCCATCGCGCAGCGTTCCAACTACGCCTTCGAGACCACGCTGGGCGCGAGCACCATTCCCGCGCTGCTCGCGCGCGCCGCGTCGAGCCACGACGTGGTCATGATCTTCTGCGGGCTCTCTTCGCCCGAGCAGCACATCGCCCGCGTGCGGGCGCGCGTGGCGCGCGGCGGCCACGACATTCCAGAGGCCAAGATCCGCGAGCGCTGGATCGCCTCGCGCGCCAACCTCATCAAGCTGCTGCCCAAGCTCACGCGGCTGCAGGTCTTCGACAACAGCGCCGAAGCACCGCCCGGCGGCGACATTGCGGACCCGGTGCTGGTGCTCGAGCTGAGCGCGGGCGAGCCCGTCTTTCCGCAGCCAGGCGACCTGGCCGCGCTCGCGGCCACGCCGGCCTGGGCGCGGCCGATCGTGCAGGCGGCGATCGAGCTGCTGGGCTGAGGCCTCGCCGGACTGAGCCGAGGGCGGAAGAGAGGATGCCGCCGGCCTCGAGGACCCGCACTGCAGGCGGGTGCCTTAAGGCTACCTCTACCAGCGCCGGCAAGCATCCATTGCAGTGTGGCTCGCGAACGTGAAGCGCAGATGACTTGGCGGGGAGCGGCCGGGCTCGGCAGAGTAACGGATCGAAACTCCGCTGGTTCCGCAGCCGAGGGCTGGACAGGCGCCAACCCTGAACGGAACGCCGATCCCGAGATGCTGGGCGCTATATTGCGAACAGCCCGTGTCCACCGTGCACGGGACAAGACCATTCGCTCGAAGGCCCCGGCGCCACGCGTCGCGCAAGAGCAAACCAGGAGAGTTTTTTGGACCTGCGCGACCTGCAGTACTTCGAGGTCATTGCCGAGCTCGAGCACATGGGCCGCGCCTCCGAGCGGCTGCACCGCACCCAGCCTGCGCTGACGAGCTGCGTCAAGCGTCTGGAAGAAGCCTGCGGCGCGGCCCTGTTCGAGCGAACGGGCCGCGGCATCCGCCTCACGGCGGCCGGCAAGGCCTTGCTCAAGTGGGCGCAGCGCACGCGCTTCGATGTGGAAAGCGCGCGCCGCGAGATCGGCGACATCGGCCGCGGCCTGGCCGGCAATATCCGCATCGGCATCGTGCCCACGGCCGCGCAGTTCCTGCTTCCGCCGGCGGCGCGGGAGCTGATGGGCGAGGCGCCGGGCATCACGCTTCGCACGACGGTGGCGCTGGGCGACATCCTGACGCCGCTGCTGCGGTCCGGCGAGATCGACCTGATGGTCGGCACGGAGGGCACGCAGGAGCCGGGCTTCACCTCGAAGCTGCTCGCCGAAGACCCGATCGTGGTTGCCGCGACCAGCTCGCACGAGATCTTCAAGAAGGCCAAGCCCACGCTCAAGGACCTGGCCGGCTACCGCTGGGTGCTGCAGCCGCCCGGCGCACCGACGCGCGACTGGCTGGACCAGACCTTCGACCGCAGCCACCTGCCGCGGCCCCAGGTGCAGGTGGAAAGCACGATGCTGCTGATGCTGCCGAGCCTGATCGACGAGACCGGCCTGCTGAGCTTCATCTCGCGGCTGCACCTGCAGGAAGGCCGCTCGGGCGCGGCGCTGCGCGAGGTCAAGGTCCGGGGCGTGACGATGCGCCGCCGAATGGTCGTCACCTACCGCGAGAGCGGATACCTCTCGCCGGCGGCGCAGCGCCTGGTGGTGCTGCTGGCCAGGCACGGGCGTTTCCGGTCGCGCTGATACCCCAAGCGGCATTTATCGGTTCCAAGAAATTATCGATTGGACCGCTGGCGAAGCAGCGCGAATACTTGCCTCCATCGAACGCACCGGACCCGCTTCACAGGGCCGGGCAGTTCGGCCACAGGAGACAAGTTCATGCCCTCATTCCCGCTTCGTGCCGGCGCTTCGCGTCGTCGTCTCGCCATCGCCGCCGCAGCACTGGTGGCCGGCGCCACCCTCCTCGCACCTGCCGGCGCTCTTGCGCAGGCCCCTTATCCGTCGCGGCCGATCCGGCTGATCGTGCCGTTCCCGGCCGGCGGCGGCACCGACCTGGTTGCGCGTGAGGTCGCCAACAAGGTCGCCACCAGCAACGGCTGGTCGATCGTCATCGACAACAAGCCCGGCTCGGGCGGCAACCTCGGGGTCGATGCGGCCGCCAAGGCAGCGCCCGACGGCTACACGCTGGTGCTCGGCCAGACCAGCAACCTGGCGATCAATCCCACGCTCTACGCGAGGCTGCCCTACAACCCCGAGAAGGATCTGACGCCGATCGGCCTTGTGGCCAGCGCGCCGCTGGTGCTGGTGGTGGCGGCCGACTCGCCGTACAAGACGCTGGCCGACGTGGTGGCCGCGGCCAAGGCCAGGCCCGAGGCGCTCAACTACGCGAGCTCGGGCAGCGGCACGGTGGCGCACCTGGCGACCGAGCTCTTCCAGAAGACCGCCGACGTCAGGTTCACGCACGTGCCCTACAAGGGCGCCGCGCAGGGATCGACCGACCTGATTGGCGGCCAGGTCCAGATGTACATGTCCTCGGTGCCGACGCTGATCGGACACATCAAGAGCGGCAAGATGCGCCCGATCGTCGTCACCTCGCGCAAGCGCACCGCCGACCTTCCCGGCGCGCCAACGGTGGACGAGTCGGGCTACAAGGGCTTCGAGGCCGCGACATGGTTCGGCGTTGCGGGCCCGGCCGGCCTGCCGAAGGACGTGGTGGCCAAGCTCAACGCGGCGTTCAACAAGGCGCTGCAGGACCCCGAGGTCAAGCGCAAGCTCGCGAGCCAGGGCGCCGAGGTGAAGGGCAGCACGCCGGAGGAGTTCGGCGCCTACATCCGCGAAGAAATGGTGCGCTGGGGCAAGGTCGTCAAGGACTCGGGCGCCAAGGTCGATTGAGGCGCACGCCGCACTGACCCCCCCCTCTTCATTCCTCCAAGAGAAACCCATGTCCTCCAACCCTCCCGACATCATCCGCAATTTCGAGCGCGTACCCGCACACGTCGTGGCGCAGGCCGCGCAATTCCAGCCCGCCATCCTGGCCGACGTGGCCGGCCGCCGGGGCGCGATGCATGGCCGCATCAAGGCGCTGCGCCCGCGCATGAAGCTGGCCGGCCCCGCCTTCACGGTGGAAGTGCGCCCCGGCGACAACCTCATGATCCACGCCGCCATCGCGATGGCCCGGCCCGGCGACGTGCTGGTGATCGACGGCAAGGGCGACCAGGGCTCGGCGCTCATGGGCACCATCATGATGACGGCCTGCCAGAAACTCGGCATCGCGGGCGTGGTGATGGACGGCGCCTGCCGCGACAGCCTCGAGATCGACGAGATGGACTTTCCCGTGTTCTGCGTGGGCACCAACCCGAACGGACCGACCAAGAACATCGCGGGGCGCATCGGGCATTCCGTCTCGGTCGGCGATGTCACGGTGCGCGCCGGCGACTTCGTGATTGCCGACGGCGACGGCGTGGTGGTGGTGGAGCGCGAAAGGATCGAGGCGCTGCTGCCCGCGGCGGCCCGCAAGGTCAGCGACGAGGCCGCACGCATTGCCGCCATCAAGGAAGGCGACACCGCGGCCAAGTGGCTCAACACTGCGCTGCGCACGGCCGGCGTGCTCAAGGAAGGGGAGGCCCTGTGAGCACCATCCTGGTAACCGGCGCCGACCTCGCGCCGCAGGCCATCGCGCTGCTCGAGGGCCACGAGATCGTCTACGCCGGCAAGACGCCGACCGAAGACGACCTGGTGGCGCTGTGCCGCGCGCACGATCCCGTCGCCATCATCGTGCGCTACGGCAAGGTCGGCGCCGCGGTGATGGATGCGGCGCCCTCGCTGCGCGTGATCTCCAAGCACGGCAGCGGCACCGACACCATCGACAAGGCCGCGGCCCAGGCGCGCGGCATCGAGGTGGTCGCGGCCGTGGGCGCGAACGCCGCCGCGGTGGCCGAGCAGGCGCTGGCCCTGCTGCTGGCCTGCGCCAAGTCGGTCGTGGCGCTGGACGCGCGCATGCATGCTGGCCACTGGGACAAGGCCACGCACAAGAGCCTCGAGCTCGGCGGACGCACCATCGGGCTGGTCGGCCTGGGTGCGATCGGGCTGCGCTTTGCCCGCATGGCCGATGCACTGGGCATGCGCGTGATCGGCTTCGATCCCTATGCCGCGAATCTTCCGCCCCATGTGAGGCCGGTCGACCTGCCGGCGATCTGGCGCGAGTCCGATGTGATCTCCCTGCACTGCCCGCTGACGGAAGACAACCGCGGCCTGGTCAACGCCGATACGCTGGCCCGGTGCAAGCGCGGCGTGATCCTGGTGAACACCGCGCGCGGCAGCCTCGTCGACGAAGCGGCGCTGCTGGTCGCGGTGCGCTCGGGCCAGGTCGGCATGGCGGGCCTGGACAGCTTTGCGGTCGAGCCCATGGCCGCCGGCCATCCGTTCCAGGGCGAGAAGAACTTCGTGCTGAGCCCGCACATCGGCGGCGTGACCGGCGATGCCTATGTGAACATGGGCGTTGGCGCAGCGAAGAACGTGTTGCAGGTGCTCGCACGGCAGCCGGCCGCCACGGCCTGAACCTGAAGGCGCGGGCCGCCCCTCGCGCGAAAACGTCACGCCCCTTCGTCGAAACGTCGAGAACACTGCGGCCTTCGCCGTTCTGCTCTCTACCGCCTGCCAGCCTTCGCTTCTACATTTTCTCTACGGAGCCGCGGCTCTTTTCTGGAGAATCAAAATGTCGAAGCTGCAAGTCAAGAATGTTCTGGTGCTGGGTGCGGGCAAGGTGGGCAGCACGGTGGCGGACATGATCGCCGAATACCACCGCATCCCGGTGACGCTGGCCGACCAGCGCGCCGGCACGCCGTCCAATGATCCGCTGGTGCGGCAGATCACGCTGAACGTGGAAGACGAGGCGGCGCTGGCCGGCGAACTGGCCGCGCACACGGTGGTCATCAACGCGCTGCCGTTCTTCCTGGCCGCGCGCGTGGCCACGCAGGCGGCGCGGCTGGGCGTGCACTACTTCGACCTCACGGAGGACGGGGCGGCCACGCATGCGATCCGCCAGCTTTCCGACGAAGCCACGTCGGTGCTGATGCCGCAAAGCGGCCTCGCGCCCGGCGTGATCGGCATGCTCGGCGGGCACCTGGCGGGGCACTTCGACGAGCTCTACGACCTGCGCCTTCGCGTCGGCGCGCTCACGCGCAATGCCACCAACAGCCTGCGCTACAACTTCACCTGGAGCATCGACGGCGTCATCAACGAATACTGCAACGCCTGCGATGCGATCGTGAACGGCCAGCTCGTGTCGGTGCAGGCGCTGGAGGGCCACGAGACCTTCACGCTCGACGCCGAGGCCTTCGAGGCCTTCAACACCTCCGGCGGTTTGGGCACGCTGTGCGAGACGCTGCGCGGCAAGGTGCGCAACCTCGACTACAAGACCATCCGCTATCCGGGCCACCGCGATGCGATGAACTTCCTCTTGCACGACCTGCGCCTGATCGAGCGCCGCGACCTGCTGCGCCAGGTGCTCGAGCATGCGGTGCCGCACAGCCGCGAAGACGTGGTGATCGTGTTCGCGTCGGCCTCGGGCATGCGCGGCGGCCGCTTCGAGCAGGAGACCCGCCTGGGCCGCGTGTTCGGCGCCAAGCTTCGCGGCAAGGACCGCACCGCGATCGAGCTCACCACGGCGGCCGGCGTGGTCGGCGTGTTCGAGCTGCTGCAGCAGGGCAAGCTGCCCCGCGCCGGCTTTGTCGGGCAGGAGCAAGCGCCGCTCGAGGCCTTTCTCTCCACGCGCGTGGGCCACTACTACCAGGGACTCGGCGTGAGCGCCTCCAGCCCTTCGCAGCAGGAGCTCGCTGAAGCCTGAGCCTGAGTGCTTCGCGCAAGCCGCGGCCGGGGAGCGCAAGGCCCCGGCCCGCCCCTGTCTCTCTTTCTTCTTTTTCAATCCGGACTGGAGTTTTGCCATGCGTGGTGCAGACGTGCTCGTGCAGATGTTGATCAACTACGGCGTCGACGTGCTTTTTGGCGTGCCCGGCGACACCAACGTGCCGTTCTACGAGGCGCTGCAGCGCCGCCAGGGCGACATCGAGCACGTCATGGCCCGCGACGAGCGCTCGGCCGGCTACATGGCCGACGCCTATGCGCGGCTGACCGACAGGCCCGGCATCTTCGAATGCCCCTCGGGCGCCGGCGCGATGTACTCGCTGCCGCCGCTGGCCGAATCGAATGCTTCTTCGGTGCCGGTCATCCTGCTGACCATCGACCTGCCGCTGCCCGGCGAAGGCCGCGGCATGATCACCGAGCTCGACTGCGCCAGGCTGTTCGAACCCGTCACCAAAATGTCGGTGCAGGTGAAGTCGCCCGAGAAGCTGCCCGAGATCATTCGCCGCGCATTCCGCGTGGCCTGCTCCGGCACGCCCGGCGCCGTGCACCTGCAGATCCCGGAAGACATGCTGCTGGCGGAGATCGACCCTGACGCCATCTCGCTGCACGCCGAGCCTGAATGCAGGACCTTCCCGGCCTTTCCGATGGCGCCCGCGCCCGGCAAGGTGGGCGAGCTTTTCGCGCTGCTGCGGAAGGCCTCGAAGCCGCTCTTCGTGGCGGGCGGCGGCGTGAACCGCTCCTGCGCCGGCAGCGCGCTTACCGAGGTGGCTGCGAAGCTCAACGTGCCCGTGGTCAACACGATCACGGGCCAGGGCGCGCTGCCCGACGACCACCGCCTGGCCATCGGCGTCATCGGCGACAACGGCTTTCATCCGCATGCCAACCGCGCGCTCGAGGAATCGGACCTGGTGATCTTCGTCGGCTCGCGCATGGGTTCGGTCGTCACCGTAGGCTGGACCTTCCCCAAGTCGACGCTCAACAAGCGCGTGGTGCAGATCGACATCAACCCCGAGCGCCTTGCCAACAACTACGAGAACCTGCTGTCGATCGCCGCGGATGCGCGGCTGGTCCTCACGCAGATCCTGGACGAGGCGCCCGTCGATTTCGATGGCTCGAAGCACACGCCCTGGGTCGACCATCTCAACGCTTACCGCGCGAACTTCTGGGCGCATGCCGAAGGCGTGCTCTCGCTGGACGACGTGCCGCTGCGGCCCGAGCGCGTGGTGCGCGAGTTCGGCAGCCGGATCTACCACGTCCACGCCAAGGACATGGAGATCGACCGCGACGGCCTCTAC
>Ga0157373_10003842_pt1 | contig 11354 bp, 11 predicted proteins | sample C65metaG_FD_113460 | JGI IMG/M metagenome (GOLD analysis project Ga0157373, IMG submission 113460) | Corn rhizosphere microbial communities from Kellogg Biological Station, Michigan, USA - C6-5 metaG | ecosystem: Host-associated > Plants > Roots > Rhizosphere > Soil | place: USA: Michigan...
CGCCACTGGCTGCAAGCCAAACGGCAACCTCCTCGATTGCCGCCGCCAGTGCATGCTGGTTGTGCAGGAGCAATGTCAGGGCGTCAGCGGTGGCGATATTAGAAGCTGAGTTATTTGGCATGCAATCCATCCTGGAAATTAGGGTTTCGCAAAGCCTAGCTCATGCGGCCACAGCAGAGCTTAGATACGGCATGCTTAAAAATTGCTTCGCCGCACATATGATTTGAGACTTTAGCCAATCAGTTGGGGGGGAAGGCGGCTACTACATCCAATCCATCATCGGGTCCAGCCAGCGGCCGCTTTCGGCCAGAAGCGGACATCGGCAAGCGGCCGTTCGTGTCGCTCTGCTATCAATTAGCCGCTTCATAGGGATCTGTATTCGTGAGCTAATTGCAGACAGCAAGCAGCATGCACTTAGGTATGATTTCGTGAAACATCATCTTCTTGACGGGAAAACTGCTAATGCAGCAGCTACGTAAAGACAACCACTACGTCCCTAAGCTCTATCTGAAACAGTGGGCGCATGAAGGTCAAATTTCTACTTATCGATTATTGGTTCCTAACGAAAACGTTCCACTTTGGAAGAAGCAATCCCTGAAAGGAATTGCTTACCATCAGCACCTTTATACTTATCTGGCCGGTCAGGAGGAGACGGATGAGTTCGAGCGCTGGCTCGACACTGAATTTGAGAGACCTGCAGAAGAAGCGATACGTCGAGCTGTTCGAGGAGATCGCATGTCTCCCGAACAATGGAGAAGGCTGGTACGTTTCGCGGTTGCTCTAGATGTCCGCACTCCGGCTCGCCTCAAGGAATTCTTGCGACGCCAGAAAGAGACGTTGCAGACATTGATGAATGAGACTATGCAGCGATCCGTTCGTGAAATGGAAGAAGCTGCTAGGCGCAATGAGTCACTACCGAGCCCTGCGGGGGAAAGCGACGCTCTCTCGCTCTTTAAGATATCCGTTGAGGCTCTACCGAGTGGAGGCGGCCAAGTTAAAGCGGAAACCATCATTGGAAGGCGACTGTGGATTTGGCAGATGAAGCACATACTTACAAAAACACTTCGCCGTTTACCTGCCCACAGGTGGACTATCTTGCACGCTCCCGCTGGTGAGTCTTGGCCCACATCCGACAATCCGCTCATACGCCTTAACTTTCAGGATTCAAAAAACTATGACTTTGGCGGTGGCTGGGGAGTCAAGAACGGCGACATAATCCTACCTCTGAGCCCAAAACACTTACTCTACACCTGCATTGGTAATAAAGTTTGGCCGCGAGGCACTGCGCCTGATGTTAATACAGCAGAGTTGATACGTAAGATTATCATCGAGCATGCGGATCGCTACGTATTCGCTCAAGAACCAGGTGACGAACACTTGATCCGACCCAGACTTGTCTGTCCAACGACCTTTAAAAATGAGCTGTTTGCCTGGGAGAACTGGCATTCAGAACAGTGCCAAGCTGAAAGAGAACTTCAGGGTTGATCATGGTCGGGCAGTGCTCAAAGATCTATTTGTATATACCGCGAGCGAATGGAGCCGTTAAAGCGCAGATTCCCCATTTGAAAGACCAGCTAAAATATGATGTTATTCGACTTGGAAGCTATAAGGCGCATAGGTGAATAGTTTATTATTATTCGTCGCCATCTCCAGAAGAGGTTTTTTTCTTCAGCTTGTCGGTATAGTCCGAAAGAGCCATCAAATTTTGTAATACTGGCAGCAATAAATTTCTTGCTTTTTTGTAATATGAAGGGCCTTTGGTTGTATCGGTACACAAAAGGCTTACGTGGGCCAGATTAGGTTTTGTCGCGCTCTCAATGTCTTCTGCAATAGGGCTATGGAAAATATTGAAGGCTAAAATATCATCATATCTGATCGATGCGGCATCGCCACAAAGGAAGCGAGATATATGAGGAGACTTTCGTTCTTCTGGTTTTCTTGCGGCCTGTAATACTGCTCTTTCAGTTAAAGTGTCTAAAGAAACTAAACTCTCCGAGTCAAGACTATACCCCCTCCGTTGTAAGTCCTCAGTGCTAATTGCTGCTGGTATGACTTTTCCATCAACGATATGCTGCGGTGCAAAATTAAGCCGCAAAAGGTAATGCTGATCTTCGAGTTTATAATCCATTATCATTATTGCCCTTAAGCTTTTTGCAGGTGCTCGAATACTTTCATTGGTAGCTCAGAGTCGATGCTATAGTTGTCTCCAAAGAATTCTTCACCGTCTTGCGTTTTCGCATAAAACGAAAAAGACCCATCACCATAAAACCCCAAATCTAAAGTTATATGGCTATTTTCCCAAAAAAAGCTTACCTCACCATCTGTGGCAGGGCTGATAATCGGTTCAATCATCGATGGTGCATTCAAAATTCTGAGCGCGAAAGCCTCGGCCTCTTGAATCGATCTATCATCGGGTTTTTTGGACTCAAACCCTGCCCAGCCATCCTCTAGGTGCTTAAAGCTGGCCAACGTGCTCAAAGCGCGGTTCATGATTTCTCCCTCACTCATCCTTGGTGATGAATCTGGAGTATGTACCGTTTCGCCTAGGTTGCAAGCGTAGGTTGTCGGGATGATCCGAACATTTTCTGTGGCATTCGTGACCCTAATGCGAGGCGTCCAGCCTTCAAAGAGGCTAGACGAGCTCCGTGGCGGCAGCTCGTAAGGTTCTGCTAACGGCGCTACGCATACTAATAGTGCTAACGTAGACGCAGCTGTAAAATTTTGTACAACACGGAGGTTGGTGCCTGTATTACTCGGCTTGACTCTGCCGAGATTGTTCGCATTAATCATATTCCGGCTCCAGAGTTTTTAACCCTCTTTCGCTCAAGCAATCAAAGAATATTTTTTTATTTACGGCGTGTAGCGAGGTAAGATTTTCTTTCGCAATATGAATGAAGTCAGATAGCGAAACACCTTCAAGTTGCCGTATCGAATCAATATCAATCAACAGGCCTGACTTAGGCTCGCCAGTTTCGAGAATCTGAGCATCAACGCGGCCGACAATTTGCAACAAGTTTATTGCTTCACTTTCTAAGATTTCTGTCTGTAGATTTATCTTCGCGATATCAATCCCGCGACCACCTATAGCGATTTGAGCGTTAAGGTAATCGGAGGTGTTTTGCATTAACTCACTTGGCAATACATCCGTGTATTTTAGTGAATAGCGCACAACGGGGCCTACTAAATTAATTGCATTAATGGTGTTTAGCGTTTTAATTATTTGCTCTTCAAATAATGGCCAGCCCGAGTATGGATATCGGCACGAAATTTGAACTGACCTGTCACTTACGGAGATAACAAATTTTTCGATCTTGAGTCTTACGAGGGGAGCGAATTGTAAGTTTGGATCGCTATTACGTATCTGCTCTGGAATGTCGGCGTGAGGCATACGTTCAATAGAAGCGCCGCCCCACTGGCTATACAGGTGTCCCGGCAATATAGTTGATAAAGGGATGGCAGTTTCAAAGCGAATCTCAAAAGCAGCATCCACCAAAGGTCCTTTCAGAAGCTTTGTTGGGAGTTTTGAAATCATTGATAGCCTCACTCTATTGCTACGCTTCCCGCGTAGGAAATACAAATGATTCGAACCCGTCGAATCTTCCGTTGACCTTTCATCGATTCTAGTTCGAGAGAAGTCCAATCGCCACTATGTCAGCGGCGCCGCAGCATACCTAATCAACAATAAATTGACTATGTGCAAGCTCTATCGCCCCGATGAGAAGCAAGCTTTTTCTGAAAAAAAGATTCTCCGGCTGAGGTTTACTCTGATTGGCGCGCGCCGTCATCCCGCCAGGCTTGAGCCGGGCTGGCGCTTCACCGCCGTTGATCCATCTGAATCGATGCTGGAAACTGCGAAACAGCTTGAAAGAACGGACGTGCGCCTTGGGCACGTTGAAGACTTGGCCGTAGATGAGTCCTGCGACGCAGCCTCTTTGATCGGTGTACTCCATCATCTCGATGGGGATGATGCCAAGGAAGAAATTCTGCGATCCATTCGGGCTCGTCTAAAACCGGGGCTCCGCTGATTGTCGCCGGCAACCAATATGCCTATGCCAGCCAGCCGTTGCTCCTCGCCGCTTGGGGGCAACGTTGGCGGCAGCACGGAGCCAGTCCGGATGAAGTGAAAGCCAAACTTGGGAAAATTCTTCAAGGCGCTGACCCTCCACATCCTGAGGCGGCTGTTCAGAAGCTTTTGCATGATACGGGTTTTGGGGACACTACCCGTTTTTTCAGCAGTCTGTTCTGGGGTGCCTGGTTAACATGTAAAACGGTCTGAACGGAGAGCTGAGTGGCAGCTCTTGGCCGATTTCAGCCTCTTGCCAACGGCGCCTTTGTGTTGAGCGGTCTTTTTCACTAGCAGCCCCACTTCACTACTGCACGCCAATATCCTGATTGTGGAGTGGACGAGTTCGGCAATGGTTTTGGCCATCACTCCCTGCACCAATTGACTATTGAGACTAGGCATGATGGCATCTGGCCAAACCCACGCCCTGAACCCAAATCATGCCTGAAGCCTTCTATAAGTACATGACCTACAGCACGGCTAACATTGTGCTAGAAAACCAAACTCTTCGTTGGAGTACTCCGGCGACCTTAAACGATCCCTACGACATTCAGTTTGACCTGCGTATCAATTTTGACCGAGACAAAGTACTTCGCGATACTTTAGACAAACTTTGGAAGTTACATATCGGTGAGCTTCGGGGGCATCCTGAAAATAAAATGTCAGCTGCATTTGACCTCATGAGACCATATCTTAAAAGCATGCCCAAGAAAGTATTTATGCGAAACATGGAGCGCGGAATACGGGAATCATTTGAAGTCATGGACAAAAACATTCATAAAACATATCTTGACACAAGAGACCAACTCTCTACGACCAAAATCTTATGTTTGACTGATTCGCCCATCAACCAGCTAATGTGGGCATATTATGCCGACAGCAATAGGGGTGTGGTACTCCGTTTTCAAGATGAGCCTGGAGCAGGCAGTCCATATAAATTAGCCAAGGAAATGTCTTATATGAAAGACATACCCATGCTCTTTGAAGAGGAGGAACTTTCGGACTTTTTATCTGGGCTAATCACGTTCGACCAGGCCAAGCGAATAAATACTTTAATTTATACAAAATCTGATGCCTGGAAACATGAAAGCGAGTGGAGGATATTTTCAGGTGACGGACGAAATAAAAATGCTCCCCATGAAGATATAGAATTTGGAGCTAGAGAGCTTACAGGAGTTGTCTTGGGCTGCCGCATGCCGCTTGACCAACGAGCGGCTTTATCATTAAAAATCAAACGGTTCTACCCCCATGCAGAGATTTTTCAGGTAACTCCAGCTGATCACTCCTTTCAGCTTGAGCTTTCTCCTCATATTGAAACGTAAAAGGAGCAGTCATGTTGGTAGTTGACATTGATCGGGATAGCGTTCATGTTGGAGATGATCTGGAAAGTCATGCAATATCGATCACACTCGATCAATCAGCAACACTTCGCACCTTGATCGAAGTGATACAAGATATGAACTACCTACCTCGTATCAGTGGAGGCAAGGCCACTTGGGTTGTTTATTCATCTGGCAAACCATTAGGTGTTTTAGCCCAGCAATGGCCAGAACCTAAATTGGTCGTGCGCCCCGAGAGCATCGCGGATCAATATTTCGGAAATATCGAGCCTCGCCTACTTTTCAGATATTGGTGTCAGGCAGATCCAGATGAGGTCTTTTCGGATGCCCAGGCCGGAAATGAACTGCCATCACGATTTTAGGATGGGCAGGAGGCATTGCTTTAGATCAATGCGGTTCAGATTACTGCTGTGGGTCGATAGCTTCCTCCTTGAACGACTGCTTTTGGCCGAATGCGGACTTTCAGGAGCGACAGCTATCGGCCAGTAGCGGACATCCGGGAACTACTGCTTCCGGCCAAAAGCGAACGCTCACACACGACCGCTACCAACCCATACCGTCGCTTCAAGGTAGGCGGGTGAGATGGACGTGCCAAAGTAGATACGTTTGGAACCTTAAACGGCGCAGGGCAACGATCGCAGATCCGTCAGGTCGGCCACAACCAGCTCGGCGCCGAGCTTGCGCAAATGTTCCGCAAGTTCATCTTCGCGACGAAGCTTCGCCCGCACCTTGCACCCCTGGCCAACAAAAGGCTAACGACACTGCGACTTATGGCGCCGATATTTCCCGCTGCACCCTTGACCAAAATCGGATATCCAATCGAAGTTTTCACAGAGATCACACCATCGCACGTGGTGCGCCGTCAGAGGATTTCAAAGCCGGAGTCTGTATTGAGAGCGAGATGTGCACTTCGCTCATGAAAGTTCGCTGTGGGTGTGCGATCAATCAGCAGGCTCAAGATTTCCGGGCGGTTGTAATGTCCAGCCGAGTCCATCAACAGCTTGCGACGGCTGATCAGATCGAAGTCGAGATCAGCGATGACTTCTCCTTCGCCCTCTCGTAGCGGCTCGCCGATCAACATGCCGTCCGGAGCGACTATAGCGGTGAAACAACCTCCTGAAATCGGCCCAATCGAGCAACCCGTGTCCTGCATGATCTGCGCCTGTTGCTTTGCATCGAGCCATGCAGTTGCGTTCACGACGAAAACTCCCGACTCCAACGCATGCTGGCGGATATTGATCTCCATCCGCTGGGCAAATCCTTCGCCGAAAGCCGAGCCCGGGTACATTGCAGAATGGATCTGTTCGCCATCGGCCATCATGGCGTAGCGCGCCAGTGGATTGTTGTGCTCGAAACAGGCCAGTTGGCCAATGCGGCCTACTTTGGTGGCCACTGCACGAAGACCTGAACCATCGCCCTGGCCCCAGATCATACGCTCGAAGTGCGTCGGGGTGATTTTGCGGCGACGCTGTACGAGGCTGCCGTCAGCGTCAAACAACAGTTGAGTGTTGTAGATAGTGCCGCCATCGCGCTCATTGACACCTATCGACACCACCATGCCAGCGTCGCGAGCTGCTTGGCCGATGGCTTCGGTAGCGGCTGACGGAACGGTCACTGATTGCTCGAGAAGCTTGAGGTGCTCGTTTCCGGACAGAATTTCAACACCTGTCTGGACAGCGGAGAAATAGGGGTAATACGGCACTACGGTTTCGGGAAACGTAGCGAACTGGACGCCTTTTTGTCCAAGCTCGAGGATCTTGCGAACAACTTTTTCGACGGTGGCTTCACGGCTATACAGCACGGGACTAATTTGTACGGCAGCTGCTTTAACAATAGTCATGATGGTTAAAACTCCAGAGGATAGTGAGTAAATTTAGACTCTTGGGTATTTGCGTTTCAGGACAGCCGCCTCAGGGGCCCATTTTTGGCTAACAGGGCATCTCGGCATGGAGGACCGACGTAGGTGCCTGGGTAGGTGCTGTATCGTTGAATGTCATTTGGGGCTCTCTATCGATTACATGTTGACGAACACAGATATCGCTAGCCGGGTCACTTTTTTCCTTTTGGTAAGTCGGCCATCGGCACGCTGTGATTCCCTCATCGACTGTTTCCGTTTGGTGATATTCAGGCTTTACGGCATCGCCAGGTAGTGGCAGTATTGCCATTAACCGAGGAATAACAGACACTCAAAAATGACCACCATCCGAATTTGGGTCTACGACGGGATTCTTGCTTCCGGTGTCGCTGGCCCTATCGATGTTCTTAGTGCGGCCAACCATCTGAGAGCACGCGAGACGTCACGCAAACCTGACACTATTCCTTTGTTTAAGTGGTACGTGGAATCGCTTGATGGCAACCCGGTCACGGCTGCTTCCGGCCAGCGCATCGCGGTGGACGGCAAAATAGATCCACGTAAACGTGCAGATGCCGTTCTGATCACAGCCCCGTTTTTTTCCAACATGGATGAGTTCATCAGCCGCAGTGAGCAGTTGAATGCGTTGACTTCGGCTCTTCGTCGCCAAAGCAAGTCGGGATCCTTGCTTGCCGCGGTTTGTACCGGCAATTACTTGCTTGCCGAGGCAGGCCTGCTTGACGGTAGGGCTGCTACGACACACTGGACGAAAGTGGCAGACTTCAGTCGACGTTATCCGCGCGTCGAACTTCGAGCCCGGGAAGTGGTGATTGGACAGGAGGGCATACTCTCGGGAGGATCAGCTACCTCGTACCTCAATCTGGCTGTTCGGTTGGTCGAGACCTTCGCCGGTGAGAGGCTTGCCGCAATGACCGCGAAATCCCTTTTCATTGACATGAATCGCACATCACAAGCTTCTTACACTAAGCTTCTTGACGACCATGGGCATACCGATCCCCTCGTCGCACGGGCTCAACAGCGCATGGAAGCGACACTGGAAAAAGGATTTGTGCTGAGCGAACTCGCTGCTTGGCTCGCCGTCAGCGAACGAACACTCAATCGGCATTTCAAGCAGGCTGTAGGTCTTGCACCCCTGGCGTATCTGCAGAATTTGCGCATTGAAGTCGCCAAACAACTACTGGAAACAAGGCCCATCGGACTTGAAGTCATCAGCCAACGCGTCGGCTACTCGGACCCCAGCACCTTTCGACAATTATTCAAGCGCAAGACGGGTCTCTCGCCCAGCGAATATCAAACGAGATTTGCTCGCTCATCCGTTGCAGGCGATGCAGAACGCTAGCGACTCTGCGGCAGACTCAACGCACATGAGCAAATGCAGACATAGTTCCTTCAAACATCTTGACCGCATGTCCATGGATAGTGGGCTCTCAATGGTTCATATAGAATATTAAGAGCGGCCCTCCCCATAAAGAAGAATGCTGGTACTACTATATTTAATACTTCGACAATCTGAAAGCTAGCGCAAAAACAATACATCGCACGCATCAATGCCCCTGCGATGCAAGGGCACATAGTCGGCGAATTGTCACTCTTTTGTAGAAAATAGGCCAGTTGGCAATTCGCGACCGTTTTCGTTATAGGCCGCTTTCACACTCAGGTATGACTCCATTTCATCGATATAGCCATCCTTATTAGTGTCTTTTTTTGCAAATACCGCCTGTTTTCCAGGCGCCACATTGAGGAACTCGGTCTGCGAAATTTTTGCATCGTGATCGGTGTCGATAGAATTAAAGATTGCATCACCACACTGACCTTCACCGCACTTACCTTCACTTGCCTTGGCTTGTGAATTGGCTTTCACATCGCCGCATTTTCCTTCCCCGCATTTGCCCTCTGCACCCACCTTAGCCGAAGCAAGCACGTAACCCTGCGGCAAGGGTTCTGCTGCGAATACTGCTCCGGTCAGAACGATTCCAGACAGAGCCACGCTCGCTACGCAAAGGTTCTTTTTACGAATCGTTGTAATAGTCATTGCATTCTCCCGGGCAGCGCGCGGTTCAACCACCCTGCCCTATGTTGCGTCTATTAAAAACTTTACCGTGTGGCTGAGCCCACGGCACGTCATTCCAAAATCGTTTTTTGGAATCGGTATATAAACGCCAATCTATGTCTGCGATATTTCAAATTAACCAACATTTGTATTGCCGTGTAGATATGGATGTTTAGATACAATCGTATACAATAAAGCGCACAGGTTTTTTCTTCTCATATGGGATGCGATTCCGCCCCCCTGAATGTAGCTGGCGAACCGGATCAAGCGGTGACGACCCAGAGAACGCACGTGTTTTGATGGAAATTCGGCTTTTTAGATGTCAGCCGCCACGGAACGGCATTGACCAGCAAGATCACAATCCAAAACCCTGCTTGCTGCCCCTCCTTACTCTTTCTGGCAGACAAATAACTCATCGCTTCCCTTTGGCGATGAGCTGATTTCCATACACCACGTTGAAAGCACCTCTGTTCCAGCGCTCACGGTGAAGCAAGAGAACGATGTACTCACCGAGCTTCACGATCATCGCAATGCCTCGGCGCGGGACAAAGTTTTGATGGGTTTGGGTTGTGTACGAGGAGGTGATCTATCGAAAGAGCATCATCTCGATCGGAGTAATGTGAATGGGATTTGCATGCACAGCTCCACGCTTGTACCAGCGGCTGCCCTAAAATTCCTTGCAGCGACTGTTATTGGCCGAAAGCTGTCGGCCACGACTGACCGCTTTTGGCCGGTAGCGGTCGCTTGCGAACGACCGCTTATGGCCGATTGCTGCCTGCAAAGACGATATTAGGATTGCCGTATCCGCATAATCGCATCTGTGATCGCGTTTGCATTTGTGTCTAAGGTCTCCATAGCCATCACAGCGTTATCTGCAACCACTGCCGCGCCACTGGCTGCAAGCCAAATGGCAACCTCTTCGATTGCCGCCGCCAGTGCGTGCTGGTTGTGCAGTAGCAACGTCAGGGCGTCAGCAGTGGCGATATTAGACGCTGAGTTATTTGGCATGCGATCCATCCTGGAAATGAGGTGTTCGCGAAGCCTAGCTCATGCGGCCGCACCAGAGAGGCTTAGATACCGCATGCTTAAAAATTGCTACAACGCGCAGATGATTTGAGACTTCAGCCAATCAGTTGGGGGGGGGGAGAGGCTGGCTACTGCATCCAATCCATCATCGTCACAATGTGAATGGTATTTTTGACAGTGTTGATAGTGTCCGGATTGGTGCTGAAAATGCTTGCTAGAAAATTGCTACAGAAACAAAGACACGAATCGAAATTCTCCGGAAAAAAATATCACTGGTACGTAACTGGTACATCGGTTTCTAACATGGCTTATAGGCCTTTGTTTACGGGACTTTGGGAAATATCTATCCGATCCATCATCGGTCTGACTGTGGCGCGGCGGTAGGTGCGGCTATTCGCTAGTCACAAATCCTTGCGCATGTTTTAAACCAAAAAAACTCGCTTGTTTAAATGACTCATTCTCTCGTCATCCAGGCCCTACACATCCTTGCGCCACCCCCTACACCTAAGACAGAATCCGCCGGCTTGTGCCTCTAGCACGGGGGTTCTATCGTTCTTGGGTCACTGAAATCCAGTGATCGGGTTTGGTAGCCCGGATTCCGTCAGAAGCACAAGACTACTGTCTTGCGGAGGCTTTCAATGCCTTCGTTTTATGGTGGTCATGCGCAGGGCATCTTCGGATGCGCCGGGGTTCCTGACGGCCGGTCTACCAACCTGCGTATGGCCTCCACCCTAGTTTGGTAGCGAAGGTGGCGGCTCCTAACCTCTTATCCGTCGGGAGTTACTCCATGTTCAAACCAACACCCAACCCACCAGAAACCGATCCAGTTTCCCCCTACAAATTCCCCGATTCACGAACCCTGAACGAAGCCGCCGAACGCGCGCTCGAACACTACCTCAACCCACAGCAACGCATCATGAGCAGCCACACCCCACATGACCCGACGTACATCGCCAACCCGACCAACAACACCGACTCACTCCTCGCCAATGCACACGAATA
>Ga0157373_10003845_pt1 | contig 11351 bp, 5 predicted proteins | sample C65metaG_FD_113460 | JGI IMG/M metagenome (GOLD analysis project Ga0157373, IMG submission 113460) | Corn rhizosphere microbial communities from Kellogg Biological Station, Michigan, USA - C6-5 metaG | ecosystem: Host-associated > Plants > Roots > Rhizosphere > Soil | place: USA: Michigan...
CAAGAGGTAATCCTGGACCACGGCGCGCAGCGTCACGTTCGGACTGAACCGCTCGGGCTGCTGTTGCGCCAGTGTGGCGAGACTTTCGGCCGTGTACTCCTGCTCGCTTTCTTTCGTTCGATACTTCCCATTCTCAACGCGCGCAACGGCGTGTCGCCGGCCTTCTTCGTCATGCAGAAACAACGGGAACGAGTTCGCGGTCGCCAGCACTTGCGCATGATATCCGGCACGCTCGAGCTCCGCGCTGCGGTGCTCGAGCGCCGACGCGATCTCGGGCGCGCGCCGGGCGGCTTCTGAATAAAGAGGCGCGGCGAGTTGCTTCAACGCGGGATCGAGGGGATCGAGGAAGATCAGACCATAGCGACCAAGCAGCGTCGTCATCATCGCTGCGAAGCTGTCGACGTAGCCGCGACCGGGCTGCCACGCATTCTTCACGAGCGTCTTCATGTCGGCGGCGAATTCCGACGCCGGCAACAACTCGAAAAGCTCCTCAATGACCATGTCAATCGATTCATCGAGCTTCACTTGTCCGACCGGTTCACCTTCGCGATGCAAAGACTCCGAGACGGCGACGCTCTTGAGCCGGCAGTCACGACCGATGAACTCCGCTTTCGCGACTTCCGCAAAATCGTGATCCTCTGCGGCGATCCAAAACACCGGCACGGCCTTCGTGTTTCGCTGTTGCAAACAGCCGGCGAGTTTCACAGCGGAGAGCGCTTTGTAGACGGTGTAGAGTGGACCAGTGAACAATCCCGCCTGCTGACCCGAAACCACCGCGATGCAATCGGACTCACGCAGGAGCTCGATGTTCTTCAGCGTCGCCTCGCCCGCTCCCCACCGCTGATTCATCGCTGCGAGCGCATCGCAAACGCGGTCTCGATCGACGCGATACGCGGCGAGCACTTCAGGCACGCGTTCCTGTAGTTCGTGATGAAAGCGAACGGCTGACGGATAGAAGTTGCGCAGTGCGACGGGGTCTTTCAGGTAGTCGAGAAAGAGGCGCGACTGGTGCGGAATTCGATCAAAGTCCAGCGTCTCGACGCGCAGTCCTGATTCTTCCGGGGTGCTATAACAAGCGGCTTCGGCTGTACTCAAAATGTTCCGGCTCCTGCGCGGGCATTCTACAGGTAAATCATGCAAATCCTGTAATCCTGTCCAGGACTGACCTGATCTCCGCGCGCGCAGCGTCATCGGGTGCGCGCAACGGCGCCCGCACCGCACCACCACGATAGCCCGCAAAATCGAGTGCCGCCTTCAACCCGCCGATCCCGTACTTTGTGGTGACTGCCGCCGCGAGCGGCGTTAGCTCCGTCTGCAGCCTCTCCGCTCGTTCGAGATCACCATTCGTAAACGCTCGAAAGATCTCAACGCAAACCTCCGGCACGACACATCCCACCGCGAGGATTCCACCCGTCGCACCTGCCCGCAAGGCGTCGAATAACACGGTTCCATTCCCCGTCATCACCGCAAAGTCAGGCGGGCAAAGCTCCACCGTGCGCCGAAAGGCGGGGAGATCGTTTGAACTGTCTTTCACGCCGATGATGTTCGGGTGTTCACTCAGGCGCGCGATGGTTTCGGGTTCGATCTTGATTCCGGTGAGCGGTGGCATGCTGTAGAGCAGCACGGGCACCGGCGCGGCATCGGCAACGGCGGTGTAATAGTTGACGAGCGTCTCCTGCGTGATTGCCGGGCGATAGAAATAAGGTGTGATGACGAGCACTGCCTGCGCGCCGGCGCGTGCGGCACTTTTGATTTCCTTGATGGTGTTGATGGTGCTTTGTTGTCCGGCGCCTGCGATCAGAATTGAGTCACTGGCCGCGCGCGAGACTTCGATCACTTCGAGATACTCACGCTCGTCCAGATGGACGCGCTCGCCCGTCGAGCCTAGAACCACGAAACCAATGACGCCGCGGGACGACCACGATTTGATGTTGGAGGTGATCTCGGTGGTGGAGATACGGCCGTCGGAATCGAACGGTGTTGTTGTGGGGAGCAGAATTCCCTTTAGATCGTTCATAGACTTAGATCAACCAAAGCCGTCCACAGATTACGCAGATTCTTAGGACAGAGAGCCGAATCCCTCCTCTGTGTAATCTGCGGACGGCTTTGTGCTTTAGTGGAACAGATCTCTGACTCCGATCGCGAAGAAGATATTCCCGCGGCCTTCGCCGGGGCCTTGATTTACGTTCCAGGCGTAACCGAGCGTGAAGTGCGCAGTCGTGGCGAGCTCGAAGCGAATGCCGGCGCCCGGACCGTAACGCGTGCCGCCAACCGGTCCGCTGTGCGGGCCGATGCGCGCGACATCGAACACAAACACAGGACTGATCGAATAGATGTTCACATCGTTGAAGAGCGTGTTGAGCGTGCGACGCGTGAACGCCATGTCGTTCGTCGCCTGTTTCTGCGCGCGGTTCTCGTCGATCTGCTTAAACTCGGCCAGCATCCCTTTACGCAGTGTCTCAACGCGACTCGTTGCCGCACTGATGTTCGCATCATGCAGCACGCCGTTCAAATCCACTTCGCACGTCGAGTTCACTTTCAGCAACTGAATCTCATCCGGATCGTCAGATAAAACTGATGCGATCAAACCATACGGATCTGCGCCCTGCGGCGTGATCGCGCTGTTGATGCGCCGCAAGCCGCCGCTCACCGCGCGCGTGCAGGCTTTGAACAGATCGGCTTGATCGGGATGCGCCGTCTGCGCCGCCGCAACCGCGTTTTTCAGGTCCGTGAGGGCCGTTTGCGCAGCCGGCAGTTGCGCGACTACGTTCGTGTAGTGCTGATCTTTCGAAGAGTAATAATTTTGCAGCGTGCTGGTGACGGTCGTGATCGCTCCATCGAGCTCTGATTTGAAGTCATCATCAGTCGTGAGCTCTTCAGGCACGAGCGTCCTGCGCCAGATCCCGTAAGCCGCAGTCAGGTTGTAACTGAAAAACTCCCGGGCGCCCGCGCCTTCCGTCGTCTGAAAAAACCTGCTGCCGGGAATCGCGCGAATGACCGGATTCGCACGAATCTGCCAGGCATCACTCGCGATAAAAAACTCCTCGTTGCGCCCGCCGAAAAACCGCTCGGGCAGTGGAACTTCTCCGGGCACGCGCAAACGGCCGAGCGTGAATCGCGACTCGACGTCAAACAGATGATGATTGCCGAACGAATACCAAAACTGGTGACGCGCGTCGAGAATGTGCTTGTGCCAATCGACGCGCGCGGCTGGTCCAACCGAGCCAAGCTCGAGACCGTACGACGCAGTGAAGATGTGGTTTCGCAGACGCGAATCGATGGCGCCGTAGAGTTTGAGTGTGCCGAAGCCGGCGTTGGGAACGGTGTCCGGCGCGAGCAGAAGACTGCCGGGTTCGGTCTGGCGATTACCGCCTTCCAGCGACGCACCGAATCGCAAACTCACGTTGCCGTTGAGCAAAGGCTTGGTCACACCGTCGAACTGCGCACTCAAATGACCGCCGCGAATGTCGCCCGCCCCAGTCCGCAGTGAAAAGTGCGAGAAGTTAACGAGCCACTCCGCATGCGCCAGCCAGCCGCCAGTTTGGTCCGAATCATATGCACCTTCGAGCGCGGCGTAGACGTTGTGCATGCGCGACGAGGCTTCGCCTTTGATGACGGCCGATTTGAACGGCAGCTTCCAGAACTTGCGCGGCGTGAACTCGAAACGCCCGCCGCCGGCAAGCAGATTGGTCGAGTCGTAAACGGCGGCCGGAGTGAAGTGAAAAGGACTCGCAGTCTCGACCGTCGTTTGTCCCGCGGGCTCTTGCGGCGTCTCACGTTCCTTCACGCGCTGCTCGGGACGCGCACTCAGCACCGGCATGATCTGCGTCGAGTAAATGCGATAGATCAGATCGACGTTGCCCGCGGTGCAATTCGCAACCGTGACGAGTTCGAGCCGCAGCTTGACGCGCATGTCGCTCGTGTCGGGCAGGAAGTTTTCCGCTTCGATTATCTCGAGTGCTTTTCCGGCGGCGCTCGTGTAAGTGAATGGTTTGTCTTTGATGAGCGTCGTGATCTGATCAACGGCGCGTCGTTGTCGCGCTTTGATCCACGGCAGGAAATCGAACGGATCGTCGATGCGGACATTCCTGACCGTGAAGCCCTGTTGCTCGAGATCGATGCCCGCGCATGAACCCGCGGCCTGATCGTTTTCGATCACTTTGTCGAGCGCGGCTTTCGCTTGTCGCTTCGCTGCCGCGAGATCGATTGCATCAAACTCTTCCTGAATCGTCTGGGTGAGCGTCTGCAATCGAGCGATGTTCTGCGCGAGCGACGGATCCTGCAGACCGTTCACACAGGCAAGAACTTTCGCGAGACGGTTTTCGTCGTCTTCACCGGGTATTGAGACGAGTGCGCGGATGTTGCCGTACTGAGGTTGTTCTGACGATTGAATGGCGCTCCGCGTGCGACGCAGCGCCGTTTCGATCTGTGACGAACACGACCGTGCGCTCGTCAAATCATTCAATGCCGCCTGAATGTTTGGGAGCTGCGTGACGATGTTCGCGTAGTGCGGATCGCGGGTCGCGTAGTAGTTCTGAAGGTTGCCGAGTTCGGTCTTCCGAATGGCTTCCTGAGTTTGGCCGAAAGAGGTCTGTGTGGCGAGGAGAAGAATTGCTCCCGCAAAGGCGCAAAGGTGCAAAGTAGATCTACGATTCATATTTCTCCTTTGCGCCGTCGCGGGAGACAAAGTTTTACTTCTTCTTCAACGTGTTCTGAATCGTTTCCTGCGCCTCTTCCTCGTCGATGTCGCCGGCCTCTGCCGCTTTCGCGTCGTCGGCTGCTGGTCCAAGTGCGTGCGCGCTCTGAGCGGCCGTCAAACCCTTCGCGGCCTTTTCAGCCTTCGAGTTCAGCGCCTTGTCGACCTCGACGTTCAACGTGACAATCGCGTCGCCATACGGATCGGACTTCTTGGCGCGCTCAAAGAGTTGAAAATCGATGGTCCAGATCACGGTCGTGCCTGAGCTGGCATCCTTCGAGAGCCCGAAAATAACGCGTCGCAGCCCGTTCGGAGTGTTCAACTCAAAATTAACTTTCAATTTGATGACGTTTGGTGTTGTCCCCATTACTTGCTCCTTATACTCACCAGAGTCTTAGCCTAAGTCAGTCTGAAAGATAGTGGGTAGTGCCCCTCGTTTGAGAGATTTCTCTGTGCAACCTCTGTGTTCTCTGTGTCTCGGTGGTGAGTTCGGCCAACACAACCACAGAGACACAGAGAACACAGAGGTTGCACAGAGAAGCAGTTCAAATTAGGTCACCATCGGATAGTGGGATGTTCTGACGAACATCACTGTCTCGGCTGTCCGGCCCCGCTTTGTTCTTCGATATTCTGCGTCCCGCTCTTTTGGCGCAGCAGGTTCTTGATGCCGAAAAGTGATTCCAGTGCGTCTTGCCAGAAGGGCGCGCCGACACTTAATAACATGACCATGATGGCCCAGCCAACGAGTGTGCTGACGTCTCGCTTCCGCATTTGCCACCATTGACCGGGCGTTTGGTTGTGCCACGTATACACGTTTTCCGGGCCTTCGACCAGACCCTGTCCCCACACGCTGCCGTCAGGTATCGCGATGGTCCATACGCCGAGGCTGCGGACGAACGCCTGCAATTGCTGCGTGCTGAGCGGCGTAAACCCAAATCCTTCGTACGTGCTGGACAGGCTCTCGATTTCCTCGCGCGACTGTTGCAACGCTTCCTGAATGTTTGCCGGTGTCGGCGTTGGCGCAGCTTGCGATTGTGCCTGGCGCGAACGCTCGATGATCTCCGGTCCCTTATCAATAATGAGATTTCGCTGCACTTCGTTAGAGGCCAGGCTCTTGTAGACCTGGAAAAAGTTGGCGTTCAGAAAAATCACGACGACAATGCTGATCGCGATCGAAACCGTCCGCATGTGACGCGTGTAACGCTCGTCAAAGCTCTGCGTGACGGTGTCGAACCAGAGTTCGACTTGTTCGATTTTGTTGCGCAGTGGCGCCGTGGCATCGACAAACTTCTGACTCAGGTCGCCGATGAGTTTTGCGACGTCGGCCAACTGTTTTGACAGGTTCTGGAGTGCGGTGACTTCGCCCGTATTGCCCGCAGCTTGCGCGATTTCAGTTTCTTTGGTGATCGCGACCTGCGCTTCGTCAACCAGATCGAGAAGCTCGTGGACGTCGAGTTTCTGCAGCCGCAGCAGGTCGGCGAAAAGGACGCGCGGTTTCACTTGCTTGCCTTCGACGATGGCGCTTACGTTGTTGAAGATCGGCGCGAGGATCGAGCGGATTTCGGCAAGCTTCGTACTCGCTGCGCCACGCAACATGTCGTCGTCAGTGATTTTGTTGATCGCCTCGCGCAAATTATCGATGCGATCGCAGAGCACTTGAAACTTCTCTACGTAGTCCGGGAAGAAATCTTCCGACTCCAGCTTGCCCATCACTTTGAAAAGGTCGCCTTTGGAGAGCGAATCGAGTACGGGCCGGCCGAAGAGCGTCTTGCGGCCGATGTTTTTGAACTGTTCGAGGACTTTGTCTTTGAAGACGTCGGCGGCGGTCTCGGGCACGGTGATCTTCATGCCGAGGACGCGTTTGATGGTTGTCCAGATTGCGGTCAGGCGCGGGCTGGGCGGCGCGGGCTCCGGATTCGCGCCCACCACCTGCTCGTACAAGTCTTTCAGTGAGCCTTCAATCTGGCGCGACTTGAGTTTCAAAAGTTTCTTGAGCAGCGTTTGAATCGCCTGCACGAGCAGACTCAGAACCAGCAAGACAACAACGAGGGCGATTATTGTGTTGAGGATACCGAGATCCATAAGCACTCCTTTGGGGGCAAGGTTTTGGAACGGAGCTTTGCCTCAAAAGTCAGAATTCATTGTTGGGTCGGGTCAGTACAGGGAGCGGTAGCGACCTGGTCCGTGATCAGCATGCGATATTTCTAATGATTCTTGGTTCTATGGTTTGACCAGGTCGCTACCGCTCCCTGTACTGACCCGATCCAAGCGCCATCCCGACTTTGAGGCAAAAACTTCCAACGGTAAAAGATGCAGGCCACACAAAAGCACAGAATGACCTCCACGATCAATATGAATTATTTATCCGTTTTGTGCGTCTTTGTGGCAAACTGAAATGAATCGGCACTCCTGCACCATATTATTCAGGGGCTCTCTTTCCTAACTGGCTTCGATCTCGCTTCACGTTAACGGAGGATCTTTCATGACCGCTTCCCCTAAGACTGAATACACCCAGGAAGTTCGTTTTGCCATCGTTATGTATGGCGGCGTGTCGCTGGCCATCTACATCAACGGCATCGCGCAGGAACTGTTTCACCTCGTCAGTGCAACGGCTCGCGAGAAAGCCGGCGGCGACACCGCATTACCCGTCGACGCCCTCACGCCCACCCAGCGCGTATATCGAAAACTCTCGTACATCCTCTCGAACCGGCAATTCCGCGAAGACTGCAGAACTCAGGCAAAGCAGGCTGCCGACCAGAGAAAGTCGTTCAGGGTGCCGGCAACTCCAGCTGACGACACACTCGAAACGCGGTTCGTTATCGATATTCTGTCCGGCACATCCGCCGGCGGCATCAACGCGATTTTCCTTTCGAAAGCGCTGGCCAATGAACAGAACATCGATCAGTTGAAGGAGCTGTGGGTTAACGAAGGCGACATCGGCGTACTGCTCAACGACAAGAGATCAGTGGCCGGCCTGGGTATCGAGAACCAGCAGCCGCCGCTCTCGTTACTCAACAGCCGTCGCATGTACCTGAAATTGTTGAAGGCTTTCGACGACATGGACAGCGCGAAGCCCGTCAACGGCACTGCTTCGCGCTTTCTGGACGAGAGTGAGCTCGATCTGTTTATTACCACCACGGACATCACCGGTTTGCCGTTACCGATTCGACTCGCGGATTCCGTGGTTTTCGAACGGCGCCATCGCAATGTCTTTCAGTTCAAGTATGGTCCGAAAGAGTCTCCGGCTAACGATTTCGTTTCCAACAACAATCCATTCCTCGCGTTCGCCGCGCGCTGTACCTCATCGTTTCCGTTCGCGTTTGAGCCGATGAAACTGTCGGACATCAACGAAGTACTCGACGCCTTCCCTGAGCACCGCGCCAAAGAAGCGTTGCGCGGCACGAAAGCTAATTGGGAACGCTTTTTCAACCGCAACCTCGTACGCGTCGCAGACAAAATCGAAGAGCGGCCCTTCGGCGATGGTGGTTATCTGGACAACAAACCGTTTTCGTTCGCCGCCGACACGATTGCTCGTCGTGAGGCAGTTTTGCCGGTCGATCGCAAGCTTATTTATATCGAACCATCACCGGAACATCCCGAAGACGAGGGCTTCGGGAACCAGCAGATCGACGCGTTGAAAAACGTGAAGGCGGCGCTGCTCGACCTGCCGATGTACGAGACGATTCGCGAGGATCTCCACCGTCTGATGGACCGCAACGATCTGATCACGCGAGTTAATCAGATTACCGACGCGATCGAACAGGATCTCGAGGACGCACGTTTGCAACGACCCACGCTCAGGCCGGGCGAGTGGGAGTCTCTCGATCTCGCCGGCATGGTCCAACGTTTTGGCATTTATTACTTGCCGTATCGAAGACTCAGAATTGAGGCGGCCACTGATGAACTCGCACGCAGCGTCGCGAGAATGCTGCACGTTGACGAAGATTCCGCGAACTTTGTTGCGGTTCGCGCGCTGATCCAGGCATGGAGAGACAAAGAGTATCAAGACAAGAACGAAGAGAAACGTGATGACCGCCTCACGACGTTGGCACAACAAATCACGAGTGTGATGAAAAAGTCTGCAACCGCTGAAGACAATGAAACAGTCGAAAAGCAGTTGCGTACCTGGCTACAGATCAATCTGTCCGATGCCTACAGAGATAGTCTTGCCGCCAGCGAGTCTGAAGTTCGACGATCAGCAACCACGACACCAGTAAAGACAGCAAACCAGTTTCTGGTCCACTTCGATTTCAAATACTGGATGCGGCGACTGGCATTTGTCCGTCTGAAGATCGACGAGCTGATAACGCTACACAAAATACCATCCGTCGAAGGGCAACTTACTCCAAACGAGAAACAGCAGATAGTAATCACTATCCTGAACAAGTTTTTGGGTGAGCGTAAGTATGAACAGCTAACTCAGGAAGAGAAAATTGAAGTCAACGCCTTCCTCAGCACTGTTCGGACTAAAGTGATCGAAGTCTTTCAGACACTCCGAACTGGTGCGCGTGATATTTACGCAGGCAAGGGTGAAGCATCCGCAGCGTTTGCAGCGAAACTGAAAACGATTCAGCTGACTCCGCAACTTCGTGACTATCTGCTGGGCATGGTTGATAAAGACGGGAGCGAGTTTTCCTTCTCGAGGTTGAGGGTCGAAGAATGTGCAAACAGGGCAAAGCTCTTATTCGGTGACCAGAATGTTGCGCGGCAGTTTGATGCGGAGAATCTTTCGGAGAATCTCGATCAAGCTGCTTCCGCACTGCGCACGGCCCTCGCTGCGATAATCGGACCAGCCTGGGACACGTGCAGAGAATTGCTTGGACCGAAAGTCACTGCCGGCAACGGCGACGGCAGCCCACACGTCGAAGGCGTGCGTAAATACCTTTGGCACTATCTGAGCAAGTTTGACGATTACGACCAGGTGCGCTTTCCGATCATGTACGGCACCGACGGGAACGAGTCGGATGTTGTGGAAGTCTTTCGCATCTCTCCGGAAGACGCGCCCAGCCTCATCGATGAGCGTGCCGAAAGCAAGAAGCCAAACGGAAGGACGAAACTCGCGGGCACGTCACTTCATCACTTCGGAGCTTTTCTCGATCGTGTCTGGCGGCAAAACGACATCATGTGGGGCCGCCTGGATGGTGCGGAACGACTGATCACGATCTTGCTGCCCTATCCGAAAGACGCTCTCGTTCGCGCGGCGCTAATCAAAGAGGCGCATGCAGCCATTCTCCGCGAAGAACTCTCGACGCAAAGTCGCGCTGAGTTGTCGTCAATACTTTCAGAGGCCTTGATCCGCGCCAGCGCGGGCGAACCGATTGAAGCAGCTGTGGCGAAAGTCATGGAAGAGCTCGCGGATACCTCGCCCGTCAAAACCCGTCTGGCCAGCGCGATTACGGCGATCTTCGAGGACGACGCCACGAAGAAGGACGAAGACGACAAGCTAGTGACGTTTGTCAGGTTGGGTTACCAGGTGAATCGTCGACTCGATTCCAAAGCGGTGCTTGAAACCATCTCCCGGTCGACACAGACCATCGGCGGTATCTTCGAAGACCTCGCGAACCGGAATAGTCTTGACGGCCGGAGTCTCTCCTGGATCGCACGGCTCGGACAGTTCTTTTGGGGATTGGTCCAGGTGGCAGTACCCAACAGCATCCTGAACAAGCTCGCGACTCACTGGCTTTACCTTTTATACATGTTCGAGGCGGTGATCATTGTCGGCGGCGTCTTGTTAGCGCGGCCCGGTGCGCAGCAATTCGGATGGACCGCGTTCGGAATAACCGCGATCGTAAACGTGATCACACTGTTCCTGAAAGATCTGATGCGCGGACGCCACGTCGTCAAACGCATGCTCCTGGTTGGACTCGGCCTGGTTGTTGCGGCGCTGACGGTGATTGGGCTGTTGAAGCTGGTCGGACTGTTTGGATTCAGAGTAGGCGAGGGTTCCAACAGCTTACCGCCGCTTGCATGGATCTCAAGCACGTTTTGGACTGCGGTGGAGATGATAACGGGACAGCGGTTAGCGCCGTATATCGTTGCCATTGCCGGTTTCGCCATCATCGCTGTCGTGCTGGTCCTCTTAAACCGCTCGGACAAATTTAATTTTGGACGATCGGCACGGAAGCCTGAGTCGTTCAAGCCAATCGAGTTGAAGAAGTTTAAGAAGCGAGACATGAAAGACATTTTTCTCAAACAGGAAGCAGGCACTTCGACTTACAGCGTCACGGCAAGACTTTCGGCAGCACCACCGCTCGATTGGATCTCGACTTTTGAACAGCAATGGGCCGGAATGAATCCTCAGGTTCGCATTTATCGCGATCAGGTGCGATTCGAATCGGATCCTCAGCGCGTCAAGGCGATCTGGGATCAACTGCGCGCGATCATCGCCGCTACAAACAAGGTCCACAGTGAGGCGGTTGCAAAGCGAAATCAGGATCTGGTGAATCGTCAGAAGAGTGAGAAGGACAGATTGAAGGACGAACGGGACCAGAAGTGGGACGTTTTCGAGAAGTTGTCGTAAGCAGCCTTCAACGATCTTCACCCAACGAGCCGCAAAGCGGCTCTTTGCGCCTTTGCGTGAACTGTTTTAACTTCTACTAAAAAACACCATGCCAAATTATCGTTTTATCCAACTCGACGTATTCACGGACCGCGC
>Ga0157373_10003849_pt1 | contig 11341 bp, 12 predicted proteins | sample C65metaG_FD_113460 | JGI IMG/M metagenome (GOLD analysis project Ga0157373, IMG submission 113460) | Corn rhizosphere microbial communities from Kellogg Biological Station, Michigan, USA - C6-5 metaG | ecosystem: Host-associated > Plants > Roots > Rhizosphere > Soil | place: USA: Michigan...
CTGCAAGGCGAAGTCCAGCGCGTGGGCGGCAAGCTGTCCAACGCCGCCTTCGTCGACAAGGCGCCGCCTGAAGTCATCGCCAAGGAACGCGCCAAGCTGACCGAGGCCGAACAGGCCCTGGGCAAGCTGGCCGAACAGCACGCACGGATCGCCAGTTTGTAATCGGCTGAAGAAACTAAAAAAGGGAGGTCTGTACAGACCTCCCTTTTTTGTCCCCCGAAGCTGACCGCACACACGATTCTGTAGCAGCACGGCTTGCCGGCGGCAGCGCCATCAAGATCGCTGCCGCCGGCAAGCCGTGCTGCTACAGACCTATTGCAGAACCGATACCCATGAACACACCGCCCAAACCGCCACGCAAGAAGCCAAAACCCGCGACCGCAGCCAAGCCTGCCGAGCCGCGCGAGAAGGCCAGCCTGCACCCGCGCAATCGCCATCAGGGCCACTACGACTTCCCGAAGCTGATCAAGAGCAGCCCCGAGCTGGGCAAATTCGTGATCACCAACCCCTACGGCAAGGAAAGCATCGACTTTGCCAACCCGGCGGCCGTGCGCGTGTTCAACCGCGCGCTGCTCAAGGCCTTCTACGGCATCGCCCATTGGGACATCCCGGCGGATTACCTCTGCCCGCCGATCCCCGGTCGCGCCGATTACCTGCATTTTCTCGCCGACCTTTTGGCAGAGGACAATGACGGCGTGATCCCTCGCGGCGCCGCGATCAAGGCGCTGGACATCGGCACGGGTGCCAACTGCGTCTACCCGCTGATCGGCCATCGCGAATACGACTGGCACTTCGTGGGCTCGGACATCGACAAGATCGCCTTCGCCTCGGCCACCACCATCGTCAAGGCCAACGCCCTGAGCAAGGCCATCAGCCTGCGTCAGCAGAACGATCGCAAGCACATTCTGGTCGGGCTGTTGCAGGCCGACGAACGCTTCGACATCACCCTGTGCAACCCGCCCTTCCACGCCTCAGCCGAAGAAGCCCTGCGCGGCAGTCAGCGCAAATGGCGCGCACTGGGCAAGGCCGATCCCAAGCGCAAGCTGCCGGTGCTGAACTTCGGCGGTCAGGCAGCGGAATTGTGGTGTGAAGGGGGCGAAGCGCGCTTTGTCACGCAGCTGATCGCTGAAAGCGCTCAAGTGCCAAAACAGGTGCTGTGGTTCAGCACGCTGGTGTCCAAGGCGTCCAATCTGCCGCTGATTGAAAGCTCACTGAAAAAAGCCGGCGCCGTTGAAAGCCGCGTGGTCGAGATGTCACAGGGGCAGAAGCAGAGCCGCTTCGTGGCCTGGACGTTCCACGACAAGGCCCAACAGCAGGCCTGGCGCGCAGAGCGTTGGGGGCAGACCAAGGCATGACGCCTACCCCGTCCACTGTCATTTCTGACAGTAGACGGGGTCTTTTCAGGCTCCATACTCTCGAACCTTCCTGCATCGTCTGCCAGGGAGGCCAGCCATGCGCACCTTCTGCTTCATCATCTTTCTCATTGCCTACACAGGTCATGCCGACGCGCTCGATCTGGTCGTAGACCCCAACCCTCAAGCGACCGCCCAGCGCTTCAACGACAGCTACAACCGTACGGTCAACGACTGCAAGGAGCAGGACACGGGCGCGCCGCGAGGACATTACTACTGCAGCGGGGTGACGTTGCGCATGGTCAATGACGGCCCGTTCCTGCCCTGGACCTATAGCCCCTACGCCAAACAAACCGGGGCGACGTCCTGGACCTGGATGCGCAAGGACCTGAGCATCAGCGTCCTGGCACACCCCGCAGGCTTTGTCCTGAACCCTCCTGCGGATGCGCTGAAGCTAGGCCTGCCCGCTCTGGACAAGGGCTGGACCTGCATCTATACCTTCGATGGTTTCACCGGCCCTGACCGCAAGTGGTACGGCTGCGGCCCCTTGAACGACACCGCATTCGCCCCTCCCGCCCAGCCCTCCACCCAGAACAGCAATCAGCAATGGGCCTTCGGCACCTGCGCCTTGCAGAACGTCACCAGCGCCGAGCAATGGAGACAGAAATACCCCGGCGGACCGCATCAGCCAATCCAGACCAGCCAATGTTCGTGGAACGCTGAAGTCCCTGCGCAGTGGGACGCGATGATCGCAGCCCATGAGGCACGGGTCACAACGCCAGATTCGGACTACTTTGCCGAACGCAAATATTTCAACGAATTCATGCTCAAGAACTTCCCCGACAGTGATGGGCAGGAGATGAAGCCCTATATCGCGGCGTTCATTTATCTGCCCCGCGGCGCGCAGAACTTTGTCGTACGGGGGGATTACGGCAGGCCTGCTCAACAGCAAAACGGGGTTGATAACGCCCGCCGGTTCCAGCTCAAGCTCTATCAGGAGGGATACGCCGTGCCCATTCTCAAGGTCGATTTCAGCAAGCCTGCACAGCAGCGTTTCAGCTACAACCCGGCCGATCAATTTGTCTGGCTGGGCGAAGGCAGCGGCGTGCGGCGTCAGTACATTGCCTCGGCGACCTGGTCGCAGTTCACCGATAACGTGACGGGGCAGAAGGTGTGGTCGCTGAAAGTGATCCCTACTGCGCGCGGCAAGACGTATCAGGCCAATGACCGCAAAGCCATCTACCTGGAGCTGCAGCAATTCAAGGGGGCGGATCCGCAATGGCGTGAGCAGGAGACAATGCCCGGCAGCATGGAAAGCCAGCTCAACTGCATCATTGACAACTATCCCGGCCGGGGTGACTGGAACCTGGAACCCTTCCGCCCATTGGTTTCGGCCAGTGAAGCGAAGGCTGCCGGGTGCAATCCAGTACCCAGATAGCAGGCACAAAAAAACCGTGTCCGGATCGCTCCGTCACACGGTTTCCTACAAGCAGCGTTTTCGCTTACTTGTTGATCGAGTCGGTCAGCACTTTGGCTGGAACGAACTTGACGACTTTCTTGGCAGCGATTTCGATGGCTGCGCCAGTCGAAGGGTTGCGGCCGGTGCGCGCTGGGCGCTCGGTGATTTTCAGCTTGCCGATACCTGGCAGAGTGATTTCACTACCGGATTCCAGTTGGTCAGCGACGATTTGGCCCAATTGGTCGAGAGCGTTGCGCGCGGTGGTTTTAGGCGCGTCGATAGCTTCTGCGATATCGGCGATCAATTGGTCTTTAGTCAGAGCCATGGTGGTGTTCCTTCCCTATCAAATTCATATGGTTTGCAGAGTGTGTACAGACGCGAAATGTAGATACCTAAATCGGCCTTTGGTTCGGCCGAACGCCCACAAACTGCGTGCTTGGCGCGCTTCAGTGCGCAAGACCGGGCAAAACTAGCACAGAGCCAAGCAAATATCCGCACCAACCTAGCCATTTGGTCAGCTTTATCGCGATTGGGCCGTAAAAAAGTCATATTAATGGTCATGGAGCCCTGTTTCAGGCCTCCCCGGCGCGCTCTTTCCCCAGTCTGCGGTACACTTGGCGACTTTCGCACGGGCCATGCTTGCCCCGTTCAGTTCCACTTCAGTCGCCGAGAAATCCATGCCGATCCGTCATGCCATCGTTCACCTGATCGACAAGAAACCCGACGGTACGCCCGCAGTCCTCCACGCTCGAGACTCCGAACTCGCAGAGTCCCAGGCCATCGAGAACATGCTGGCCGACCTCAACGAGAGCTACAACGCCAAACAGGGCAAAGCCTGGGGCCTGTTCCACCCGGAGTCCGGTGCGCACCCTTTCAGCGGCTGGCTGAAAGAGTATCTGGACGACGGCAAGGACTTCACCGCGTTCAGCCGCGTGGCGGTCGAGCACCTGCAGAAGCTGATGGAAGAGTCCAACCTGTCCACCGGCGGCCACGTGCTGTTCGCTCACTATCAGCAAGGCATGACCGAGTACCTGGCCATCGCTCTGCTGCACCATAGCGAAGGCGTGGCGGTGACCGAGGCGCTGGACGTCATGCCGTCCCGGCATCTGGACTTGGGCCAGCTGCACCTGGCGGCGCGGATCAACATCTCCGAGTGGCAGAACAACAAGGCCTCCAAGCAGTACATCTCGTTCATCAAGGGCAAGAACGGCAAGAAGGTCTCCGAATACTTCCGCGACTTCATCGGCTGCCAGGAAGGCGTCGACGGCCCGGGCGAGACCCGCACGCTGCTCAAGGCTTTCAGTGACTTCGTCGAAAGCGAAGACCTGCCCGAAGAATCGACCCGCGAGAAGACCAAGGCGCTGGTCGACTACGCCAGCAGCCAGAGCAAGATGGGCGAGCCAATAGCCCTGGAAGAACTCTCCGGTTTGATTGACGAAGACCGCCCGCGCGCGTTCTACGAGCACATCCGCAACAAGGACTACGGCCTGTCGCCGGAAATCCCCGCCGATAAGCGCACACTCAACCAGTTCCGCCGCTTCACCGGTCGCGCCGAAGGCCTGTCGATCAGCTTCGAAGCGCACCTGCTGGGCGACAAGATCGAGTACGACGAAGAGAAAGGCACGCTGATCATCAAGGGCCTGCCCACGCAGCTCACCGACCAGCTCAAGAGGCGCTGATCGCCATGCTCGTGCGCACCCTCAAGAAGTTCGTGCTGATCATGCTGGTGGTCGTGGTCTACCAGAGCTGGGGCAAGATCGAACACTTCGTCAATCCGTCCCAGGCGGTGTCGGCGCAGGTGCAGTCCCAGGCCAAAGTGGTGCTGTACGCCACCGACTGGTGTGGCTACTGCAAGCAGACGCGGCGCTTCCTGGACAGCAAGGGCATCCCTTACACCGAATACGACATCGAGAAGTCCAAAGAGGGACGCAAGGCGTACGAAGCCTTGGGTGGTCGCGGCATCCCTCTGATCGACGTGAACGGCACGCTGATCAGAGGGTTTTCACCGGATGAGATTCTTGCTGCGTTGAAATGACTCAGCGTTAACGCCAGAGGGCAGTGCTCGCGTAACACTGCCCTTTTTCTGGTTCTCAAGGTTCAGGCTGTCACGAAATCACAACACGTTGCAGCCTGCTTTTTCTGCCTTAGCTTCCGTGGCGTCAGGCCGGAAGGGTTCAAGATTGAACTCAGCCTTGCCTCGCGCAATATTGAAGTGGCAAACCAATTGACGGCGCATGCCCCCTCCGTCGTTCTGCTTCCATTGAAAATCGTTTTTGTATTTGCGCACCAACTCAGCGTAAACAGCATCGGAACCTGAAGAGCTGTTTTGTTTGCGCCCCAACTCAGTCAATACCACAGACAATGACCATTCATTTTGGCCGGTCCCAGGGTCAGGTCGCCAAATCCAGGTGGCAGACTTAATGTAGCGGTCAATGGTCTTGCCTGATTCGGCAATTGCCTGGTCATCAGCGTCGCATTTAAAAGATGCTTCATCGGATAACGTCTTTGGCAGCGTCATAGCGATAATGGGTACCCAAACACCTGTTTTTTCGAAGTAACGCTGCTGATCGAACTGCGCATCTTCCCGACCGCCTTTGGGCTCTGGCAGATAAAAGAAAGCCTGAATGGGTAATTCCGCAGCGGGTGTCGTGCTCTTCCAGGTGTCCAGTCTTAATTCATTCTGCTTTCTGAAGGCCTCGGGCGTTCGCCGCTGAGCACTTAAACTCGCATTAAAGTTATCCACGGCATGGCTGTTCAGATTGTCTCGAACATCGAATCCGCATTCACGACGGTTGTCCCCATTGACGTCGGCCTTGTAATGGTCGGCCCACTCCTGCCCTGTAGTGATTCTGTTCGGCTGCCGGGAATAACAGGGGGTGCCCAGCCCTGCGGGTTTGGAGTTAGCCCATGCCCCGCATCCCTTGTCTTCACGTGCATCCGTACCGCCATCCATAGGGAAAGAGCACAGCACGTTGTAGGTACTTTTGCCGGCAGGGACGTCCAGCACAGGAAACAGAATGTAGCCATTGTTCTCATACCGTACGAGCCTTGAGAACTTTGCGTCCTTGCGAATATAAGAAAACGACGTCCCCCCGCTTTTCACAGCATTGGGGCTCGGGTCCCAGGAATTGTAATCATCCGAAGGCACCGTAGCCCTGAAGATCACGCCATTGCACAAAAATGCCGGGGAGGTGCTTTTCCCACAGTTATCCCGAGTATCGTTGTACTGCCGAGTAAGTGCCTTGGCGGTATCGGCACAACTTGCGGCCATGAGATCAGAAGCCGACATTGCTAACGCCAATAACGACACAGCCCAAAGTTGAGGTTTTTTCATTTCGTCACTCCTTATCCTTGGAGCCCGTCCCTGATACCTCAGCCACAGCACATCCGACGTCGCAATAACGAAGCAACGGAACACAAGGCAACATGATTAAAACAATGCAAGGCGAGAATATCGCAATGAAGCGCACTGACAACTGTCAGAATTGACAGTTGTCAAAGCAGACAGAAATCGATTGGCAATTAACGCTGACGTACAAATTGCCACTTGTGCTATTGGATGTTTTGAAACTAAAAAAGGGCGCCGCGAAGTTCGCGGCGCCCTTTTTCTGACTGACATCGACTCTGGAGTTCAGGCCCTGTCTATACGAAACCCAAACCGCGGGAAGTGCACATGCACCACACCCGCGCGCTCATCCTCGCGACGCAGGATGATTTCTTCACGGCCGCTGAACACCAGCTCGCCGTGAACCGGGTTCACCCCATAGTCCACCGCCGACACGCTCACCTGCTGGCCCGCCTCGAAACCGTTTGGATCGCTGAACACCTCGTCCGGTAGCGGCGCGGGGGTAGCTGCACGGGCGATTTCAACGGCGTCTGCCGAACTCAGCTCACTCGCCGCCCCGTGCCCGAAGCCGATGACGCGCTGATACCACGCCAGCACTGCCGGATACTCATCGACCAGAGGGGCCGTAACCGGCGTCTGCTTCAGGAACCACAAGGTGTGGGCCACGGCAAAGTCGGCAATCGAAGGCACGCCCAGCAGGAAATCGCCGCTGCGCTCAAGCTGGGTTTCGAGACGTGCCATCAGGGTTGGCCATTGATGCTGCGCCAGTTCCAGCGGCACCCGGGTGGCGCTGCCTCCGTCAAAGAACGTCGCGCGATCGGCCACGAAAGCCTTCACGCCCTCAGGCGGCAATTTGGCAAAGCGCACGGCCAATGAGGCAGGTTGGAAGACCAGGCTGACGGAATGCAGGAACAGCACCGTATCGGCCCAGTTGGCCAGGCTCGCCGCCGTGAACTCCTGACCTTCGGGGTAGAAGCTGGGCGACGACTTTTCAGCTTCCAGACGATGGGCGATCAGCGCGGTGTCGCAGTAAATGTCGGCACCTACCTGCAGCACCGGCGTCTTGCGATAGCCACCGGTGAGCGCGAGGACATCAGGCTTGGGCATGATCGGCGGGATGATCACCGAGCGCCACGACAGCCCCTTGAAACCCAGCATCAGGCGCGCCTTTTCGGAGAACAGGGACGTTGGGTAGTGATGCAGGATCAGCTCGCTCATGTTTTGACCTCGGGGAGAATGCATTGAATCCGGGAATGACGATCTTGCCTCGCCACCCGGCCACGGTACTCAGACAGTGACCTAAGTTGAGCGTTGCCAGCGATCACCACAAGTGACGAACAGGCCAAGTTCAGAGACGGTAGCTAGAGCAAGCTGATTTCAAACACATGGGAGATGGTCTGGCTTTTCGCGTCCCAGACATACCGAACGTGCTTGCCCTGGACGGGGAGCGAGACCGCCGGAGGGCGAAACGCCGCCACACACTCATGCCCCTCCAGACGCACGCTGCGGTAGAGCAACCCCCACGATCCCTCGTCTCGCAACGCTTTCGCGAACCCTTGCGGGGCACCGTAGCGGGCCGGATCAGGCTCATGCAGTTCGGGGTAATCGGCGCGCACGTCGTGAACGGGCTTTACGACCTGATTGACGTAGGTGCGCAGAGTCAGCTCGATGTCCTGCTCGTGAGTCGCCGCCAGAAATCGCTGCTGATGAAAGCGCGTTTCGGCGATAGCGGCAGCCTGGCTGTTCGCGGCGTAATAGATGCCGTACGTCCCGTCGGTAAAACGGCTCGCCTTGCCAATATGAGTGAACGCCGCCATCACAGGGGTGGATCCGGGGCCGGAAACGCGATCCTCGACAGCGACTCTGCGCAGGACGCCGCACTGGTCCAGCAGCCGATCATTGGTCATCGCCTCAAGCGCATACGCCATCTCGAGGTCGGCAGGGTTCAGCACATCGTCGAACAACGTGATCGGAGGAAAGGCACTGTTGATCATCCTGAAGGCCGCGTCCCACGCTGGTATCACGGTTTGCGGTTGCTTCATCAGCCGCGCACTCCGTCCAGATACCGGCGCACGTCTGCGATGTCCACTACCCGTCCTGCCAACATGTACTGCAACGCAGACTGGCCGTTGAACGGTGCCGCCGTATTGGGTTTGGCGACCCACTCGTAGGCACGCTCCAGCTGATTACTGAAAATGATGCTCAGCGCCTTGTGGATACCCATCAGATAGGAAATCCGCTCGAGGGTGTCGTGAGGCAGGCGGATGTCAGGCGTGCGTCGGTACTTGTAGAAGGTGGTATTGCTCACGGCGCCCAGCAGCGTTCGTTGCTGCTCGACCGAGCAACCCCAATGTGTCATGAGATTGAAAAAAAACGTCAGCGCGACACGCCCGGCTTCGGGGGTGTCGACGCCAACGCCATCGTTGTGAGTGATCGCCAAGGCCGTCATGAAATGCGCTCCTGCTCATCGGATCTGACAAGCAGGCTAGTACACATACGAACGAAATAAAACAGGTAATTCACATGCGAAAATTCTGACGTGCCGTGAAAATACTCACCTACACAACCTCGTCCGTCAGCCTACGGAGCAGTGGGGCAAAGGCTCAACGCGTGACAGGACAAAACTTTCAACAAGCGCTTCCTTGGCGGTCTTGCGCAACTTCTTGATCAGTCTTTCCTGACGCAGCGCCTCCCCTTTATCGCGACAAGACTCGACATAAACGAGGGCCACCGCAGGGCTTGAGAAGAAAAAGCGCGCGCCCTTGCCACTTTGATGCTTGGCGAAACGCTTGTGGGGGTCGTCACTGATGCCGCAGTAAAGCGAGCCATTAGCCGCGCGCACCAGGTACACGAACCACGGTTTGGGCGTGGCGGTCTCGGGTGCGGGGTCAATGGCGGCGGCGGTATCAGTCATGGGAAAAGAAGGCAGAAACGCAGAAGCCGCGATTCTAACAGAGGCTCATCGCCCTGCCTGATACGCCTTCAGACCCTTTTGCGCCTGGGCGCGGATGGCGTTCTGCACGAACGGCGTCCAGCCCAGCAGCGCGCCTTTGGCTCCCAAGGCCTGGCGAGACCAGCGCCACAGGTCGAAGTGATCGTGATGCTCGCAGATCTTGCCGTCGCGAAAGACAAAGCGCGCCTGAATGTCATTGACCACCGTGCGGCCGGTCTGGCTGAACAGGTAAGTCGCCACCCAGTGCGCGCCGCCCGAACGCTCATCGGCCCGTACGTTGTCAAAACGCACCGAAAACTCCTTGGCGCGGGAGGTCAGCATGCGCCACATGTCACCCGCCTGCTGGCCACGCAACTCGCCAAACACCGGGTCGCTGAACAGCACATCTTCCGTATAGCAAGCTGCCATGGCTTCGGCGTCGAGACGATTGAACGCCTCGTAGAAGCGGGTGATCAGCGCACTGTTGTGCTCACTGGAGTTGATATCGCTCATGCGCAATACGTCCATGGAAAGAGATGCCTGCACGATAAGCGGCAACACGGCGTTTTGCCATGGACATTCGCCAGAGAAATACCTGGGTCACACTTTCTCGCTAGTGACGTCCACGTACAGCGCGCGACCTGCACCCATACCCGCGAGGATCGCCCCGACGCCGATGATGCCGAAAATCCAGCCGACCGCGCTCCAGTTGCCGGTCCAGTCATGCACCACACCCACGGCGAACGGCCCCAGCGACGCCAGGGTATAACCCACGCCCTGGGCCATGCTCGACAGATTGGCGGCGACGTGGGAATCCCGCGAGCGCAGCACGATCAGAGTCAGCGCCAGGCTGAACGTACCGCCCTGCCCCAACCCGAGGACAACAGCCCAAACCCACAGCTGATTGATCGGCGCATACAGGCAGCCGTACAGACCGCCGAGGGTCAGCAGCATGACCAGCAGAATCGCCAAACGCTGATCCTTGCCGCGAGTCGCCAGCCAGGGCGCAGTGAGGGAGCTGAGCAGTTGAACCATGATCGAGCCCGAAAGCAGCAGTCCGGCTTCGGTAGGCGTCAGGCCACGACCGATGAGGATTGAAGGCAACCAGCCGAACACGATGTAGGCCAGCGACGATTGCAGGCCCATGTACAACGTCACCTGACGCGCCAGGCGATCACGAAACAGCCCGCGTACGCGATAGGCCGCCTGATGCTGGCCATGGGTCTGGCGGGTTTGTGGCCACCAGAACATCGCCGCAAGAATGGCCGGGACGATCCAGAAACCCAGGCCCAGGGTCCAGTTGTCACCAAAGTATTCACTCAGCGGCACGGTCGAACCCGCTGCAACAGCCGCACCCAGACACAACGCCATGGTGTACACGCCCGTCATGGTGCCGGCCTGCTTGGCGAAGTCGCGCTTGACGATGCCCGGCAGCAGTACGCCGATGATGCCGATGCTCGCGCCCGACATGATGCTGCCCGTGAACAGGCCGACTTCACCAAACGAGCTGCGCAAAAGAATGCCGCACGTGAGCGTCATCAGAATGCCCAGCACTACACGCTCGCTGCCAAAACGCCGCGCCAGAATCGGCGCCAGCGGCGCGAACAGCCCCAGGCACAGCACCGGCAGCGTGGTCAGCAAACCGGCCTTGGCCGCCGACAGCCCCAGGCTTTTCGACACTTCGCTGAGCAGCGGCGCCATGCTCGACAACGCCGGGCGCAGGTTCAGCGCCACCAGCACCAGCCCCAAAAGCAAAAACCACGGTCGCTTCAAGACGGGATGATGCTGTTGGACCTGTTCGTCATCAGCTTCCGCATCGATCAGCAGCTCGTCGATTTCATGATGTTTTCGGGAAGGGGATAGCGTGTCGCTCGCCGTAGGCGCCTTGGTCGTCATGGGATTCTCGTGGGGGCAGGATTGTGTAACAGCGCATTGCGCAAAGACGTAATCCTGTTGGAGATCGCCAAAGAACACAAGTTTTACACAAATTGGGTACAGTTTTAACCGTTTGGAACATTCCCCGAACCCGAAAATAAAAACCCGGGCACAAGGCCCGGGTTCTGGTTACAGCAGCGGTTGACTCAGTGCAGGATCTGGCTGAGGAACAGCTTGGTGCGGTCGCTTTGCGGGTTGTCGAAGAAGTCGTTAGGCGCGGCCTGCTCGACGATCTCGCCCTTGTCCATGAAGATCACCCGGTTGGCCACGGTGCGGGCGAAGCCCATTTCGTGGGTCACGCAGAGCATGGTCATGCC
>Ga0157373_10003850_pt1 | contig 11338 bp, 12 predicted proteins | sample C65metaG_FD_113460 | JGI IMG/M metagenome (GOLD analysis project Ga0157373, IMG submission 113460) | Corn rhizosphere microbial communities from Kellogg Biological Station, Michigan, USA - C6-5 metaG | ecosystem: Host-associated > Plants > Roots > Rhizosphere > Soil | place: USA: Michigan...
CGGCGACGTCCTGGTCTCCGTCGAGCTCGTACTTGCCGCCCCACCCGTTGAACCCGAAGCCCTGCGCGCGCCGCGTCGCCCCGCTGCCGAGGACGATGGGGCCGGTGTCGCGCAGCCAGATGTCGCCGAACGGTTCGACGATGACTTGTGCGAACGGCGCGAGCCGCCGGGCGGTTTCCGCCGCGCCATCGTGGGCGGCGACCAGCCACACCTGCTCGCCCGCGCCGCCGGCATGAACCGCCTCGGCGAACGCCGCGACCTCGCGCTCGGCCGCCTTGAGATCGCCGAGCCACAGTTGCGGGTCGCTGGGAAACCCGATCCACACCGCTTCGTGCGGCGCCCATTCGGGGAGCGGCGGTTCGAGGATTCGGTGCATGCGAGCGCCGCTAACAGGCCAGCCGACCGACGCCAAGTCGCGGTTATCTCGTTGGAAATCAGCTCGCTGTAAGCGGAAAATAAAATTTTTGTTCACGACGGTGGAATGCAACTTCATTTTGGAGTAGTGCGTTCGACCTTCCGCGGGACAGCCCCCGCTGTGCCAGGAGACAGGGCTAATGTCTGGCAATCGAAATCGTATCATCGGCGCGTTCATCGCCGGGTCTCTATTGTTCAGTTCAACAGGCGCGATTGCCGCTTCGGCGCCGCCGGTAACCCAGGCGGATCCGTGGGCAGTCCTCAGTGCAATGAGCGGCGGCGCAGCTGCCGCTTCCGTGTGCGGCGCCGCTGCCGCTGCTGCCGCGGCCGCAGTTCAGCCTGCCGCGGGATGCGTGTTGCCGCAGGTCGATGTCGCGCCGGTGCCGGCCCAGGCCGCACCGCCCGCGCCGATCCCGGTGCCGCCGGTCGAACCGGCGAGTTCGGGGTTCGGAATCAGTCCGCTACTGCTCGGGCTCATCGCGGTTGCCGCCGGCGTGGCGCTGTTCCTGGTGCTTCACAAGAAGCATCATCACGCCAACAGCCCCGCGTAAGCGACCTTCGCGGTCTCACGCTGACGAGAAGGGAATAGGGATCATGAAGAGCTGCATATTTGTCCGCACCGCGGTTGGATTGGCTCTCGCTGCGATGCTTCCCGCTGCGGCGCTCGCGCAGGCCACCGGCGCCGAAGTCGTCGGCCAGCCGATCCAGGTGACCACCAACGGCACCACCAACACCGTCTATCTCGATCCGGGCGGACAGCTCCGCATCGTGACTCCGGGCGGCAATACGGTTCCGGGAACGTGGACCGCCGCCAGCGGGCAGCTGTGCCTCGGCGTCGGCGCGGCGCGCGAATGCGTGCCTTATTCCGCGCCCTTCCAGGCAGGGACCCCGCAAACGCTCACCAGTTCGTGCGGCGCGACGGAGACATGGCTCGCCCAGTCGACCAACCAGCCGCCGACCCAGGGTCAGAGAGGGGAGCGCGGCCGCTAGGAATTCGCGTCGGAATCCTGTGAGTAGCTCTCATTGGCCGATCGGAAATTCGCCATCCCGACGACCCTGATGCAGAAATAACCCACTCGCGCAAACGGCGAGCGTCGTCCCCTTACTTTTCAGCTGCTACACCCCGGCATTGACCATCGCGCCTTGGTCCTTGTCGACCGCCAGGGCCGCTCGCTCGCCGCTCTCCAAAAGCGGCTCCGAGGACGCGTTGATGCTGCGAACAGTTCGTCCCCGCCTGGTCCTTGTGTCATCGCGCTGCGAAGCGGCGGTGCGTGCTCGACGCAACAGCAACTCAAGCTCGCGCGCGAGCACGCGATCCTGCCGCGAAGGTGCGATTTCGGCGCGCGCAAGAACCTCGTTATATATCGCCAGAAGCTGTTCAAGACGGTCTCGAATATATTCACGAAGAGCCATCTGGGCGTCCTTTTTCGGCCGCTGGCCGATGATTCTTCCAACCGCGGTCTGGATTCCCGAATAGCGCCTTTTGCCACCCCAGATCCCGCGAAGCTCCGCTCTCGAACCTGCTTTGCGCAACAATTTGTGCCAGTTCACACGTGCGGAAATCATCATTCTTTCGTCGGCCCGGCTCCTGGGCCGGGTCTCATCCATTCCGGTAGCTCCCAGCCGAGCCCCCCGGTCGACAATTTGCTCGGCAGCCGCCCTGAGCTCTTCCCGACTGAGCTCGCGACCGGCCGACGACTCGCGCCGGATCCTGTCTGCGACGAGAATGAGATGATGTTCCCGCCTCAGTCTCCGAAGCTGTTCAAGCCGCTGGTACGGCTGGCCGCCGAGCTCGCGGTCGACCGCGCGAATCAAGTTGACGAATTGGACATATGTCCGCTGCTTGTAGGCGAGCCAATCCTCTTCGACCGCGTCTGGCGCGGGCGCACCCGGCCACAGGCCGGCCGCAATGGCTTCTGAACCTCCGCTGCCGGTCATGCCATCCGCTCGCGAGACCGGGGCTGAATTTCAACCGGCAAGGCGGCGGGCATTTTCTTGTCGATCATCCACCGAGGCCCTCCCGGACCGGCAGATACCAGCACTCGGCAGATCATTCAGCAGAAATTTAACGCCGCGCCTTTCCCGACGATAGCGGACGCCAGCGCCAACCCTTTCCGTAGGCTTGGTTGCTTGCCGGCGGCTCATTTCGCCGTTCGTGCCATTTCGGAACCTTTGTTTCCACTCGATGAAACATATCGTTGCAAACCCGGTTGATGGTTAACGATTGAGACGAGCATGAACTGGCGCCGACCTTCCGGGCGATGGCTTGCCATTTGGCCTCTGATTGCTTCGACGTCGGCTGCGGCCGGCGCTATGGGACCAACCTCGCGTGCAACGATCTCGATCAGCATCGTCATTCCGCCGCATGTCGTGATCGCCCCGGCGACCCCGCTCAATGCCGATTCACGGTCCGACGCTGGGCGCAAGCTTTGCGTCGAGACGAATGGATTGAATCATTACCATCTGACGCTCGTGACCGGCTCGAGCGCAATCGACGATGGACGAATCATCTCATCCGCGCCCGGCGCTCCGTGTCTGGCGACAGATGCGGCACTTTCCGAGCAAGGTGCAATTCATGTTGCTCCCGCGGAGCCTTCCCGGGAGATGATGCTCTTCATCGTCCCGGAGTAAGGGCATCGGTCGCACCATTCTTGGTTAGCGCCGGATCTGTCGAATCGATCGACATATCTCGTCCCACTGGCCGCAACGGGCCGGTTGACCAAATTTTAACAGTCTCTCGCCACTCTATCCGAAACGGATGTGGTTAAGGGGTGGGACATGAAGGCTCTTGGAAATCGCAAATGCTGGCCGCTGATCGCCGTCGCGGTCCTGGCTATGCCAAGCGCGGCATTCGCCGCAACGCAGGGGACCGCGGGATCGACCTCCACCGGTTCGATTTCAATCAGCGCGACGGTCCCGGGACGGGTTCAGTTGAGCGGCCTCAGCGATGTCGCATTCGGGACCGTCGATCCGACCGTTGCGGCCGCCCAGGCGGAAGACGTCTGTGTCTGGAGCAACACAAGCGGCAGAGGTTATACGGTAACCGCGACGGGTAGCGGGACGAGCAACGCCTTCACGCTGAGCGACGGGACCAACACGATCCCTTACTCCGTCGAATGGGCGGGCAGTTCAGGTCAGTCGTCGGGTACCGCCCTCGCAAGCGGAACCGGCCTCGGCGGACTGTCCTCAACGGCCACGAACCCGACGTGCTCAGCCGGCCCAACCGCGAGCGCGAGCCTCATCGTGAGAATGAGTGCAGCGAGCCTGCAGGCCGCAGTAGCGAGTTCCTATCTCGGTACACTGACGCTCGTCGTCGCTCCTCAATGACGGACAGGTGCCGTGGCACTCCTGTCCAGTGACACGGGCTCATTCGAGCGCGGCCGGCATCGGAACCGTTCGCGGCTGAGCGCCCTTCCGGCGATTCGCATGGCGGCGTGCGCATTGGCGGTCCTGAACGCAGAACCGGCCAGCGCAGGCGACACGGTCAGGATCAGCGGTCTTTCGGATGTTGCGTTCGGATCGATTTCAAACTTCGCAGGCGACTCGGTTCAAAGTCAAAGTCTCTGCCTCTATTCGAAGAGTCCCCCGGCCAACAATTACCGGATAACCGCCAGCGGTTCGGGCCCCGGCGGGGCGTTCTTGCTCAGCTCGGGCTCGGCGACGCTCCCATTCGAAGTGCAATGGAGCGATTCGGCGGGCCAGACCACGGGCTCACAACTGCTCCCCAACCAGCCTTTGACGGCACAGCACAGCCCCACTGGCGCCGGCTCGGCCGACGACTGTTCGAGCGGTCCCGGCACGACCGCGAGCCTCGTCATCATCTTGCGCTCCGCATCGTTGAGCGCGGCAGCCAGCGGATCCTATAACGGCACGCTCAGCCTGCTCGTCGCGCCGGAGTGAGGCAGTATTGCCATGGCGCGCACCACTCCCGCAATCTGGCTCCTGCTGTTAACCATATTTTCCGCGCCGGCCTGGGCGGCACGGGGTTCCACGACGACCATCGAGGCGAGCGGCATACCTTCCGGCTTCGACGAATTGACTCGCCGACGCGAGGTGCTCGTCGATCTCTACTTCGGAGGCGAGATGATTGGCGCCGCGCGGGCCGTCGTTCATCCTGGCTATTTGCGTTTCGAGGATCCCGCGAAGGTTCTCTCGCTCATCCCGAATCTCAATTCCTCGACCGAAGTATCGCAGGTCCTGGCAGGAGACCTCCCGACCAACGCCGGTCTCGTCTGCCCGGAAGGGACAAGCTCGGGCTGCGGTGAACTTTCGCCGCCGGTCGCGGGGATCATTTTCGACGAATATCACTTCCGGGTCGACCTGTTCGTCAATCCAAGGTGGCTGCGCGTCGTCCGGCCACAACCGTCGCTTTACCTACCCGCGCCTGCAGCTGCGCTTTCACTGACCAGCTCGAGCGGACTCGCCCTGTCGGGTTCGAGTGGCGAAGCGCCGGTGTACAACGTCCAGAACCGGACGATAATCGGGTTCGGAAGGGCGAGATTCCGGTCGGACTTCTCTTATTCCTCGACCGCCGGGCTCGTGGCGGACACGCTCGTCGGTGAAATTGACACTCCCGGATTTCGCTACTCAGCAGGCTTGTTCTGGGCTCCCGGTATCGATCTGACCGGCCAGCGCCGAATCCTCGGAGCCGGCTTCGGCACGCAATTTGACACGAGGACGGACCGTGAGGCTCTCCAGGGGACACCGCTCGTGCTTTTCCTGTCCGAACCCGCTCGGGTGGATATCCTCATCGACGGCCGGCTCGTCACCTCCAGCCGCTATGACGCCGGCAACAACCTGCTTGATACGTCCACTCTGCCCGATGGCTCTTACTTAGTCGATCTCAGGATTCACCAGGCAAACGGGCAGGTCCGAGACGAGCGCCGCTTTTTCGCAAAGAATCCCGAGATCGCCCCTGTCGGACAGCCGATTTACTTTGCCTATGCGGGGAAGTTCGCCAACACCGAACCCGGCCGACCGATCAGCTTGTCCAGGGACTTATTCTACGAATTCGGGACAGCTCGGCGCCTCAATCAAAGGATCGCGGTGGACCTGTCGGTCATCGGCGCTTCCGACAAGCCGCTGATCGAAGCGGGCGTCTGGCTCATCACGCCTTTGGGTCGCTTGCGAGCGGCGGCGCTTGCCTCGCCGAGGGGCGACCGCGGGGCGCTGTTGCAGGTTGCCTCAGCCCAATCGGGCGGCCTCAATCTCAATCTCGACCTTCGCCGGATCTGGAGTCCGGACGGCAAGCCCTTGTTACCCCTTCCGAACCAGGTCGATAACTTCGATTCGGTGCCGCTCGATGAGCGGCAGATCGGGAACGGATCCTTCACCCAGGCAAGCGGAAGCGTTGGCTATCGCTTCGGCACAGCCTATCTCGCCGTGATCGGGTCGCTTCGAAAGGATGAAGGATCGCCGACTGACTATAGCGTTGGCCCAGACCTCAGCTGGCCCTTTGTCAGCAGAAATGGTCTGCAGATCGCGCTTCAGGCGAACGCCCAGCTCACCCGTTCGAGCAAGGCTGCCTATGTCGGCTTGCGAATGCTCTACAACAGGGGCGGCTATTCGGTCTCCAACAGCATCGGCGCACGGGCTATCGCCGACAAGAGCGGCTCCAACCCCTCAGAATCCCGGGCGGTCGGAGAAACCACGGCGCAACTCTCCTATGCCGATGAACATGGCACAGACTTGTCGCTCGCCGGCGGACTTACGCGCGAGATTGACTCGACTGCCGCGCACGCGGACGCTCAAATTTACAGCCGCCTAGGGAATGCGAGAGCGGAATTTATCCAGGGCATCGAGGGATCTCACCGGACTCAATATGCGCTGACTGTCCAGACCGGAGCCCTGGTCGAGCGGGATGATGCGATCCTTGGCGGTCCCGATCTTACCGAGAGTGCGCTCATTGTGTCCGTCGAGGGAGCTCCCGCCGATTCGAGGTTCGAAGTCATCATTAACGACCAGACGCGGGCGCACCTGCGAGCCGGCGAACGGCTTCCGATCTTCCTTCAACCATATCATGGCTATTCGGTCAGGCTCCGGGCAATCGATGCCCGGTCGGTGTGGTATGATTCCGCGGCGCGCACGTTCACGCTCTATCCCGGCAACGTCCAGCATGTCTCGTGGCATGTCGAACATCTGCAGACCATATTCGGCCGCGCCGTACATCCAAACGGCGACCCGGTGGCGAATGCGATGATCAGCTCTCGGCGCGGAATGGGCCAATCCAATTCGGAAGGCTATTTTCAGATCGACACCTCGGCACAGGATGTGCTGGTGTTCGAGGCGGCCAATGACGCGGGTTGCAAGGTCAAGCTGCCCCGCACTGATCGTCGACTCGACTATGCGCCCGTGGGGAGGGTCGTTTGCGAATGAACAGATATCAAACGCTCGCCGTTCCGGTCTTGCTGGCCTCGTGGGGCTTGCTCTTCCAGGCAAGCGCCGCGCGCGCCGATCTGGTGCTCAGTCAAATGGTCGTCGAGCTCGCGCCCGCCGAATTTCAGCGCTCGGACATCGAGCTGTGGAACAACGGCCCCGACCGGACCTTCGTCGAGGTCGATCCGAGAGAGATCATCGCGCCGGGAACGGCGGATCAGTCGAGCCGGAAGGATCCCGATCCGGAAAAGCTCGGCTTGTTGGTGTCCCCGGAGCGAATCGTCCTCGAGCCCGGTCAGCGAAGGCTTCTGAGGATTGCCGCCCTCGGCTCGAGCGACCGCGAGCGCGTGTACCGAGTGACCGTGAAGCCGGTCGTTAGCGATCTGTCCTCGCAGCAATCGGGCCTGAAGCTGCTGGTCGGCTACGACGTGCTCGTCATCGTGCGGCCGCCCCGGCCGATTCCGCACGTCACCGGCACCCGCGCGGCGGCTCAGCTCAGCATCAGGAACGACGGGAATGTCAGCGTCGAGCTGGTCGACGGGCGCGCGTGCGACGAATCGATGCGCAGCTGCAGCGATCTACCTTCGAGGCGGCTGTACGCGGGCGCCGCAACGACAGTGAATGTCGGCGGAGCTGCGAAGGTGCGCTATGATCTGAAGCTGGGCTCCAAGCTCATTCCCGTCGCATTCTGAACGGTCAATGCGCGGCGTAGTTATCGGACCTTTGACCGGCATGTTGCAGCATGGTTGGACGTGATCAGTGGGGGAGATTCATGGAAGTCGAAGCAAGAATCCGACGAAACGCTCTCAGCGACGCCGCCGAACATTTGCGGGCGGCCCTCGAGCTGCTGGATCGTGCGGGCGCCCCGGCACAAATTGGAGCCTATGTCGATCTCGCGGCTTGCGAGCTCGAAATGGAACTTGCCGCGGAAAGCCCGTCCCGGCCGCGCCTGCAGCGGGTGCATTAGAGCGAGCTGGCCGGCTTCCGCGACTTGGGTGGCTTGACGCTGTTTGGCGAGGTGAAAGGCATTGCCGCGCCAAATTCGGTCAGGTCAGGAGTTGAGCGACTTCGCGGTTGCCGAAATATTCGGCCATTGCTTCACTAGCCCGCTTGGAGAGCTCGACCGTCGCCCGGCGGCGATCGCTGACGTCGGCCGACCGGTGGACGAATCCGGCACGCTCAAGTTCGCCGATCCACCGCAATCCGGTCGTTCTCGGGACGGCCGCGGCATCGCAAAGAGCGCCTATCGTCGTTTCTTTTCCCCTCAGCTGGCATGCGTAAAGATGCAACAGAAGATCCCAGCCCGGATCCGCGAACATGCCCGGCCCGAACAATGCTTCCCGCCTTCTGCGCGCCTGAAGCACCGACTCGATCCAATTCGCCGAAATCTCTTCCGGCAGGAGTGCCGGATCGTACCTCCGGAGCATCGAGTGCAGTTCAGCGAGATCCGATTCCACTCTATCGAGCTGCTCCAGGAGCGCATCGCGCGAATGCCGTGCTTTCGATGACTGAGCCGAGCTCATTTAGAGCGTTCGATGCCTTTGACCGCCATGCGTTGCAAGCCAGATACTCAAAAATTGCGACACGTCGGAATGCGCAATGTGCAGCCCTGGCGACGGTGGTTTGAAAACACGGCGGCCTCCCATCAGCATCGCAATGGCGCGATATAGCCAATTCAAAATGAGCTTCGAACGCTCAGCAGCACTGCAGCATCAGTCGATTGCCCGAGCGGGAGACCATTGGGAAGGTCGATCGGCCGCGGACACGGGGCACATCCCGAAGCTTCTGGATCGCTTCAGCCGCGGTCCTCGGCGATCGCCTCCAGATATGACGTCATGGCCTCATAGCCGCGGTCCGACAGGCTAATCCACACGCGCCGGCCGTCCAGCGGATCGGGTTCGCGCTCGACCAGTCCATCGCTGTGCAGCTTCTCGATCCAGCGTAAAGCAGTCGTCGTTGGCACCCCCGCCGCTAGACACAGCTTCGATACCGACGTGCGCTGCTGCGAAGAGCGAAAGGTATATAGCTCCAGCAAAATGTCCCATGCCGGATCGGCGAAGAGCTCATCGCCGAAGAAGCGGCGCCTGGTGGCCCTCGCACCGATGATCCCGCGCACGACATCGGCCAAATTCCCCGACCCGCCTGCGACGCAGCTCGCCTCCTCTGCCAATCGCTCGACATTGGCCATGATGAGAGCCACCCTCGAACGCGGATCGAGTTCCCTTCCGTAATGAAACCGGTCTGCTTCGGAAAGCGGGGCCACGTTGCGCATCTTCTTCCTCATCTCGTTTGGGCATATTCCATGCCTATAATGGTCAGCTCGAATGGTTAACAGGTACTTACCGGGAACGCCGCTTTTGAGCCGTTTCGGACCGATCTTTTTCCGGTTCGGAACCGGACCGGAATTTCTCTTGCGATGTTGAAATCGCGCACACAATTTCTGATCCGGCAGCGCCCTTCAGTCGCTGTCCGCCGGACAATCGAGCGGCGGCCATATCTTCTTTCAGGCGCCCGGTGTGTTATCGCCCGATCCTTGGCGGAGGTGCGACCGGCTGGTCACCTTTTCCGCCCCTGATTGGCGCCGCCAATCTCCCCCGACCGGCGCGACCGGTACAGTTTCGGTCGGCCCCCGCTCCGAGAGGACGCCGGATGGTCCAGTCCGATCGAGCTCAAAGTGCGTGCCTTGCTTCCACATCGCGAGGAGAATGACGGCAAGCTTTCGCGCGAGCGCGATCCGTGCCCGTTTCGGTCCGGCGCGCCCGCGCAATGCCAAATACCAGTCTTTCAGCGGACAGTCCGGTGCTCTGCGGGCAAAGACGGCTGCCGCCATCACCAAATGGCTTCTCGTGAGCCTGTTGCCGTTCTTGGTGATTCCCAGCGTGCGCGAAACGGCGCCCGATTGATAGCGGCGCGGCACGAGTCCCAGATAAGCCCCGACGTGGCTCGCAACGCGAAAGCGGTTGGGGTCCCCGATCGCGCTATAGAAGGAAAGAGCGCAGATCGGCCCGACTCCGGGCACTTCCATCAGCAATCGGCAGACCGGGTGCGAGCTCGCAATGGCTTGGAGATCACGGTCGCTCTTCTCGAGATAGGCTCTGACACTGTCACAGACCATCACCAACGGGGCCAGATCGGGCTCGAGATCGATCCCTTCTTCGGACCTGAGGCTCGCGAATATGGTCTCGGTCCGCCTAAGAAGGGCCTTCCTAGTGTGGCTGGACTCCAACCGGCGACCGTGCAGTGCGAAGTTGCAACGAAGCACGCCTTCGACTGCGAGCTTCATCAAGACGAACCGCTGGCGCACCACCAGGAAACTTCGCAGCCGCTGACACTCGTCGGTTTTGAGATGGACCTGCGAGACTGAATTTTGGCCGATTCGCACGAGATCCGCCAATCCCCGCGCGTCGCTCGCATCCGACTTGTTGCGGCGCAGGGCGAGAAACTTGTGTGCCTTGCGCGCTTCGAACACGACGACCGGAAATCCGGCGCCTCGAAGCTTTCGAACGATGTAGGTTCCAGTCCCCGCTTCGACGGCGATCCCCCCGATTCGGTCGATTGCAACAGCGGCCAGCGCTTCGGTGAGAGTGGCCACTTCGCTGTCGCACTCGAACTCGTTCAGCGGAAAGCCTTGTCCATTCATGATGCAGACGGAGGTCCGGGTTAGTCCCAGATCCAATCCGACCCAGAATGTGTCGTCGTCCATCGGTCCGCCTCTTTGTTGAGACGGTCGAGGATCCAAATACCCCCTCCAAGACCTCGTTCAGATCCCGAGAATGGCCAAATCGCTTCGGCCGCATGCGCGCAGGCCCGAGACTGGCCGCGGGAGGAGCGGCTTCGCCATCAGCGCCGAGCTTCACGCTCTGTTCGAGTTCCGAAGTCCGCTCCCCACGCACCGGGGCCGGCTGTGCTCCAGGATCCTTAGGCGAAGTTCGTTCTTCTGACGCCGTGGTCGGAGTCCGCAGCCGATCCGTCACGCCGCCTACACGCGACGACATCTTATTTCGAGACCCAATTGATCACTCTTCCCGTCCTTCCGGCTATCCGGGGACCGGGTTTGACGTCCGGGGGGATCGGGGCCACCGGGCAGATCGGACTATCCTCGGCAAGCACCTTCGACAGCCGATCGCAGAATCCGTCCGGGCCGGCGGATCCGGAGTGAATGCGCTAGCTACCGTGTTCTGAGGCTATGCAGGTTTCTTGTGGGAAGAGGGCCCGCGAGTCGTACTGACCGCGAGCCCTCGAGTGCGAGGCTCGTTGCCACCGGCGCCTCGGACCGGGCCCGTGCCCCAGGGTCATGAAGGGACACGCGCAATCGCCTTGTCCCATGGTCTAGCCTGCGGCAGAACATGCGCGATTCAGCTGTACCACATCGGCACGCCGCGACCCGCGACCTTGCCATGGGCTGGACGGCGGAGGAAATTGGCTGATCGCCGATCTCATGGTGTGGGCGAAGGGGGAGGTGGCTCGCGAATCCTCCCCCGCCCCTCAATCGCGAGCGGGGGCATGAGGTGCAGCGGATGATCTGATTTTCATAGATCAGATCGCGCCC
>Ga0157373_10003852_pt1 | contig 11337 bp, 13 predicted proteins | sample C65metaG_FD_113460 | JGI IMG/M metagenome (GOLD analysis project Ga0157373, IMG submission 113460) | Corn rhizosphere microbial communities from Kellogg Biological Station, Michigan, USA - C6-5 metaG | ecosystem: Host-associated > Plants > Roots > Rhizosphere > Soil | place: USA: Michigan...
GATCGTTGCCCAGGCGAGGTGGACCCACCAGAGAACGCGCGCGGATTTCCCGTGATAGCCGGTCAGGCCCTCAAGCTCACCTGTTGTAACGCGAAACGGGACGATACCCTGCGACAAGAACGTCGCGGTCATTGCTGCAAAAAACAGGATCTGGACGATGAGGCGCGCCGTTGGTCGATCCTTGCCCTGAACATGCCAGACAAGTATGCCAATTACACCCACGATATCTATGATTGCGAATGCCAGTGCGGACAGGTCAACGGCCATGGCAGGTCACTCCAGGCTTGAATGGCAAAAGGGACCGGCTGCGGCGACTGCACCCGGTCCTTGTCGAGGTCCTTACTTCTCGATCGGGTAGGTCAGTTCCTTTTGACCGGTATCGACCACGAAGATGGCGAGAAGTTTTGCGGGCTTCGTGTCGCTGCCGTTCTTGCTGACACCGTGGCGGTCGCCCGGCAGTTCGGAGAAGTGTTCTCCAGCCTTGTATTCCGTGACCGGACCGTCATTGACCTGGCTGAGGATCGATCCCTCCAGCACGGTGGCGTAGATAAAGGCACTGTCCGGATGCGTATGCGCGTCGGAATAACCACCCGGACCGTACTCGACCAGAACGCCCTTGAGGCTTTTGCCTGGGACATTCGGCAGCTGGTGTTCGTAGACGAGAGTTACCTTGGACGCCGAGCCGCCACCCGGTGCGTCATGCGCAATCGCGGTTACAGACGTGACGATGGCGATCGCCATCGCGGAAATGGTTCTTCTGATCATGACATTCTTCCTTCGTGATTGCGGAGTAGGATTTCACTTGCGAAGACCGGCGGCGAACCACTGTTCGAAACCGATCTTGCCGAGCCGCGGATTGTTGTCGGAAACCAGCGTCAGGTCTTCCAGGCGGGCGCCGAAGTATTTGGCTTGCTGGTCGGCAACGACCGGTCGGGCGTCACCCGTCGCTTCCAGATAACGGGCGACCAGCTCATTGAGCCGGAAACGCTCCGGTCCAGCGATCTCGATCAAACCGTTGACCGGGGGTTCAAGCGCCACGTCGGCCATCGCATCCGCGACGTCGTCGGAGGCGATGGGCTGCACGAAGGCTGGCGACAGATGCACCTTGCCTTCAACCAGGCCGGACTGTGCGATGCCCCCAAGGAACTCCATGAACTGGGTGGAGTGTACAATCGTGTAGGGAATACCGGCCTCGCGGATCAGCTTTTCCTGCGCCAGCTTGGCGCGGAAATACCCGCTTTCCTGCAGCTTTTCCGTTCCAACGACGGAGAGCGCGATGTGGTGCTTCACGCCAGCCGCAATTTCGGCAGCCAGCAGATTGCGGCCGGAGGTCTCGAAAAACTCCATCACGGCATTGTCCTCGAATGACGGGGAATTGGCTAGATCGAGAACAACGTCCGTTCCCGCCAGCGCCTCGGCCAACCCCTCGCCGGTGATCGTGTTAACGCCGGTATTGGGAGACGCGGCGATCACCTCAACGCCTTTTGACCGAAGGCGTTCGGTGGTCTTGGAACCGATCAGGCCGGTTCCGCCGATGATGACGATTTTCATGGTCGTTCCTCCGTCAGCCGTGCTGACATCGTGTGGTTGTTGATGCGGTGCAGATGTCTGGCAGGCGTCAGCTGAGGCCGGCCTTGTCGAGACCGTAGAGCTTGTCGGCCGAGCCAGGCACGGCCTTGAAGGCAATGCTGACGCGGTTCCAGGCGTTGATGGTCATGATGGAGAAGGTGAGGTCTGAGACTTCCTTCTCCGAGAGCTGACCGCGGACACGCTCGTAAAGCTCGTCTGGAATGCCGCCTTCGGGCAGTTCGGTAACGGCTTCCGTCCAGGCAAGGGCTGCGCGTTCGCGAGGAACGAACAGATTGGATTCTCGCCAGATCGAGACATGATAGAGGCGAAGTTCGCTCTCGCCGTGGATCTTGGCTTCCTTCACATGCATGTCGAGGCAGAAGGCGCAGCCATTGATCTGCGAGGCACGGATATTGACGAGATCGCGGATCGACTGCTCGATGACGCTGTCTTTCAGCGACATGCTGAGCTCGGATATCTTCTTGAAAAATTCGGGGGACTGGGCGGCGTAGTTGAGGCGTTGTGTCATGGCTTTCTCCGCTATTAAGGACACGAAATATCCTTATGGATAAATAATATCCGTAAATGCTGGACAGGCAACCACAACCAGCCTAAGCTTTCAGCATAACGCTTATTTCAAATGGTATGGGCAGAGGGGAAAGCAGGATGGACGTGATCTCAGCATTGAGGACATTCTTGCGCGTAGCCGAGACAGGGTCATTCTCTGCTGCGGCGCTGGATTGCGGTCTGACCCAGCCGGCGGTGTCTCGGCAGGTCTCATCGCTTGAGGAGCATTACAGCACGCGGCTGTTTCACCGCTCCACCAACGCCCTCTCCCTGACTGTCGAGGGCGAGCAGATGATTTCGATGGCGCAGAAGGTTATCGATGCGGTGGAAGCACTCGGCGAGGCCGCGTTCGCTGATGGCGCCGTGGCTTCAGGCAAAGTCAGGATTAGTCTGCCGGCGGCGCTCGGCCTCTACATCAGCGATCGGCTTCCTGCCTTCCTGGCGAGCTGTCCCGGTCTGTCCGTCGATATCGTCTTTTGCGAACAGTCTTCGGACCTGATCGGCGAGGGGATCGATCTCGAAGTCCGCCTCGGCGAGGTGTCCGACAGCAGTCTGATCTGTCGCCGGATCGGCTGGACGGCAGCCTTCCTTGTTGCAGCGCCAAGCTATATCCAAAGGCGGGGTACCCCTGGCCATCTGCTTGAAATCCCCGACCATGATTGCATCTGCTACAATCGTGGCGGTGAGGGGCGGTCCTGGAGTTTTTTGAATGGCGCCGACATCGAAAGGGTTAAGGTCACCCCGAGGATGATCTTCAACAATACCGGAGCGGTGCATCGCGCCGCGCTCGCCGGCGGCGGACTGGCTGTGCTGTCTCACATTCTTGTTGGCGATGACATCGCTGCGGGGCGCTTGGTCAAAGTGATGCCGGCCTTTCCGCCAGTGCGGTTGCCGATCACCATTGTCTACGCCTCACGCCGCAATCTTCCGCTGCGTGTCCGTGCTGTTCTAGATTTCCTGGTCGATGCCGTTGGTGAGGATGAGTTGATGGGAACGGCTGAGGCGGCTGCGTGACCTCACGGGAGACCGGTCAAGGCTGACTAACCGCGATGGGGGGTCAGCTTGACGGCGGGCCGCTGCGATACATTTGCTGCGAGGCAGGAGGAACGAAATTCGCCGAAGCCGAGTCTCCACCCGCGCGATATGTTTGGTCCCGGGTACCCAAGATAAGCCGAAGATGAGAACGAAGGTTCTCATTGAAATCGCCTCGAACGGTGGGTCGATGGTTCGTGTCCCTTCAAGGCGTCAGAGTTGAAGCCAAAGAGCTCACCGCGGAGAACAGCTTTTCCACCACCTAAGCTCAGCAATTCCACTGAGTCCCTGGTTTACGATAGACCCCCAGCGATCCTGACCAGATCGGCGACTGTGGTCGCCTTCATCTTCCGCATCAAGTGACCCCTGTGCAGTTTCACGGTTGGCTCTGCGAGCTGTAGTTCAGCCGCGATTTGTTTGTTTAGCTTGCCCGCGATGACTAGGGTTAGAATCTGGCGTTCACGTTCGGTAAGCGACGTATACCTCAAATGGGCAGCAGTCTTCGAGGTTTTTTCCTCTCGGCGAGCTGCATCATTTGCAATGGCCCGGTTTACGGCTTCGAGCAAATCCTGTTCACGAACAGGTTTGGTCAGTACATCGATGGCACCAGCCTTCATTGCTCGCACGGCCATGGGTACATCGACGTGAGCGCTAATTAAGACGACGGATCTGGGATGGTCGCTTTGCGCCAACGTTTCCTGAAACTCAAGTCCGCTCTGGCCGGGAAGGCGGATGTCGAGGACGATGCATCCAGCCTTTTCGGGATCGTCTGCGTTGATAAACTCCTTCACGGAGGCATGTGTCTCGGCGCTGAGTCCTACAGACTCAAACAGTCCCTTCAGAGCTTCGCGGACACTGTGATCGTCGTCGATGACGATAACCGTGGGGCGCCTGTTCTTCTTATCATCAATCAACGGCTGTCTCCTCGAAGCTGGACAGCGTGAAGGTAAATGACGCGCCCCTGGGGTGGTTGTTAGTAGCCCAGATGCGGCCACCATGCGCTTCGACGATAGATCGGCAGATAGAAAGGCCCATTCCAATCCCGTCCGATTTTGTGGTGTAGAACGCCTCGAATATCCGGTCGAGCTGGTCAGGGGATATTCCGTGTCCTGTGTCGGAAACACTGACTTCGATGTCGCCGCCGGTTCTTTTCACACACCTGACAGTGATGACCGCACTATCATGAGAATGCATGGCTTCAGCACTATTCATGATCAGGTTGAGGAGAACTTGCTGTAGCTGCGTACAATCACCCAGCACATGAACGGGACCGGTCGTTATGTCCGTGACCACTTGCAAACCCCTAGACTGTAACTCCTCTTGCAAGAGAAACAGCACCTCGCGCAATGCTGTATTGAAGTCAGTTTTTTTCATGCGCAGAGGAGTTCTCTGCGCCATAGCGCGTATGCTAGCGACAATCTCTCCCGCCCGGTGTCCGTCCTGCACAACCCGTTCCGCCGCGCGACGTGCCTGTTCGAGATCCGTATGCCCGTCCTGCAGCCAACGTAAACATGTGCCTGCGTTAGTCACGATCGCCATAAGGGGTTGATTAATCTCGTGTGCGATAGAGACAGCCAGTTCGCCGATCGTGGTCAGGCGAGTAACGTGTGCCAGGTCCGCCTGGCTCTGACGAAGTGATTCCTCTGCCCGTCTGCGGTCTTCGATATCGACGACAACACCATACCAACGCACGACGTTTCCTTCCGAATCGAGAAGTGGATTTTGTCGTAGATTGAACCACCTGTATTCCCCGTCGGAACGTCTGATGCGAGCATCTACTGGATCAGGCCGTTTAGTGGCTACGATTTCCTCCCAACTTGTGCGCATGCGCTCGACATCGTCAGGATGAAAGACCCTGTAGAAACCATAACCCTGGAGGTCCTCGATTGTCAGGCCAACAAAATCTATAAAGATCTTGTTCCAGTACTCAAGTTGTCCGTCCGGCGTGCATGACCACGCCATAGCTGGTATCGTATTTATGACGAGGTTGAGCTTTTGCTCGCTCTCCCTGAGTGCTGTCTCGCTGTAACGAAGCGCGTCTTCTGCGTACTGCAGATTTTCAATGTCGATATTTACTCCGAACCAACGCACAGTACCGGTGGCATCAGTCAGTTTCCTGCCAGAGAAATAGAACCATCGGTAAGTGCCGTCCGCGCCACGAATGCGCCCTTTCAGCTGAGTGTGGTCCGAGTTCTCAAGATCTCTCTTCCAGATCTCGACCATCTCGGCGATGTCATCGGGGTGGTAGAGGTCCAAGAAGCCCCACTCTAGGATTCGCTCAGGCGGTAGCCCAGCATAATCCAGCCAACTTTTATTGACGAAGTCCGCGCTGCCGTCTGGTCGCGCCGACCAGACGAGAACTGGAAGCGAGTCGATGATGAGCCGGAGATTCTGCTCGCTCGCTGCAAGCGCGGCCTCGGTTTCCTTGAGCGCATCCTCAGCTTGCTTACGGTCTTCGATATCAAGCACCACGCCGTACCATCTGACGACGTTTCCCTTTGGATCATGCCGCGGCTTTTGCCGAAGACTACACCACCGGAACACGCCGTCTGCACGCTTGATCCGCCCCTCGACTTCCTTGGCAGTCTTGGCAGTCATAATGTTGCGCCACTCAGTGGCGAGATGCTCGAGATCATCAGGATGGAAGAGACGGTAGAAATTCTCGCCGGCAATGTCAGCAAGCGACAGGCCGACGTATTCGAGGAAATGCTGATTGGCAAAATCCAGCATTCCATCCGATGTTGTCGACCAAGCCATTGCCGGGATCATGTCAATGATCGCGTCAGTGTGTGTTGGGTGTTCCAAGTCGATCCCCTGGCTCCTTGTAACGCTGGTGCGGGGCTGAAAATACGCTGTTCCGCGATATTAGGTTAGCTGAGATTTATAGACCAAGGTCTATTTTTGCAGTCCCTTCGTCTAGGCAGTGGGGACCAATGTCTCAATTGAGAGTTGGCCACATCAGCCCTACAAATGGCCATCAAGCGAGTGGGGACGCCGACATTTAGTGCGATATCACCCTAATCGAAGGCAATGCTATACCCGCAAAAAATCAGTGCCGTTGAGCGTAAGCGGGCAGTTCAGTCAAATGGTGTCACCCGGGAGCTCGCGAAATGACCCTAGATACTTCTCGTCATCCAGCCGTATCCGTTTCAGTAGTGCTCGTGCACGGCGCGTTCGTTGATGCCTCCGGTTGGCGGCAGGTGTATGACACCTTGTCGGAGGAAGGCTATGAGGTTCTCGTTGTTCAGAACTCTGCCGTAACCTTCGATCAGGATGTAGAGCGCACCAAAAGCGTTATCGCCGAGGCGAAACATCCAGTCGTGCTCGTCGGGCATTCGTATGGTGGCGCCGTGATTACAGAAGCCGGGAGCGAAGAGCAGGTCCTCGGTCTCGTTTATCTGGCCGCCTTCGTCCCCGACGTTGGGGAATCCGTCTTCGACCTTGCTTCGCAAGAGGTTCCTGGCGCGGAGAAAGCCCCACTCCTTGCGCCGAACGACGGCTTCATCAAAATCGATCCGCAGAAGTTTGCAGCCGCATTCTCGGCCGACATAGATCTCGCCGAAGCGCAATTCATGGCTGCCGCCCAGAGGCCTTGGGGCCTTGAAGCCGTCCAGGGCAAGATCACCTCTGCGGCATGGAAAGCCAAACCATCCTTTTACCTGCTCGCGAGGGAAGATCGAATGATACCAGCACAAGCGCAGGCCGCGATGGCCGCGCGCGCAGGAGCCACGGTCGTAGAGGTCAGCAGCAGCCATGCAGTAATGCTGTCCCAGCCTAAAGAAGTCGTAGCGCTCATTAGAACAGCAGCTAAGCCGAACCAGCAAAACTGATGCTGAGCGTCAGCTGCTGTCCAACATCAATCACCGACTGGGGGAATACCATGCGCAACTTTCTTATGCCGAAACGCTCACAGACATCGCAAACACTGACTAAACCCGAGGAGAATGGCATGCCTCAGCTGTCACGCCGCGCTTTCGCGAGCGCTCTGCCTCTTGGTCTCGTTGGAGGAACTCTTTTCGGCGGAAGCCTGCTCGGCGACTTGACCGCCCAGGCTGCTACATCCAAAGCTACCGGGACACCGGTCGTAACAACACCGTTTGCACAGATACATATCGGCCGTTTCACGGTAACTGCCCTGACGGATGGATATGCCGATATGCCCTACAACTACTTCCCGGGACGCTCGGCCCCCGAAGTGGAAAAGGCCGCAAACGCCCAGTTTACGGGCAGATCCGGCGGGGTTCGTTTTCTGTTCAATCAATACCTCGTTGAAGACGGTAAGCAACGCATCCTGATCGATGCCGGCGCTGCAGGTTCTATCGGGGAAACCGGACATCTCCCGCAGGCGCTGGCCACGCTCGGTCTGAAGCCGAGCGATATCGATGCGGTTATCGTGACGCATATGCACCAGGACCATATGGGCGGTCTGGTTCTCGGCGGTAAGAACAATTATCCGAATGCCGAGGTCTATGTAGACCGTCGCGACGTCAAGCACTGGACTGACCGGGCCAAGAGCAATGGCGCGCCTGATTTCCTGCAGCCTAGCTTCAAGATGGCGGAAGAGGTGGTGCGTCTTTATCCGAAGCTACAAGCCATCGACGGAGAGCGTGAAATCGTTCCTGGCGTCTCGATTATCGACCTAACCGGCCATACGCCTGGCCATATCGGGGTCCGAATCGAGGACGGCGGCAAGAGCCTGATCATGGTATCCGACATGATTTTCCCGGTCGTCCATCCTGCTGCAACGGACGTCTTCTTCCTGTTCGAACAGGATCAGGCTGCTGCGAAAGCGATGCGCGATCGCTTCTTCCCACAAGCTGCCTCGGAAGGCGCCCTGATTGCTGCGACACACATGCCGTTCCCAGGTCTTGGTCGTGTGGTCTCAGATCGTGGTCAGATGCGCTGGGAAGTCGCCGACTGGGCTTTGCAAGACTGATGCTGTAGCCGGGGATTTAGGTAGCTGAGATAGATCAAGGCCCGCATTGTTCGCTGATGCGGGCCTACTCAAGTATGGAGACGAGGTATGCCGTACCACTTTCTGGAAGTCGCCGTCACGCCAAGCGTCCGAGCCGCGCAGGCGGATATGGGGGTGGACCAGATATGGCTGGGCGAGAACGATCGGCCATCGGATACTTTGACGGAGAACGAGATCGCTTTCATCGCCACGCGCGACAGCTTCTATATCGCATCTGTGTCAGAGACGGGTTGGCCATATGTTCAACATCGCGGAGGGAAAACCGGTTTCCTCAAGGTCGTTGATCCCCAAACAATGGCATTTGCCGACTATCGCGGAAACCGCCAATACATCAGCGCAGGGAATTTCGCAGCCAACGACCGCGCCTGTCTGTTTCTCATGGACTATGTCCGACGGACCCGGCTCAAAGTCTATGCCCACGTCGAGCGGCTGACGCTCGACGCCGATCCATCGCTAACGGACCTCGTATCCGATCCGACGTATAGGGGCCGTGCAGAGCGGATATTCAAGCTTCGGCTCGAAGCATACGACTGGAACTGCCCCCAGCACATCATCCCCCGCTACACCGAACAGCAAGTTGAGCAAGCAGTCGCACCACTACGTCAGAAGCTGCAACAGCTCGAAGCTGAAAATGCAGCGTTGCGGGCAAGATTAGAAGGTAAATCCGAATGACCAACGCTCAAAGACCGCCTCTACCGCCGTTTACATCGCAGACTGCTGCCGACAAGGTGCGGCTTGCCGAAGATGGCTGGAATAGCAGGGACCCGGGCAAGGTTGCGTTGGCGTACACGGCTGATAGTCAGTGGCGTAACCGCGCCGAGTTCGTTAGTGGCCGGGAGGCTATCATCGCTTTCCTTGCAGGAAAGTGGCGCCGGGAGCTCGACTACCGTCTGATCAAGGAGCTGTGGACGTTCGGCGGCGACAGGATTGCCGTCAGGTTTGCATATGAGTGGCATGACGACAGCGGCAATTGGTTCCGATCTTTCGGCAACGAGAACTGGGAGTTCAATGATAGTGGCCTGATGCGCAAGCGATACGCCTGCATCAACGACCTGCCAATCCGCGTGGAAGACCGTCGCTTTCACTGGCCCCTCGGTCGTCGGCCCGATGATCACCCGGGGCTCAGCGAGCTTGGTTTCTGATCGACCTCATTTCCATTTCCATCAGTCGAAGACAGCCACATGGTCATTTTGAATTCGCACTTTTCACAACGTTCGTCTCCGACAGAAGAAGAGGCTATCGAGGTCAAAGCCTTCGTCGATCTGTACAATGTCTCACCGGCAACGCTCAAATCCGAAGAGCATTTTGAATGCCTGCCCATCAACGGTGGATGCGCAATATCGCTGCCAAGCGCGCCAGCCATGGGTCTGAACCGTGTACTCGGGCTAAACTCCGTGAATGATCTTGAGGAAGCCTATGGGTGGATGAATGGGAAGAGCGGAAACCGGTTTCTTCAGGTAAATATGGACCGCGCTCCAGCCCGAACTAAAGACTGGATCCTCGCCAAGGGTCTGCTTGAATATGGTGTCGGCTGGGCGAAGCTTGTCTACGACGGCTCATCAGCGAACCTTTCGGAGCCCAACTCGATCCGAACGCGACACGTTCATATTGAGGAAGCCGTGCTCTTTGGATCGATGGTGTGCAAAGGCTTCAACTTTCCATCGACCCTGACGAGGTTGTGGTCAGCAATCGTCGGAAAGGTAGGCTGGTCGTGTTTTTTCGCCTTGGATGGTGACAATCCAGTCGGCACTGCCACCATGTACCAGTCCGGAACCTACGCATGGCTAGGCGGCGGCACCACACTTCCGGAGTTTCGAAATCGCGGCATTCAAAAGGCGCTCATCAAAAGTCGTATCGAACATGGGCTCTGCAACGGCGTGTCGACATTTGCCGTTGAGACATTGGCACCTGCAGAGGGAGAACCCAATATTTCCTTTGATAACCTTAGGAAAGTAGGCTTCCGGCACGCATATCACCGCAAGAATTTTAAGTTGTAAGATAGCGATCTGCCCCCGGCGGGTGAGCACTGGTGGAAGGACGTACGGTGCCTCCTCGCTGCGTTACTCCTCAAATTTCTGTACGATCTGAAGAAGGGACAGTACGAATGAATACGGAAACCCGCATAGTAATGGCCGCCCGGCTGACTTCAGCATCGGGAATCATTGCAGCACTAGATCAAAGCGGAGGGTCCACCCCAGACGCCTTACGCTCATACGGTATATCCGACACCGCTTATCAGGGCGACGCGGAAATGTTGAAGCTTATCCATGAAATGCGCGTGAGGATAATAACTGCACCCGGATTTTCGAGCGAGCGTGTGATTGGCGCCATCTTATTCGAACACACCATGGAGAACTTCATCGGCGCCAAATCGGTCCCGGCATATCTTTGGGAAGATAGAGGGATCCTATCGTTTTTGAAGGTCGACAGTGGTCGTGAAGCGGAGCATGACGGCGTTCAGTTGATGAAGCCCATGCCAAATCTTGGCAATTTGCTTGAGCGCGCATTTGAAAAAGGAATCCTTGGGACGAAAATGCGCTCGGTCGTGCGTTCAGCGTCCGAAAGAGGGATTTCTGCAGCTGTGAGGCAACAATTTGAGGTGGCCTCGACGATCCTAAAGAACGGATTGATCCCGATTATCGAGCCTGAGGTTCTCGTCGATAGCCCGGATAAGGCGATTGCCGAAGCGATATTGGTCAAAGAAATCCTGAAGAATCTTTCGGAGCTTGCGCATGGAACGCAGGTCATATTGAAGCTTACCCTGCCAACTCAGCCGGATCTCTACGCAGCACTTGTCGAGCATCCCAAAGTTGCTCGAGTTTTTGCCTTGTCCGGAGGCTACAGTCTAAAGGTCGCTTGCGAAAAACTCAGAGAGAACACCGGCGTAATCGGAAGCTTCTCGCGGGCTCTGGTTGAGAATTTACGCGTTTCCATGCGAGACGCTGAATTCGACCGAAATCTCTCTCAAAACATTGAAGAGATATATCTAGCTAGTGCGTAGGAAGGCGAGAACGCGTGACGCGGGGCACCCGAGAATACGACTGAAGACAAAGGTGAATTCGGAGCCCGTTCCCTGTTACATCGACGGCATATTTGCCTTCACGCAACACTCGTCACCTACCGGCAAATGTCTGCGGTTTTAGCTCACACAGTAGTCCATCATCTCGGTTTAGAGAGCCAAGGAGTTGAATAAC